>Ga0209517_10002762_pt1 | contig 24414 bp, 14 predicted proteins | sample PeaSoiMetSII2010_FD_187695 | JGI IMG/M metagenome (GOLD analysis project Ga0209517, IMG submission 187695) | Peat soil microbial communities from Weissenstadt, Germany - SII-2010 (SPAdes) (version 2) | ecosystem: Environmental > Terrestrial > Soil > Wetlands > Peat | place: Germany... | reverse complement strand
CCCGTTCGCACGGCCTCAAGCGAAAGCGGAATGAGCGCACCAACAGCCGATATAGTTAAGAGGCTGAACCAGAAATCAATCACAAAGGCAAAAATCCTGCGCGTCCGGGTAGGGACGCCTTCGACCACCGCACCTGGTTCCTTGACCATTAAAAGGATGAAGAGGGCGATTGCGATGGCACTCCAAAGAAGAATGGCTGGATGCGAGCCAGCGGAGATAGCAGTGTTTCCGTTATGCCATCGCATGGAGTCGCCAACCTGACCAACATCGTAATAGTGGATGACGAAGAAGCTTAGTCCCACCCAAATGAGCGAAGCAAGACGCAACATCTTGGTTGCACTCAACAAACGCGGTGAGTGATTCTTCACATCAGTAGTCTGCTCGGACAAGTGATTGCCCCCTCGGAAGGCAATACTTCTATATCTATTCCTCACTTTCTATCCGATGCAAGGCTCCCATCGCAAGTCCGAGCGTCACGAAAATCCGACTAAGTCCCGGTAGACCATGCGAACTCAACCGGTCGATGCAACACCATCTAATCAGTTGATCCGACAATGCTTCCCCTAGAGAACTGATCTGTCAGGCGGTACTCCATCAAACCTAGACAGGGTAGTGTTCCGTTTGATTCAATCCTCGCGAACGACTTTAGCTTTTAAAACTCCCGCAAATGGACTTCGCGCTAGTGTTGCGTCGACCGTCTGAGCCGGCAGCGTTTATCAGAAGTTAGCCTCGTGTCCGGTAGTTCACCGCCTCCGCCATGGGATGCTTGGGCAGCAGTTGTTCCTTCCAAAGCAGCAGCTTCCGCCGCAGCACGGCCAATACCGTCGTTGACTGCGCTTGGCGCAACTCCAGACGCTGCGCCACGGTAACATTCTTGGCCTGCTTTTCTACGGCATAGAGCGCGCGCACCAAAGCAACTGCTTCCCGCGCTATCTCCGGTGCCGCTTTCTCCGCCTCGACATACTTCCTTCTTGCGTGCGACCAGCATCCGGCAGGCGTGATCTGGTTGCCGGCCACCACTCCGTTGTACCCGCCATAAGCATCGGTCAGCAAAACCTGCTGGTACTCCTTCAGAAAATGTTTCCGTCCCTCGCGGCCGATGAAGCTGGGGAACCTTTGGGCACATGCCTCATTCGATAAATCAAGTCACAAGACGCTGCGTGCTAAGCTTTTGCCAACATGAAAAAAAGGTCCTTCTGGCGATGACCATCACGGAAGCAGTTGTCCCCAAACCTGCTACGAATACCCAAGCCGCAATCAATACCATGCCATTCGCGTTCACGATCTTTTTGAGCGCATTTCTGCTATTCCAGGTGCAATTGATCGTAGGCAAGCAACTGCTCCCCTGGTTTGGCGGGACGCCGGCGGTCTGGAATACGTGCCTGGTGTTTTTCCAATTGCTGCTGCTTGCGGGCTACGCATATGCGCATTTTGTGACGGTGCGACTGAGGGCATGGACCTTGACCCGCACGCATATCGCATTGTTGCTCATTTCGATCGCGATGCTCGTGGTGCTGGCGACCAGGTGGCGTTCGCCCATCTTCCCCGGCGATAATTTGCGTCCGCAGAATCCAGCGTTTCCGACTTGGAACATCCTGATGCTCCTCTCGGCCAGCGTGGGACTGCCCTTCTTTCTCCTGTCGACCACCGGTCCGCTCGTACAGGCGTGGTTCACTCGTTCTTCCCCTCAGGCCTCACCCTACCATTTGTACGCGCTCTCCAACCTAGGTTCATTGTTGGGGTTGCTGACCTATCCTTTCGTATTTGAGCCAAACTTGAGCCTGCGAAGCCAGGGACGAGTTTGGACACTGGCTTACCTGTTGTTTGTATCGGCTTGTGTGTTTTGCGCCCTACGTTTCTCGCGCGCCGCAACCGCGACGGGTTCAGGCATATCGGACGAGGCACAGGAAGACACTACAGATGACCACCCGAGGATCATACAGCGTCTGCTTTGGATCGGATTGGCCGCCTGCGGATGCATCATGCTGCTGTCTGTAACCAACCTGATCTGCCAGGAGATCGCGGTGGTTCCGTTTCTGTGGGCTTTGCCGCTAAGCATCTATCTGATTTCATTCGTGCTGTGTTTTCACGAGGGGCAGTTCTATCGGCGGGGCCTTTTTCAGGTGTTATTTGCGGCGGCGGCCGCATGGGGTGGGGTGTTGTTCCTGCTGGGAGAACAGATCAGGGTACAGACGCAAATAGTCGGATTTAGCGTGCTGCTGTTCGCCGCCTGCATGGTGTATCACGGCGAGCTGGCGACGCTCAAACCGAATCCACGCCAACTTACCTCATTCTACTTGCACATTGCGTCCGGAGGAGCAATCGGTAGTGCGTTTGTTGCCTTGGTCGCGCCCCATGTGTTCCCAGCAATCTGGGAATTTCAGATGGGACTCTGGGTTTCGGGGCTGTTGGTGGCTGTAGTTCTTTGGCGGGACAAGCGCTCCTGGCTCTTTCATCATCCGCGCTGGTTGTGGCCGGCGATAGCGTTTTCCGTTTTGGCTTTGGCGGATTACCTCGGAGTGCCCATAACAATCCTGCACATCAGACCCCTATACTTCCACATTTTGGTCGCGGCGATGGCAGCCCTCACGTTGGTGATGATTCTAACGGGATGGAAAACGCCTGCCAGCCATACCCGTACGCTTCAGGCGGTGGCACTCACTGGGTGGTGCCTGTTCGGCCTGTTGTTCTGGCTTCAAGTGCAAAGGCAGAGAAGCCAGTCCGTGCTACTGACGCGTAATTTTTATGGCACGCTGCGAGTAACGTACAACCAGGACATCCCAAATCGTCCCGCGTTTGTCTTGCGTCACGGCCGCACGGTACACGGCGCGCAGTTCCAAGCGCCGGAACTGTGCCTTACACCCACTACGTACTACGGACGCAGTAGCGGTATCGGGTTGCTGTTAAGCAACCTTCCGAACCGCAGTTCGGGCAATGCCGAAGAACGCCCCTTGCGCCTCGGAGTGATCGGACTTGGGGTGGGCACAATTTCCGCCTACGGCCAAGCCGGTGATTACATCCGGTTTTACGAGCTGAACCCCGAAGTCGTCCGGCTATCGCGAGGGCAGAGTGCGCTATTTACTTATCTAAATCACACTCCCGCTCAAATCGATGTTGTGATCGGAGACGGCCGGATCTCGCTGGAGCAGGAGCTGACTGCCGGTGACCCGCAGAGATTTGACGTGCTAGTAATCGATGCCTTCAGCAGCGATTCCATTCCTCTTCATTTGCTCACTCGCGAAGCAATGGCCATCTATATTGCGCATCTCCGCAACCAAAAGTCGGTTTTGGCCTTCCATATAACCAATCGCTCGCTCGACCTGCTGCCGGTTCTGGCAGGCTTAGCGCAGCAGCGCCATCTCCATTTGGTTGATATGGATATCCCTCACCCCCGTTTTCAGGAGGAGGCGTCTTCCAATTGGGTGTTGATGGCATCTGACCCTGCGGTGCTGGAAACACCTGCAATCCAGCAGCAAGCCAAACCTGTGCAACTACTGGGGCCAGCACCGTTGTGGACCGACGACTACAGTAACCTCTTGCAGGTGCTGCGGTAACCGATATCAAAAACCGGTCTTCATGATGCCGGACGAACGCTACGAAGGCCGGCTGGTGCTGGGTTTCATCGGCAATGACGCGCCTTCGCCTAAGGACGACGATTGGGGATTATTGTTTCGCGGTCCGAGCGTGGCGGGGATTGGTTCAATAAAGGACCCCGTTGACGGGAAGTATCGAGGTTATCTTTCTGCGGACCGAACCCCACGGAGCAGATGAGCGCGAAGTACGATTTCCGTTAGTCACTTCAGAGTTCAAGTCCTTCCATGAGAAGGCTTTCCATTCGCTTCATTATGTGCCAGCGAACGAGCAAAGTGAAAAGCACGACAACCAAGCACAAGATAAGAGGGGTCGAGAAATTCGCAATTATAGAGATGAGCAGCAATCCTCCAAACGCTTCTTGGTCAAGCAATCTATTACACACATCGTAGACGCTCACAGAAGTAAAGATTCCTCCAACAAGCAATGTGACAGCCATCCATTGCTTCAGGCTGTTTTTTGCGTTTTCGAGTTGCTGCCAATAAGCAGGATTGCCAGATTGACGGTTGAGTCGAAAAGGCGGAGCCGCAATCCACAATCTGACCAACTTGATGGTCGTTACGACGCAAACGGCTAGGAGAAAAAGCAGGTAAAGTTTCTCCTTTATCGAAGGCGTGTAATAACACATCGTTCGTATGTCCCACGATGTCGTGGGCGATTCTTGTAACATGCGGTCCTCCCGCCATCTCTACGAACTGCTAACAGCTTTCAGGCAACCAGTGTCAGCTTTGTCTTCAACGGGAAGCTGCGGGATGAATGCCTGAACGGAGGGATTTTTTGCTCACTGAAGGAGGCTCAGATCGTGATCGAAAACTGGCGCGTGGAATGCAACACGAAACGGCCGCACTCTGCACTCGGCTACAGGCCGCCTGCCCCCGCGGCCTGTAGCCCCTGGGGGGTAAATTCAGCTTCACAGCCCATGGCTGTGGTATAAAACTCTCACTTCTCCTGGACTAACAAATCGAGCACATGAGGGGTAACTCCATGGATAAACGAATCGTAACCATTCTGGCTTGGCTATGTGTGTTGCTGCCTGCGCCTCTGTGTGGGCAAGGGAGCTCCGAAACGACCTTGCGTGAGGCAGGCTGGACCATCATCGCCGATCCGGCGAGTGGGCAGATCTCCGTCAGTCATGAAAGGCTCGGCGCGGTCATGGAGCACATTACGCTGGATGTGGGCGACGACCGTGGAATTCATGCGTTAAGCGGTTGGTCGGTCAAAGCAGGCGGCTCGACGCGGCTGCTCATCCGTACGAGTGATCCTCTGACCGGTTGGCAATTCGAGGTGGAGCCCAATCTCCTGAAGATTTCCAGTACCGCCGAGGGCGCCGTGGTCACAGCGGAATTGCCTGCTTCGCGGGATCGCATCCTAGCCCGGCTGCTGGATCCGCAAGGCGTACCGGTGAATTGGGATGGGACCACGGAAGTGCAAGGCACCTATGGAGGCGGCATCACACGGAACCGCTCCATGCTGCCAACGAAAAATCCGGAGTGCATGTATTTCACGATGGGCCAGGTAGCCAGCCCGGTATTTCACGATCAATTCGACCGCAAGTCGGACATTGCTATAAGCTTCCCGCAACGCAGCCGCATGGAGCGCGATCCGCGGAATCCGGACGTGCTGAAACTCGTATTGCCGCTGCAGGGAAACGCCGTTGTACGCTTGACCCCCGACTACTACACAAAGACGCTGGGGCTCCCCTTCTACAAACGATTTGATGACACCGAATTCAAGACTGCGCCGATGGTGTGGTCAAGCTGGACCAGCTACTACCAGGATGTGCGCGAAGAGGATGTGGTCCGCAACACGGATTGGATCGCAGCGCGGCTCTTGCCCTACGGTTTCCAGTATGTCGAACTCGACGATGGCTATGACCGCGGCGAACATGGCGAGCACTACTGGATTGAAAACTGGGATGCGCAAAAGTTCCCCCATGGCGCAAAGTGGCTCACGGACTACATCAAATCCAAAGGCCTGCACCCGGGAGTATGGCTTGTGCCCAACGCGTATGCAGGAGCAGTTAAGGATCATCCCGGCTGGTATTTGCGGGACAAAGACGGAAAAATCGTTCTGGATTACTCCACGCCAACACTGGATTCGACGAATCCAGAAGTGCTGGACTTTGTCCAAACGATGTTTCGTAGGCTCGACGACATGGGGTTTGAATACTATAAATTCGATGGCGAGCATGCTTTCTCGCTCTATGTGCCGCCGGTGGACCGCAACAGACTCCACGACACCAATGCTGATCTTATCGAGAACTACCGTCATAGGCTGGCGCTCATCCGCGACGTAATCGGACCGAAAAGATTCGTGGAAGGTTGCCCGGCGGGCACGCCGCTCAACGGAATCGGCTATTTCAATTCCTACTTCAACGGTGACGATCTGTATGGCAGTTGGCAGGGCATGTATCCAATGTTCAGCGCCATTAATGCAAATGCCTTCTTCAATCATATCGCCGCCTATGTCATGCCGGGGGAAGGGCTAGAACTGGGGCTGCCCATGACCGTGGAGCAGGCAACCAAGGAGAGGCCACCGGTTGTGATGGAAGTGGCAAAGATCCGCGAAGACCCCGTTGTGGGATTTGGGGTAACTAAGGCGGAGGCCCAAACACTCGTCAGCTACGTAGCGCTTACGGGAGTGGCGTACCCGCTGGCCAGCGTAATGCCGGAATTGCCCGAAGAGCGGGTGCGCCTGTTGCAGGCAACCATGCCGACTCTCCCGATCTTTCCCGTGGACCTCTTCAGCCGCGGAACCGAAGCGGGTTGGCAGACCTTTCGCTCCACTCAGCCCGATGTTTACATTCACAACTACCCGGAGATCCTCGACCTGAAGATGAATTCCGTCGCCGGGGTCTACGACGTGGTGGGCCTGACGAACTGGCGCAGTACCGATACGAAGAGAGAGATTGATCTCAGCAACAAACTGGGATTGGATCCGCAAGCTGCTTACGTGGTGTTTGATTTCTGGAATCAGAAGCTTCTGGGTGTCGTTAAAAATCATTTGTCTATCCAGATCGAACCGCACGACACGCGCGTTCTGTTGATTCATCCACTGCAGAATCGCCCGCAACTAGTCGGACTTTCGCGCCATATCAGCGGCACCTATTCTCTGCGCGAGCTGTCCTGGGACTCTTCGAAGAAGACCTTAAGCGGTATATCGGAAAGCGTGCCCGGCGATCCGTACGCACTCTGGATTTATGTTCCTGTTGGTTTCAAGGTCACCCAGGCGAGGGGAGTTTCTGCGAAAAAGGAAGTTGCCATCGAAAAGGAATCGGAAGGTTCGTCCTTGAAGATTCACTTCAATGGGAGGGCGGAGCCTGTCCGTTGGGAAGTCCAATTTGTAAAGAATTAGGAGGCGATTTTCGCAAACGTAGAGGCACGCGAGCCAGGCGATAGTATTTAAGCTTGCATAAGAGAAGGAGTGTAACGATGAATATCCGTTTGGGGCGCCGGCACTGTTGGTTGATCTGCCTTTCGGGATTGTTGCTGATGCCGATAGCCACGCTGAGGCAGACCGAGCGAAAATTCCCTGGCGCAGACGCCACCAATGGACTAAGGCTAGGAATCCCTGACGAAAACGTAGGTCTACATGCTTTTCGGCACGGCCTGGCGACGGAGTTGGCGGAGAGCGAACCTATCACCGTACTGCAGGCCGCAGACATTTGAGACATCTCAATACAGCTCGGCAACGGTACCGGGACCCACTTTTCCAGTTAGCGCGCCCTTTTATAATGCGTTTACAAGGAGTTAGCTCAACTTACCGCTGTGATGCAGACTTACGACGACCACTGGAAAAGCACGACGCGGCGGCGCAGCCACGACTAATCAAAGAAGGGGTCGAATCGTGGGACTGGCTTGACTTGATACTACCAAGTGCCGATGCGAACGACCGCCTGGGTGGAAATCTTCAGACCTTCCTGGGGATGAATCTGAGCGACGTCATTCATCCAGGAATGGGTGTATTCGACAGTGAGGACCCGCCAGGCGAAAGGCCGCGTGACGACGACATCGAAGCCGCCGCCCACGGCGATGCTGGGCCCGTTCTGGGAGTTCTCGGTCGACCACTGGCTGCGCATGGGGAAGCGGATGGTGCCATTCCCGTAATTCCACTCCTTCAGCAGTTGTGCTTTCAATGCGTGATCATCAATCTCCATGGTCACTTTTCTTCCACCCAATAGGAATTGAGCAAAAGGAGAAAATCGGTGAGCAGCCATGGGAGTCCAACGAAACCCGCCTCCGTAGAAGAGTGAGTCGGCACTGTAGTTGTAGTGCGGCATGTTCATGATTAGACATCCGCTTACTTCGGTGATGACTTGGAGTTTAGGATTCACGCGAGCGGCGCCCGTACCGCCACCACCGATGCAGGAGCCGCCGCCGAGGAAGGTCTCGTAGTAGGGGAAAGCAGTGAGTTCGATGGCAGCTTCCTTGGGGTTCGGATGGCTGAACTCGACACCCTCCGGCAACCAGGCATCTTTGACGAATTGGAAGGGTTTTTCACCGCTTCCGTTCCTGTAATCCTCGACGAGTTGCTTACGGATCTCGTAGTTCGTGCCGAAGAGATTGGGGCGAGTATCGCGGACCCAAGGCTGCCGGAAAGCCATCATGTTGGCAAAGGTGCGGCCGGGATTGAGGAAGCTCCGTGCGAGGATGATAATGGCGCGATTACTAGTGCGGTTCTCCAGCCCCATGATCACATAGCGATCGGCGGCGTCCTCGGCAAGCATGGTGCAAAAGCCCAAGGTGGGAGTATCGGCCAGGGTAATAAAGCCGGGCGAGGTATGTAACATGACGTTGGCAATGGAATCCTCGCTGATGGGCCCAATCTTCCATTGCGCGTGCCAGACGGCGCTGTAAGCCATCGAACGCAGCAAGCTAACCCAGTATCCACGACCGTCACCCCACTGCACGAGGCGGTACTTCGGATCATTCTGCCGCTCGATATAGCCAAAGATAGAGCCCTCGAGGGGATGGCCGACGTAAGGGTCAATGAATTTATCACCGTCGCTCCAACCGCGGAGTTCGGAAACGGAGTCAATATAGTGAGTGAACCAATGACCGTTCAGGGCTTCGCGTGTGTCAGGTTGGGTAGCGAGGTCATAACTGTGCATGATTCCGGTGTAGAGGAGAGATTCTCCGAAGGCTGGCCCCCAACGGAAGTGGGTGCTGGTGCGAGAGTGCGCCTCCTGAGGGTTGATGCGGATGTCCGGGTCGTCGGAGGTTTTGTGTGGCTTGTCGTTCGGAATGGCCAGTGAGAGTGAATGTGTGCCGGGTGTATCGTCGAGGTGCGCGCCAGGGGCGGACGGCAGAGGGGAGTCAAACCAAGCCTGATCGATGGCAAGCAAGTAAGGAGACTGCCCATAAAGATACAGAACGTCCGGGGGCCCGGAAAAGATATCCACTGATTCCTGAGCAAGGACGGCCATCCCAGGCATACAGAAGCATACAAACAGCAGTACAAGAGGACATTTCAGACTTAGTCTCACTGTAGCAAGGGCCTCCAGAGGGAGTTCGGCAATAACAAGCGAGCTGCGAGGCGTGCAAAAGACCCGTGGCGAGGTTTAATGGCAGTCAAACGATTTCCAACTAAGCATCTCGCCCCAGCCCAGACGCTCTCATCAGCCTGTCCAGCATTGTACCTACAGGGCTGCGGGACGCAATTGTCACTAATGCCAGTGGGCGACCGCGACATCCCCTAGAAACCCTTGGTTAGGTGCGGATGAATCCGTTTACTTCGAGGAATCGACCCTCTTCGTTGACTTGGCTACTGGCACAACCTAAGATGACCGCACTATGGCGGATTCCGACTCGCTCATCGGCCAGACCTTCTCGCACTACCGCATCCTCGAAAAGCTAGGTGGCGGTGGTATGGGCGTGGTCTATAAGGCCGAGGACACGCGACTCCATCGTGCAGTGGGACTGAAATTCCTGCCTGCCGAAATGCTCCACGACTCCGCTGCTCTCGAACGCTTCCGCCGCGAAGCACAGGCTGCATCGGCATTGAATCACCCGAACATCTGCACTATTTACGACATCGGTGAACAACATGGCCAACAATTCATTACGATGGAATTTCTCGACGGCGAAACGTTAAAGCAGCGTATTTCAGGCAAGTCGCTTCCGTTCGAGGAGATGCTGGAACTGGCGATTCAAATTGCCGATGCGCTTAGGGCAGCACATGCCCAGGGCATAATCCATCGAGACATCAAGCCAGCAAACCTTTTTGTAACCAAACTGGGCAACGCCAAGGTCCTCGACTTCGGTCTGGCGAAGGTGGTCCCTGCGGGTATGAGCGGCGCAGCTTCACAGATGCCGACCGCCACGGGGGAGCTGCTGACCAGCCCCGGCTCCACGATGGGCACCATCGCGTACATGTCTCCGGAGCAAGCTCGGGGCGAAGAATTGGACGGGAGGACAGATCTGTTCTCGTTCGGTGCGGTACTGTACGAAATGGCTACGGGAGGGCTGGCATTCTCTGGCAACACAACGGCCATCGTGTTCGACGGGATTCTCAATCGGATGCCAACGCCACTGGCGCTTGTGAATCCTGACCTGCCACCGGAATTGGAGCGCATCATCGCCAAGGCTCTGGAGAAAGACCGCAAGCTGCGCTACCAAAACGCCGCGGACATTCGCACCGACCTAAGGCAGTTGAGACGGGAGTCAGAATCAGCAAAGCCACGCACAGCCTTTAAGACCCAACCTACGAGCGGCAAGGGAAGGCTTTGGAGAGTCATGGTTCCTGCCGTTGTGGTCGCGTGCATATTGGCGAGGGCGGGTTACGTGTTCTGGCACCCCAGGCCGAAGCTCACTGACAAGGACGCGATTGTCCTGGCAGATTTTGCGAATAGCACCGGTGATGCCGTTTTCGACGATGGTTTGAAGCAGGGGCTGGAAGTACAACTGGGACAATCACCCTTCCTCAACCTTGTCTCCGAGGAGCAGGTTCGGCAGACCCTGCAGATGATGAAGCAGCCGCCCGATACAAAACTAACGGGGAACATTGCGCGAGAAGTTTGCGAGAGAAGGAATGGAGCCGCGGTTCTGCAGAGCTCGATCGCTCAGATTGGGACACGGTACGATTTAGTTTTGAAGGCTGTGAGTTGTTCGACGGGGGAATCGCTCGGGAGCGCGGAGGCCCAGGCGAGCGACAAGAATCAAGTCCTGGAGGCGATCGGGAGGGCATCTTCACAGATCCGCGAAAAGTTCGGTGAATCACTCACAACCGTTCAGAGATTCGACACACCGCTCGCTCAAGCCACGACACCGTCATTGGAAGCCCTGAAGGCGTACAGTCTCGGTTTATCCAAATTCGGCAAAGGCGACCCGTCTGGTGCAATGCCGCTGTGTCAGCAGGCGATTGAGTTGGACCCCGAATTTGCCATGGCCCACCTTCTTCTTGGCCAGTCCTATGGGGTCTTACAGCAATATGCCTACAGTCGAGAGCAGATTCGTAAGGCTTTTGCGTTGCGCGACCGTGCGAGCGAGCGGGAGAGGTTCAACCTCGTGGCCGTTTACCATCAAGGCGTCAGCCTCGATTTAGACCGGACGATTGAGAACAGTGAACTCTGGGCGCAAAGCTATCCACGCGACTTCACGCCGCACCGCACCCTTGGATTTGAATACGCAGTGCTGGGGAAGCATGAACGGTCCGCAGAGGAATTCCGCAAGGCGCAAGAATTGGATCCCGGTCAAGCACTCCCGTACGCAGGACTGATGGCTAACGACATGGATATGGATCGCTTCACGGAAGCGAGAGCGGTGTTCGAGGAAGCCAAGTCACACAACGTGCAGGCTGGCGAAGTGGAACGCGTTCGCTACAGGCTGGCCTTTCTGGAGGGTGACAAAGAAACGATGGAGAAGCTTGTAGCCGCGATGTCGAGCAAGCAGGGTTTCGAAATGACAGCGCTCTCCGAGCAATCGCGTACAGCAGCATACTTCGGACGCCTCAAGGCGGCACGGGAGTTAACCGGGCAGATGAAGGAGAGGGCGTTGCGTGAGAAAGATACGGCCACTGCGGCCAACGTGGAGTCCGACGCGGCATTCCGCGAAGCCCTGTTTGGCAACGCGGCAGAAGCGCGCATTCATGTGGCTGAGGCAGTGAAACTTGGAGGAGAGCCGCCGACGGCGCTGGTGCTCGCGAGCGACGCAGCCCAGGCGGAGAAAATGGTAGAAAGCCTGGAGAGCCAGAGTCCACCAGACGGCTACGTTTACAAGGTGAGGGTTCCGCAGCTTCGAGGCGCCATTGAGTTGAAGCGAGGCAATCCCACACGAGCCCTGGAACTTCTCGCGCCTGCAATGACTTATGATGCCGGCTGGTTTGATTTGTATCTGTTCGCCTATGTGCGAGGCGAAGCGTATCTCTTGGCACACCGTGGCCAAGAGGGAGCAGCGGAATTCCAGAAAATCATGGACCATCGCGGGATTGTCGTCAACGAACCTTACGCTGCGGTGGCGCGCCTCGAACTTGGGCGGGCCTACACGCTGCAGGGCAATACCAGTAAGGCCCGCGGCGCCTATCAGGACTTCTTTAAGCTCTGGAAGGACGCCGATTCCGACATTCCCATCTTGAAGCAAGCCAAAATAGAGTACGCCAAATTGCAATAGTCATGAGCGAACCGACGCCGGCTGGGGTGCTAACGACCCCGGCTACGCTGGAAGAAATTTCGATTGGCCTAGAAGGAAAGCTTCAACGCCAACTGGATTGTCCGGGCGTCATAGGCGGCCGTGACGGCCCCGAAGTTGCTCGCGCCGTAGTTGGTGCTGATGCCGCCGTTCAGGGTGTCGCCAACCCATTGCGGGTGGTTCCAAATGTTGAAGAATTCCGCGCGGAATTGGAGACGGGTGCCGTGCTCTTCGTTGAAGAGGAAGTTTTTGAAAAGAGAGATATTCCAATTGTCGCGGCCAGGGCCGCGAACACCGTTATGCGGTTCGTCACCCCAGGTCCCTGGGGCTGGCATGGAAAAGACGGACGTGTCAAACCACTCGTGGATGGTATGGGGGTTAATCATTGTGACGCTCACGTCAGGCCGGTTGGCTGTATTCGGAACTATACTCGCGACGTTTTGACCGCTTAATCCGATATTCAGTGGAGCACCAGATATGGCCGTGACGATGCCCGAAATCTCCCAGCCACCCAAAGTCGTTTTCAGTAGACGGTGCGCGCTGTCCTTGAGCAGCGGAATGCGATAGACAAAGTTGGTAAAGAAGTTGTTCCTGATGTCGAACGCAGACGGCCCGTAGTCATATTTCCAGCCCGCGTAGGGGTTGGAAACATCGTAGAGATCTCCGTCGCTCTCTGTTATCCCGTCGAACGAATCATTCGTGTGGGAGTACGTGTATCCAACCTGGTACGTCAAATCGTTCTTCAGAGTGGCGCCGCGTAGCGAGACTTGAATCGAGTTGTAGTCGCCGTTGGCCTCGTTTTGTGCCATTAGAACGCTGTTGTATCCGACGTAAGGGACGCTGGCGTTATAAGTTTGCGCAGCGGCACCATTTGTTACGAACCCCGGCAGCAGGCTCTCCGGCGGTAAGTTGGTCTCCGTGTAGTAGTTCTGATGGCGGTTCTGGGTGCCGACATAAGACACCGCCAGTACCGACTTTCCACCAATGGCTTGTTGGATGCCCAGGCTGAATTGGGTGCTTCGGGGAGCGGCGTACTCATTCTGGTTCATGCCTTGGAGGCCGGTAATGGGAATGGATTGCGGAATGGCTGCACCGGTCTGGATGCTCAGGGTGGGGTTGGAGAGAGACACAGTGGGAAAGCTCACAGCCGCTGAGAATGGAGAGTTTCCGGACGTGTTGTACGCATCGTTCCCCTGGAGGCGCTCATACATGATCCCGTACCCACCGCGGATCACCGTCTTGCCAGAGCCTGTCAGGCTATACGCAAAGCCAAGCCGTGGACCAAAATTCAGCCAAGCGCCCTTCACGCAACCCGCGGGAAACCCATGCGTGCCGCAGATGCCGACGCCGTTCAGATAGAGAGGCGTCCCCGCCAAAATCGGGTTCGGGCTGGTCCCAAGTCCCGGACTGGTGGGAAGGATGGTCTGGTAATCCGAGCCAAGCTGAGCCGCATCCGCAGGGTCATACAGATCTGGATAGAAGTCGGACATTTGCTTGTTCGCTTCATACGTATGCGGCATGCCATCCCAGCGCAGTCCCAGGTTCAAGGTGATCCGGTTGTTCACGCGGTAGTTGTCTTGGAAATACAGGGCGGTGGAAACGCTGTTCCAATGGCCGGTGCCCTGGACCGCCGACTCGCTGTAGCCAATGGCGTAGCCAAGCAGATAATCGGCAAAGTCGTTCCCGGTATAGAAGCCATTGAAGATGAATTGGCCTTGAGTCGGCTGAAACCAATCTTGGACCTTCTGGTAGAGCATCCAGCCGCCGCCCATCTTGAACTGGTGCCTTCCCTTGGTCCAGGAAACATCATCTCGGAGCTGGTAATCATGGGCTGAGTTGTTCCAAGGTGTGACGCCGGAACTGTATCGCGATCCGGTACTCCCGCGCAGAAGGATGGACGGGATACGGTCTTCGTTGTTCGGTCCGTCAAAGTAGCGGTTGAAGGTGAAAGCTGAGGGTGCGCTGGCCAAACCCACAGGCAGAATCGCAACGCGATTTCCGTTGTAGTTGAAGGACACCTCATTTGTTAACGCCGGGCTATGGACGTAGGTCGCGTGGATTACCGCGGCCTGGGAAGGATTGCCGAAGTTACTTCCGATGGAGGGAACATTGTCGGGGCTAAATATGCTTGTTCCATAGGTCTGCGAGACCTGTTCAGCAACGAAATGACCAAAGATCGTGAATTTGTCGCTGACATTTTGGTCGATGCGGACAATTTCCTCCTGGACGTTCGTCGGCAAATTGTTTCCGCCGATGAAGCTGTCGTCGTTGTTGGGGGCGGGGAAGATACCTCCATATTTGCCACCGGCAGTCAGCAGCGCCTGAGCGTTCGCGTTTAAGAGGCTGGTCGGAATCTTGTTGTTGTTGAGGGGCACTGCTAAGGTCGGATCTGGACCGCCGTTCGTGCATCCACTGAGCGCCTGTCCGGCAGCAGCAAACTGAGCTTGGATGGCTGAGGAGACTTGACAGACCGCTGGAGCGTGGAGCTGGGCAAGGCTGTATCCGGAAGCAGAGAAATTACCGTCGTAGTAAGCGGTCGGGGGAACCGTTTGGTTGAGCGTCTGCCCCTGGATCAATTTGCGCCATTCCATATTGTAGAAGAAGAACGTCTTGGTCTTACGCGGGTTGTACAAGTTCCCGAACGTTACAGGTCCTCCGGCGTTGAAGCCATAGAGGTTGTATCTGAGCTCAGCAATGGGCGCTGGGGCGAAGTTAAAGTAGTACCGAGCATCCAAAGCGTCGTTGCGGAAAAACTCCCATAGTGAGAAGTGAAATGTCTTGGTTCCGGACTTCAAGACGGAACTGATCGTGCCGCCGGAGGAAAGCCCATATTCTGCGCTGTAGTTGGACGTGAGGGTCTGCGTTTCGGCGATGGCATCGATCGAAGGCATGATGATCGAGCTGCCGCCTCCACCACGGTCATAATTTTCCCCACCATCGAGCAGATACAGGTTGTGTCCCTGGCGGTTCCCGTTAAAGCTCACATTGGAATTCCCACCGACCGACGTTGGCGGCTGAAACGAAGGCATCAGGTTCGCGGCCCCCGGTGACAGGGTAATATAGGTGTAGATACTCCGGCCGTTTGTGGAAAGCTCCGAGATCTGTGTCCCGCTGACGAGGGAACTCTGTTCACCGCTGTCCGCTTGTACCGCGACGGGGTTGGATTCCACGAGAATCGCGTCCGTCATCTGCCCCAACTTCATTTGAAAGTCGACGCGGATTCGATCATTCACGTCCAGCACAACTCCCTTGTACTCTTCCACTTTAAAACCCGAAACTTGGGCCTTTAAGTTGTATTTGCCGATGAGCAAGCCGGGGACTACGTATTGGCCGGCATCGTTTGTCGCTAGAGTGCGCCCGGCCCCAGTATCCACGTTGGTAACTAGGATCGCGACGTTCGGAACAACAGCGCCGCTCGGGTCGGTAACTGTCCCCACAATGGTGGCCTCTTGTGCCGATGCCAGAACAGGTAAACAGAGAAGTAGCAGGGAAAGGAAGACCGTCCAACCCGATAAGCGGTGCCTAACGGTCCGCTGCCGTGATCTCATTTTGATTCCTCCTCTTGCGACCGCATCCCCCTGCAAATACGCCAGAGTCTACCACGGGGATACCAGCCGCCTCCGCGCCTACTGCAAGGCAAGCCAACGAAGAGGGACAGATGGGCCTAACTCCCGATTAGCTTGAATGTATAGGTCGAAGGAGAAGCGCTTAATGTACAAAAGCTGAACTCAGCGGACGCTGATTCAGAGACACCAAGGAGGCTCCCCCATGCAACCTATGTATTACATCGGACTGGATGTACACAAGAGGACGATCAGCTACTGCGTTAAGGACAGCGGTGGCACGATTCACTCCGAAGGATCGATTCCCGCCACACGCTTTGACCTGGATCGCTGGATGAAAACGTTGCCGCAGCCGTGGACGGCAGCGATGGAAGCCACGATGTTCACAGGATGGATCTACGACCATCTCAAGCCACAAGCTGCTGCATTGAAGGTCGCGCATCCGCTGATGCTGCGGGCCATTGCGGCGGCGAAAAAAAAGAACGATCGCATCGACGCGAGCAAGATTTGCGACTGTCTACGGTGCGATTTTCTGCCGGAGTGCTACCTGGCCTCGACGGCGATTCGCGAACGGCGGCGCACGCTGCGCTACCGCAACCTGCTGGTCCGGCAGATGGTGCAGATGAAAAACAAGATCGGCATGCTACTGATGAAAGCGGGGGTGCGCTACAACAAGCAGCGCTTGCACAAAGCCGGATATTTCCGCGAACTGCTGGCGACGAACCCCGCTATCGATAGGGTCGTTGTCAGCTTTCATACCCTCGTTTCCGGTAGGCTGAAGAGACAAACAATGGGTGTACAATTGCCGCGTCTCAAGGCCGCTGAGGAAGAGATTCTAACGGCCAATGTCGATCCTGCTGGGGCCACAGTCATGAATAAGAGAACCTTTATCAAGTTGTTCGGTGCGGTGATGGCCAGCCTTGCTTTCTCCCGCCTGTCAGCCTGGGCATCGGAGAATAAACTGAAAAATTGGGCGGGCAATCTCGAATACAGCACAGACCGGTTGTACTCCGCGAACTCGCTGGAGCAGGTGCGGAATTACGTCAAGAAAGAAAACCAGCTAAAGGTGCTAGGCACGCGCCACTGCTTCAACAACATCGCAGACAGCACGCATAGCTTCCTGTCGTTGAAGTCCATGGACGAGGTCGTGGCATTGGATCCAGTGGCGCGCAAAGTCACGGTCAGTGCAGGCATGACGTACGGGCAATTGTGCCCGTACTTGGACAGCAAGGGCCTTGCTTTACACAATCTGGCCTCGTTGCCCCATATTTCGATTGCCGGAGCGTGCAGCACGGCGACGCATGGCTCGGGCGAAAAGAACGGCAACCTGGCGACGGCGGTCTCCGCGCTTGAGATCGTCACCGCGGCTGGCGACGTGGTCAAGGTGTCGCGCCAACAAGACGGCGAAGCCTTTGGCGGAACCGTTGTTGGGCTTGGTGCGCTGGGCGTAATCACAAAGGTCACACTCGATATTCAGCCCACTTTCATGATGCGGCAGTACGTGTATGAAAACCTGCCGCTCGCGGCGGTGAAGGATCACTTTGACGCCATCGAAGCAAGCGCCTATAGCGTCAGCCTATTCACCGACTGGCAGAACCAGCGATTCAGCGAAGTGTGGATCAAGAGCCGCGATGAGGCGGGGCAAGCGTTCGACGCAACCCCGGAATTCTTCGGGGCCAAGCGCGCCACCAAGAATCTGCATCCGATCGCGGAACTTTCCGCCGAGAACTGCACGGAACAATTGGGCGTGCCGGGCCCCTGGTTCGAACGATTGCCGCACTTTCGCATGGGATTTACGCCCAGCGCCGGCAAGGAATTGCAATCGGAGTACTTCGTGCCGCGTCAACATGCCGTCGAAGCAATCCTGGCGGTGGAGCGCTTGCGTGACCAGATCACGCCGCACCTGATGATTACGGAAATCCGTGCGATTGCCGCGGACAATTTATGGATGAGTCCGTGTTATGAACAAGACTGTGTGACCATTCACTTTACCTGGAAACAGGACTGGACCGCGGTCAAGAGTGTGTTACCCGTAATCGAGAAAGAATTAGCTCCATTCAAGGCCCGGCCGCACTGGGGAAAACTGTTCACCACGTCCCCGGACGAGCTGAAATCTATTTATAGGAAGTTGCCCGAGTTCATCCAACTCTGCAAGAAGTACGACCCGCAAGGCAAATTCCGAAACGACTTCCTGAACACGAACATCTTCCGCAGTTAATGCGCGTTTCGCGAAAAGGGATCTGCGCAAAAGCGGAACCCATATTAAAGCCTTCGTTGGAATTCCGCCTTGTAATCTAAGGTTTGGCAGCGGGCGCGGGCGCCGGCGCCGGGTGGGCTCGCCGGAAAGCGTCGAAATCCGCCCACACGCGCTCGACGGTGGCTGCATCAATCGGCCGGCTCACGGGTGTGTTTGGATCTTTTTCGGAATAAATTTCCAGGACCACGTTTCCGCAGGCCGGCGTCACGGCATCGGCGAGATACTCGTAGCGCCCCTGAAACGCAGTGTCGACCTTTCGCCCACGCTGGTCAAACAAATCGAACTCGCTTCGCCCGGGGAGAATCGGAGTCAATTCCTGGCCGCCGCACAAGAGGCGCATGCGGACGAATCCATTCTTGAAGCGAACTTTAAAAAGCACTCCAAACTTGGGTCGAACCCGCACTACCAGCACGGGGTGGTAGTCCTGGGCGTCCTCCAGCGCACTCGACGGCGGATTCGCCGTTGCGGCGTCGCCACCAGAGCGCTTTGCCGCCTTGCGCGCCGCCGCCATCTCCTGTTCATGGTGAAGGAAATAATTCATCGGAGGAGTAAAGAAGGCTACTTGAAACTCTCCGGCGTCAAAAAAGTAGGGTTTCGTGTCGAGCTTCTCTTGTTTCAAAAGTTCACGGAGCGCATCGGCGGGAAACAGGTCTGTGGGTTCCACGGGAAGGAGCACCGGGGCCGGTGGTGTTCCTCCGGCGATATCCTTCCTAGCCTGCTCGACCGCGGGCCGGACGATTTCCACGGGCACAATGGAAGCCAGATTGCGCAGCACGCTGGTGGTGATTCCCGCGACCTGCCCATCCATGGTGAACAAGGGGCCACCGGAATTTCCGGGATTGATGTTGATGTCGCTATTGATTGCATCCTTTTCAATTTTGCTCACGACGCCGGTGGTCAGCGCTTTTTCGCGGCCCAGCGGGTTGCCAATGGTAAAAACTCGCTGGCCGACGACCAGGTGCGACGCAGCTTCGTTCACCAGCAGCGGCGCCACGACACCTTCCCGAAACGCGGCAGGATCGAACCAAATCACCGCGACGTCCTTGTCCGCGTTCGAGGCGATCAGCCGCGCCGGAACCTTGCGCTTATCGTCAAATTGTACCGCCAGGTAGCCCGAGGAATTCACCACATGATTGTTGGTCACCACCAGCCCGGCGGAATCCACGAGAAAGCCCGAACCGTTGCGTGATTCAGAATGAACGGCGACCACTGAGTTTTTCAGCTTGTCGAATAGTGCGGTCAACTCCCCAGTGGCAGCGCCGGTGGAAGACTTGTTCTCCCCGGGATTGGAGGCACTGGGAGGTGCGTCTTCGATTTTGGCGTTGTCGTTGGTGAGGTCAATGCGCTGCTCTGTACCGCCGATCTGGATTTCCAGATTCCATGTGTACCTTTTGCCGCCCAACCCCACCGGCTTGGGTGTTGTGATCGAATAGCGTCCGGGCGCGAGTTGCCTTTCCGCTCTGCCATCCAGATCGGTTTTCAGCTCCGCGGGAGCTTCTGTACTCCCCTCATTCCGAAAGTTGATGATGCAAAAAGGGACGGGCTTCTGATTCAAATCATTGTCAACCAGCACGACGCGCACTTTTACGTTGACTGGCGCTGTTTGCGGCACCGCACCTCTGTCAGGACTGAATAGCAACGAAGCCATGAGCAAATAGATGTACATGTCAGGCCTCTCCAGCGGCCGATTGCTTGTATGGTCCCATTTCTTTGCCTTCGGGTATTGAATCGCATTTTATCGCTTTGTAATAGCGATGTGTAGAAACAGAATTTCATGCCAGCAAAGGCCCGGCGAGCCGGAGAGATGGCGCTCCAAGAGTCGGGTTAACGCGCAAACCTTACTTGTGGGTAGGGGGGAACTTGGCTGGCTTGGCGAATTATTCCTTGACGCGGCTCCAGCGGTTCCCAGTGTCGCGTTGCATCCGAGATCATTCAGGTGGGAACGTGATCAGGGCGGCGCTGGCTGCGGGGAGTTCGATGACCGCAGTTCCCTTCCCTCCGGAGAGCATTTCTTCCCGCGTGGCCGACCACGCGCCGCTTGCGCCGACCGGCGCGCCGCCAAAGGTAATGTCCGTGGTGTCGTCCACTCTTGGTGCAAGCAGACGAAGCGCACTCGCGCGTTGGGCGCGGCGTCCCGCGTCGATTGTAAGGCGAACGCCATGATCCAGATTTTTATTGAATGCGGCTACTTTGATAGCGCCGGTACTGCCGCAGAGGGCATAAGCCGTGAGCAGCGGCGCCTGTTGCAACTGTTCGAGCCTGGCTTCCACAAGCTGCCCGGCGCCAGCCTGCGAAAAGAGCAACATGCCGTAATAGATTGGCCGCGCCAGGAATCCATTCGCGGGCGTTCCGGCAACTGGCGTATACCAGCCATAGCCACCGCCGTGAAAGTTGATCCCCATGCCTCCCGCTGACGCGAGCTGATACATGAGGTCCGCACCCCACAGCGCTGAGGCAAAGGTGTCGCTGACACCCTGCTTGCCTCCCTGGTAGCAGGAGTTCGTTTCCGCCAGGCGGAAGGGCAAGCCAGATTCGTTCATTACTTCTTTCATTCCTTCGAACTCGGCCTGCAGCGCGGAATTCGGCCGGAGCAGGCGTCCAATGGTCATGGAAGGATCCGTGGGCGGACCCTCGGCATAGTAGTGCTGCGAAAGGAAGACTGCCTCTTGCTTGAATTGCCTGGCAAAAGGCACCAGCCATTCATTGTTATAGGCGGTGTCTGGCCCGGCGAACGGAGCATGCGGGACGCGGGCGCGGATGGCCTGGTAGAAGCGCCGCCATTCGAGGGCGAATTGCTGGAAATCGTAGTTCGCTTTACGAATCCCGTTGCGGTAGAAAAGGTCCGGCTCGTTGCAGAGCTGGAATGCAATGAGTTTCGAACCGGCCACGTCCATTACGTAAGCCGCCTCCTCTGCCGCGTCCGCTTCCGTGCCGGTTCCCATGTTCAAGCCATAAATCAACTTCCAACCTGAGGCATCCAGGAACTCCCGTAATTTGCGGACGGCAAGCGGCGTAATACTCACCGGCGCGGGCGCTTGCTTGCCACTGTCTGGACCCGCGGTTAATCCAAATGCAATGGGATTGGCATTGTCACCCGTGCGCATGCTCTCAACATTGGGCAGGCTCGCCTGCTTTGCGGAATCCGGAGTCCAATAGCAGTACTCGCTGGTGTTGCCCCCAATCCGCAAAACGCCTGAAGCCCCGAGCCTGCGCAGAAACGCGGCCAGTTCCACATTCTGACCGCAGAAGAAATTGGGATTCCCGAGCTGCGCCGACTCGTAGCTGAGTCCGGTGAAGTCGTCAGCGATCTTGTTGCCGAGGCGGTCTGGGCGAATCGTTAGGCGAAGGGAAGCGGCTGGGAGTGTCTCGGCAATGGCAAGTGGATGATGAAAGGCAGCTGTGGTGGCGGCGGCTAAGAAGCGGATAAAGTCTCGGCGATTCATTGCTGAGAATTCCACCACAGGTTGCGTTGAGAGGCAACTGTCAGCTACGCGGGAATACTATGTGCGAGAGGTTTGAGGAAGCGAAAAGCGGAGTTAGTTACGCGTCGCCGGCAAGCTGAAAGCAATTCAGGGTCAGCCCTTGCTACGGTCGGTGAAACGGAAGAACAGCGACTGTTTCGCGACAGGTTCCGCCAGTTGGTTAAGCGACGCCATCTGGGACTGAGAGAGTGGCGTAAAATCGCGGGCGATCTGCACGTTCTCCTCCAGCTGGGCAATATTGTCGCATCCGATGATGACGGTGCTGACGGGGTGCGACAGAGTGAAATGCATCGCCTGGCTCATATTCATGACCCCGGAACGCGTGGCAATCGCGGATCCCTCCCACGAATGCTGCTGGCGTTCGAGCGAAGGCGGAGTCCATGAGGAAAGCAGCCTGCCGCGCGCGGGCACCTTCATGCCGATGATGCCCATTTGCTTCTCCACAGCCAGCGGCAGCAATTGATCGGTGAAGCTGTGAATGTGCGTATCGGCTGCGTTGAGCGCCATCAGGATAGTGTCAAAGGGGTGGCGGTTCAGCGCGTCTATCAACGCTTCAGGCCGGTAGTGGCCGGTGACGCCAAGAAAGCGCACGACCTTCTGTTCCTGCATCTGAAGCAGCGCTTCCATCGCTCCGCCCTTGCCGAAGATGGCATTCACGTCCTCTGGCAAACCGATGTCGTGCAACTGCCAGAGGTCCACGTGATCGGTATTCAGGAGGGTGAGGGACTTTTCGATCATGCGCAGCGAGCCATCGCGCGTGCGTTCTTTTGTCTTGGTGGCAAGAAAAGCATCTTGGCGCCGCGTCTTCATCACGCGGCCCACGTACTGCTCGCTCCAGCGCGCAGGGCCGCCGTAGATTGAGGATGTATCGATGTAGTTCACGCCCAGATCGAGGGCGCGTTCAATGATTGGCACCGCGATGTCGAAGTTGTCCGGCTTCTCGAGTGCCGCCTGACCTCCCAGGCTGAAGATGCCCACCTTGTAACCCGTCTTGCCGAGGTTGCGGGTTGGCATGGCGGCCTGCGTATTGGAATTAGCGGGGAGAGGGGGAAACGTGGGGGTAGAAGGAAATGCCAGCACGGCGCGATTGGTGAGAAGCGCTGCGGCAACGGCCCCGCTTGTCTTGAGAAAGTTACGACGGTTAGAGGAAGTGGGTGATTTTTTCACGGTGTTAATCCTCGGAAGGAAGACGACCTTAAAATGCGGGGCTTATCTTAGCACAGCGTGCTAACACGGCTGTCAAGCATCCAATTGAGTTCCAAGGGATTAGCACCGCCGCACTCTACGCGGGTCGTGGGAGCCAGCATTGCCGCAGAACATGACCTGTGAGGGATGCGACGTTTTCTTCCGGCCTCTGTCGGCTCGCGGGGAGTTAGCCTTTTCCGTTCCCAGTTGATGCATTACGCATGGGCGCAGGTTTTCAGACGGGTTCCGGTCGTGTCCGGTTCGCTTATGGATGGAACTCGAACTCTAGAAGGCGCTCTTGCTATTCATCCTCTAATGTAAGGGGAAGCGATGGTTCGGGCAGCGATGGTGGCGTACAGGTGTGTGTGGCAAGACAATGGCTGTTGGGATAGGTAATCCACATTCCAGACGAGAAAGCCGTAAAAGTTGATCCCAGTATTCAAGTTACTGGTTAGGCGACACGCAAGTAACCATAACGTGACCGCAAAACAAATGGCCGTGACTACCACAAATTCCAGCTATCAATATCTGTGACCTGTCTTGGCTCCATCGAAAGCTTGAGATTGTTACTTCTGACAATGGAATGACTACGGACCAAGAGCTAGTGTTACGGGTGAGCCGAGAATGGGGAAAAAGAGAGGACTTATGAACAATGTAAGGTTACTGATGCCATTTCGAGTGGTTCTATTTTTCGCGACATTCTTGTTGATCGGTGGCATTGCCAGTGCACAGTCAGAAATAAAGGGTCTGATCACGGGCCGCAGCGGCGCAACGATGACCGTCAAGACTGAAGATAACGAGACGATCGTCGTGGCGCTGACTGCAGATACACAGGTGCAAGAAGTCCAAGGGACGTTCAAGCTGCGCAAGAAGGAACTGGGAATGACCGCGCTGATCCCCGGACTACCGGTGCAGGTCAAAGGCATGATGAATGACAAGCATCAGCTGGTCGCGGACACCGTCAAGTTCAAAGGCTCCGATCTGAAGACTGCCCAGGATATTCAAGCGGGGCTTGCTCCGACACAGCAGCAAGTGGCCACCAACCAGGCAGAAATTCAAGCGAATCAGCAAGCAACCGAGGCCAATCAGCAGGAAATCGCTGCCAACCAGCAGAAGATTGCTGCCAATCAGGCCGAAATTGCCGCTGCGAACAAGCGTTTTGGAGAACTCGGTGAATATAACATCTTGGGTGAAGTGACTGTGTATTTTGCCAATGGAAAGGTGGGGGTAGATCCGAAATACAACCAGCAACTTCTCGATCTAGCGACCAAGGCTCAAACAATCACAGCTTACATTGTTCAGGTCCAAGGATATGCCTCCGCTGTCGGGTCTGCGGCGCTGAATCAGAAGTTGAGCATGGAGCGCGCAAACAACGTTTTAGCTTTTCTCGAACAGGACGGCAAAATTCCGCTCACGAATATCCTCGCTCCGGGAGCGATGGGCACCTCAGATCAGGTAGCACCCAACGCTACAACGGAGGGCCAGGCCGAAAATCGCAGAGTCGTAGTCAGGATCCTGCAGAACAAAGGCATCGCCGGCACGTAATCCAACAACGCATGGCGTGGACAATCGGTCCAATACCGGCTTAACGCGTAAGCCGGACAGGCGCCCAGAACGGCGCGTGTCAATGAGTTTGAGACCAGTAGTCATGGAATTTAGTGAGTATTTTCATTTGAGTTGAGCGGTTTGTTGATCCACACCTCGGTGGGAAC
>Ga0209517_10002761_pt1 | contig 24420 bp, 25 predicted proteins | sample PeaSoiMetSII2010_FD_187695 | JGI IMG/M metagenome (GOLD analysis project Ga0209517, IMG submission 187695) | Peat soil microbial communities from Weissenstadt, Germany - SII-2010 (SPAdes) (version 2) | ecosystem: Environmental > Terrestrial > Soil > Wetlands > Peat | place: Germany... | reverse complement strand
AGCGCCAGCACCCGCCGCGTCTCCGCGGGATCGATCACGCCGTCGTCCCAGAGCCGCGCGCTCGCGTAATAGGGATGGCCCTGCGCCTCGTATTGCGCGCGGATCGGCGCCTTGAAGGCCGCCTCGTCCTCCGCGCTCCAGGTCCGGCCCTGCGCCTCCAGATTGTCGCGCCGGACTTGCGCCAGAACGGCCGCCGCCTGCTCGCCGCCCATCACGGAGATGCGCGCGTTGGGCCACATGAAGACGAAGCGCGGGTCGAAGGCGCGGCCGCACATACCGTAGTTGCCGGCGCCGAAGCTGCCGCCGATGATCACCGTGAATTTCGGCACGCGCGCGCAGGCGACCGCGGTCACCATCTTGGCTCCGTCCTTGGCGATGCCGCCCGCCTCGTATTTCCGGCCCACCATGAAGCCCGTGATGTTCTGCAGGAAAACCAGCGGAATGCCGCGCTGGGCACAGAGCTCGATGAAGTGCGTCGCCTTGAGCGCGCTCTCGGAGAACAGGATCCCGTTGTTGGCGACGATCCCCACGGGATAGCCCCAGATCCGCGCGAAGCCCGTGACCACCGTCTCACCGTAGAGCCGCTTGAACTCGTCGAGCTCGCTGCCATCGACGATACGCGCGATCACGTCGCGAGCATCGTAGGGCTTCCGCACGTCCGTCGGAACGATGCCGTAGATCTCCGCGGGATCGTAGAGCGGCTCCGCCGGCGGCCTCAGCTCGAGCCCGACACTCTTCACGCGGTTGAGGTGGCCGACGATGCCGCGCGCAATCCCGAGGGCATGGGCGTCGTCGAGCGCCAGATGATCGGTGACGCCGGAGACGCGGCTGTGCACGTCGGCGCCGCCGAGCTCCTCGGCGGTGACGACCTCGCCGATCGCGGCTTTCACCAGCGGCGGACCGCCCAGGAAGATCGTGCCCTGGTTCTTGACGATGATGCTCTCGTCGGACATCGCCGGCACATAAGCGCCGCCCGCCGTGCAGGAGCCCATCACGACGGCGATCTGCGGGATGCCCGCCGCCGACATGGTGGCCTGGTTGTAGAAGATGCGGCCGAAGTGCTCGCGGCCGGGAAACACGTCGTCCTGGTTCGGCAGGTTGGCGCCGCCGCTGTCGACGAGGTAGATACAGGGCAGATTGTTCTGCCGCGCGATCTCTTGCGCGCGCAGATGCTTCTTCACGGTGATCGGGAAATAGGTTCCGCCCTTGACGGTGGCATCGTTGGCGATCACCACGCACTCGCGCGACATTACCGAGCCGATGCCGGTGATGATACCGCCCGCCGGCACCTCCTCCGGATACATCTTGTAGCCCGCGAGCTGCGAGAACTCGAGGAAGGGCGCACCGGGATCGATGAGGGTGCGCACGCGGTCGCGCGGCAAGAGCTTGCCGCGCCGCAGATGGCGCTCGCGCGCGGCCTCGCCGCCGCCCGCGCGGATCTCCGCCACCACGCGCGCGAGATCGTCGACCTGCGCCTGCATGGCCTCGCGGTTGGCGCGGAAGGCGTCGGAGCGCGAATCGACGGTTGTCTTGAGGACGCTCATCTCGGCGTCACCTTGCTCAAGAGCCCTTGACCCCGCAAGGGAAAAACCGGGAAATGCCGGTATCGCCCCCGTACCGAGGGAGTTTCCCGATGCTGTCGCTTGGCGAGATCGAGGCCGCCGCCGACCTCGTCCACGAGGTCATGATCCCCACGCCCGCGCACTGCTGGCCCTTGCTCTCGGAGCGCGCCGGCGCCGAGGTCTGGGTCAAGCACGAGAACAACACGCCGCTCGGCGCCTTCAAGATCCGGGGTGGCATCGTCTATATGACCGACCTCAAGCGGCGCGAGCCCAAGCTCGCTGGCGTGATCGCGGCGACCCGCGGCAACCACGGCCAGAGCGTCGCTTTCGCCTGCCGACGCGTCGGCTTCCCCGCCGTCATCGTGGTGCCCACGGGCAACAGCCGCGAGAAGAACGCGGCCATGCGGGCGCAGCGCGCCGAGCTCATCGAGCACGGCCACGATTTCCAGGCAGCTTATGAGTACGCCCGCGACTTGGCGCGCCGGCGTGGGCTCCATGCGATGCCATCCTTCGACCGCCGGCTCGTCGCGGGTGTGGCGAGCTACGGGCTCGAGCTCTTTCGCGCGGTGCCCGACATCGACACCGTCTATGTGCCGATCGGCCTCGGCTCCGGCATCTGCGGCACCATGGCGGCGCGCGACGCGCTGGGGCTCAAGACCAAGGTGGTGGGCGTGGTCGCCGCGAATGCGCCCGCTTACGCGCTCTCTTTCGCGGCGGGAAAGCCGGTCTCCACCAACTCCGCCGACACCATGGCCGATGGCGTCGCCTGCCGTGTCCCGGATCCCGACGCTCTCGCCCTGATCCTGAAGGGTGCCGACCGCATCGTCAGCGTGAGCGAGGCAGAGATCCGCGCCGCCATCCGCCACCTCTTCACGGACACGCACAACCTCGCGGAGGGCGCGGGCGCTGCGGCGCTCGCGGCGCTGCTCCAGGAAAAAGACCGCATGGCCGGCCGCAAGGTCGCGGTCATCCAGTCCGGCGGCAACATCGACCGCGAGCTCTATGCGAGCGTGCTCGCGGGATAGAGTGCCGTCGTCCGGCGCGCCTCGTGTCGCGCCGCAAGGAACAATCCCGCAAGCACAAGCGCTGCGCCGGACAGCTGGGACAGGCTCGGCCGCTCGTCGAACAGCAGCAAGGCTGCTCCGGCCGACAAGACCGGCGGCGTGAGTAACGCTTGCGCCGCGAAAGATGCGGGTAACCTCTCGATGGCGTACACAACCAAACCGTGCCCGAGCATCTGACAACCGAGCGCCATCGCGAGGATGACGAGCCAGCCTTGCGCGGTGTGCGGCAGGATCGGCGCGCCCTGCTGGAGCACCAAGGGCGTTACCAGCAGCACGGTGACGACGCAATTCCAAAGGATCATGCGTCGTAGCGCGATGCGCGCGGCCAAGCTCTTCGCGATCAGGAGGTAGACGGCATAAGACGCCCCGGAAAGAGCGGCAAGCCCGTTCCCGACATAGCTGCCGCTCTCGCCCGTTCCAGCCAATAACACGGCACCCGCGAATGCCCCTAATAACCCGACAACACTGCCAAACGACTGCCGCTCACCAAACACCAAGTAGCTTACTGGCGCGACGACCAGCGGCGAAATCTGGCCCAGCAGCGCGGTATTCGCGACGCTCGTCCGCACCGCCGCCAGATGATAGGCGAGAATGTCGATCGCGAACGCGACGCTTGCCGCCAGCAGCAGGACGCGCTCGCTCGAAAAGTTCGGCAGCTGCGGACCGCGCACGGAGGCCAGCACGGCCACCGCGATGAGCATCCGAAGCCACAGGCTGGTCGCCGGATCGACCTCGCTCACGCGAATGAGGATCGGCGCCGCGGCGATCCAACAGCACGCAAGGGCGAGGGCGGCGTAGCTGCGAGCCATGCCTGCACAGTAGGCGCGGCGGACACCCTAAAAGAACTTCCTATCTCAACTGGGCCTATATAAGCTTTGCTTATGGACCTGGATGTCTCCGCCCTGAGATGTTTTGCGGCGGCGGCGCGAACCGGAAGCATGAGTCGGGCCGCCGCGGCTCTCGGCCGAACGCAGCCTGCCGTCAGTCAGCAAATTCGCCGGCTGGAGGATGTTCTCGGCCGCCGCGTGGTCCGCCGCATCGCGACCGGAGTGGAACTGACGCGGGAGGGAGAGTCCCTGCTACCACTGGCGGAGCGGATTCTTGCCTTGAACGACGAGGCCCAGCGCCACGTCCGCGGTCGCGCATCCGCCGCGCGCCGCCGCATCGGCATGATCGAGGACGTCGCGGCGAGCGGCTTGCAAATGGCGCTGGCCGATTTTGCCCATGTTCATCCCGAGCTCGAGCTCGACGTTCTCGTGGCGGAGGGCGAGGCCATGCGCGACACCTTCGCCGCCGGACAGCTCGACCTCGCGGTCGGTGAGCCCGCGGTGATCGGCAACACCCCACGGAAGCGGCGCGTCTTTACCCTGGTGTGGGTCGCCGCGCCATCCTTCGATCCCAAGCGCGATCCGCTGCCGTTGGTGCTGTTTCGCCATGCCTGCGAATGGCGCGTGCGCACGGTCAACGCGCTCGACCAATCGGGGCGCCGTTGGCGCGCCGCATTCGAGAGCGGAAGCTTGACGGCAATCCAGGCGGCCGTTCGAGCGGGCGTGGGCGCAGCCACCTTGCTGCCGGGGAACGTGGGCACGGGAATGGCGGTGTTGGAGCCTCGCGAGCACAACCTTCCCGCCGCACCGCTCATCGAGCTCGGTCTCTATCGCCGGCCAGGCTTGCGCGGCGACGGCGTCACGGACCTGCTCGAGGGGCTGCTGTGGAAGGCTCTGGGTTGATCCCGCTTGCGGATGCCCGTCGACCCAATCGATGCGCCCTTGAGTAGCCGCGAGTTCGCGGCATAATCCAGGCAACGCGACGGGCAATGCCGTTGCTCGAGAACACGGGAGGACAAGCATGAACACGCGGACACTCATCGCGGCGGCCCTTGCCATCGCGGCCTTCACCGCATCGGGCGCGATGGCCCAGACGGTGAAGGTCGGGATCATCAACACCTATTCCGGGCCGTTCGCCGAGCCCGGCGAGCTCATCGACCGCGGCATCATGCTCTATATGAAGCAGCACGAGAAAGATCTGCCGCCCGGGGTCAAGATCGAGCTGATCAAACGCGACGACACCGGTCCGCAACCGGATGTCGCAAAGCGGCTGGCGCAGGAGCTGATCACCCGCGACCAGGTACAGCTGCTGGCCGGCATCGTCTATACGCCGAATGCGATGGCGATCGCCCCGCTGGTCACAGAGGCCAAGGTCCCCCTGATCGTGATGAACGCCTCGACACCCGTGATCACGATGAAATCGCCGTACATCGCACGCGTCTCCTTCACGCTCTGGCATTCGTCCTATCCCCTGGGCCAATGGGCGGCCAAGCACGACATCAAGACGGCCTACACGGCGGTGTCGGATTACGCCCCCGGTGCCGATGCCGAGGAGGCCTTCATCAAGGGCTTCACCGAGGCCGGTGGCCAGATCGTGGGTTCCGTGCGCATCCCGCTGCAGAACCCGGACTTCGCGCCTTATTTGCAGAAAGCGAAGGACGCGAAGCCGTCGGCACTATTCGTCTTCGTGCCCGCCGGCACGCAGGCGATCGCCGTGATGAAGGCCTTCGGCGATGTCGGCTTGAAGCAAGCGGGGATCAAACTGATCGGGCCCGGCGACATCACCACCGACGAAGGCCTCGACGCCATGGGAGACGCCGCCCTCGACGTCATCACCATGGGGCACTATTCGGCGGTCGGAAAAGCGCCGGCCAACGCCGCCTTCGTGCAGGCCTATCAAGCGGAGTTCGGCAAAGACCAGGTGCCCGCCTTCGAGGTGGTCGGCGGTTATGACGGGATGGCCGCGATCTTCAGCGCGGTGATCGCCCAGAACGGCAAGATCGATCCCGACAAGACCATGGCGCTGCTCAAGGGCTGGAAGTACGACAGCGCCCGCGGCCCCATCATGATCGATCCGGACACTCGCGACATCGTCCAGAACGAATACGTGCGCCGCGTCGAGCGGGTGAACGGCCACCTCGCCAATGTCGAGCTCGAGACCATCCCCATGGTCAAAGACCCCTGGAAGGTCCTCAACAACAAGCAGTAGGGCCGCACGCGCTGACGATTGCGGGCTAGAGAAGCGCCCCCTCACCCTCCCCTCTCCCCAGCGGGGAGAGGGTTGCGGAGGCTTAGCGAGCGAGAGCGAGCTTAGCCGAAGCTGGGTGAGGGGGATGCTTCCGTCTGCGTTGGCAACGGAATGCGTTCAGAAGGGCTCGCCTCGAGCGCCACATCCACCACGACCGGCACGTGATCGCTGAGGCCCGCACAGCACCACTCCTCGAAGCTGCCCACGCTGAAGTCGCGGATGCGGTCGAGCCACGGCCGCGGCAGGAACACGTAGTCGATGTGATAGGTCGGGCCGTCTTTCTTGCGGTCGCGCCAATAGAGCGTCGGTATCGACTCCTCGCCCTGCTCCTCGCCCGTGCGGGCGTGATAGGCGCTGACGAGGCCGTAGCTCTCCAGGATCGCCACGGAGATTCCGTGGTTGATCCGGTAACCCGTTTTGTGCCAGATCACGTTGTTGTTGAGATCGCCGGCGACGATCGCGGGAAGTTCCGAGAGAAAGCTCTTGTACTTCGTGAGCCCGCGCCGCAATGGCCCCGCCTGGCGCTTGCGCACATTGCCGCCGCTGAGATTCTGCGCCCAGACCGCCAGCAGATTGCACCGGGCCGGTCCGGCGACATGCACCGGCGCGAGGTGGCGCAGCGTCGGATGGAACTCGCGCGCGAGGCTCAGCCGATAACCATTGAAGGCGAGGACCGCCAGCCCCTTGGTCGGTTTGTCGCCGATCCAGATGGGATCGCCGCTGATGTCATCGAGCGCGCCCAGCGCCCGCAAGCGCTCCGGAGAGGCGCATTCCGAGATGACCGCGATATCGGGCGCCAGCCGACGCAAGGCGTCGAGCTTGCGGTGCAGCGCCATGTTGCAATTCCACGCGACAAGGCGCATGCGGCGCTCGAATGCGCTAGGGCCGATGCGCCCTGAACTCGATCACCGTGCCGAAGCCGTGCTCGGCGGCGATCTGGAGGCGGTCGCCGGATCGGGTGGCGGGGATGCCGTTGCGCTCCAGCACGTCCTCGGCGACGTCGAGGTCACCGACGGCGATCGAATAGCCCGCGAAGTGCGGCTTGCGGAGGACGTCGCGAAGCCGGATGCCCGGGGAACGCTGGCCGAGACGCGTGGCATCGAGCAGGCTGAGCGCGCCGTCCCCGAGCTTGACCCGGAGCGCGCCCTCGGCGCGGCTCACCGCATCGGGCGCGACCAGTTTCCCGAAGAAATCGGCGAGGCCGCCGGGATCGTTGGCGAGCATCACGACCTCGACGACCGACCGCGCGCCATTGGCGTGGCGCTGGTAGTCGGGTTTCCAGAAATACTCGGGCGCGTGCTGCTGGCAGGTGAAGAACGCTGCATCGGGCATCCGCGGCTCCGTGACGAAGGCCAGCGAGAACGCCACCGTCTTGAGGCTGCCGTCGGGCAGCTTCGCCTGGCGCGAAAAATCGAAGGGCTCGTAAGTCTCGAGGCCGCGCGCCCTGAACTCCGCCTGGTCGCGCCGCGCGTCGTTGCTCTGGAACACCAGCATCGAGAGACCCTGGCGTCGCTTGAGGAATGTCTGGTTGAAGGCGCCGAAGCTGAACCGCGTCGGTTCCGCCGGCGGGATCTTGTCGGGCTCGGCGACCGCCAGCAGCTCCAGGAAATTGCCCTGCAGCTGCACCAGGCTGTTGGCGGTGCCCCAGGGATGCTGCGCCGGCGGCGTCAGGGTGAAGCCCATCCGGCGATAAGCCTCGCGCGCGGCCTCGAGGTCGCTCACCGCCAGCACGAGATGATCGATGGCGCGGTTCATTCCTTCGCGATCTCCCGGGCGATCACCAGGCGCTGGATGTCGCTGGTGCCTTCGTAGATCTGGGTGACGCGCACATCGCGATAAATCCGCTCGACCGGGAAATCCGCGAGGTAGCCGTAGCCGCCGAGGGTCTGGATCGCGCCGGAACAGACGCGCTCCGCCATCTCCGAGGCGAAGAGCTTCGCCATCGAAGCCTCCTTGATACAGGGCGCGCCCGCGTCCCGCAGAGCGGCCGCGTGCAGCATCATCTGCCGCGCCACCTCGATTTCCGTCGCCATGTCCGCGAGCCGGAACGCCACCGCCTGATGGTTGATGATCGTAGTGCCGAAGGCCGTGCGTTCCTTGGCATAGGCGAGCGCCGCCTCGTAGGCCGCGCGCGCCATTCCCACGGACTGCGCAGCGATGCCGATGCGGCCGCCCTCGAGATTGGCAAGGGCGATGCGGTAGCCGGCGCCCTCCTCGCCCAGCATCAGGTCGGGCGTTAGCTCCATCTCCTCGAACACGATCTGGGCGGTATCGGAAGAGCGCTGCCCGAGCTTCTTCTCGAGCTTCGCCACCTTGTAGCCCGCCGTATCCGTCGGCACGATGAAGGCGCTGATGCCCTTCTTTCCCGCGGCGGGATCGGTAACCGCGAAGACGATTGCGAGATCGGCGTGCGCGCCCGAGGTGATGAACTGCTTGGTGCCGTTCAGCACGTGGCGGTTGCCGCGCTTCTGCGCGCGCGTGCGGATCGCCGAGGCCTCGGAGCCCACCTCGGGCTCCGTCAAGCAGAACGCCGCGAGCTGCTCGCCCCGCGCCATCGGCCTCAGGAACCGCTGCTTCTGCTCCTCGGTGCCGAAGCGCAAGATCGGCACGCAGCCGGTCGAATTGTGCACGCCCATGATGGTGGAGCAGGCACCGTCGCCGGCCGCGACCTCCTCCATCGCCATGGCATAGGACACGTGATCGGCGCCGGCACCGTCGTAGCGCTCCGGCACCAGCATGCCGAGGAAGCCGAGCTTCGCCATCTCCGCGACGGCCTCCGCCGGAAACGCGCCCGTGCGGTCCCGCTCCGCCGCCGAGGGTCGGAGCTTCTCCGCGGCGAAGCTGCGCGCGGTGTCGCGGATGAGTGCTTGTTCCGGGCTGACGATCACCGAGACGCGTCCCTCACCACGGGATCTCTGCGCCGTCGTAGTTGAAGAACCGGCCGCTGTCCGCCGGCGTCAGCTTGGCGATCACGCGGCGCATGCCGGCGATGCTCTCCTTGGGCGAGACCGGCGCGCCCGCGCCGCCCATGTCGGTCTTGACCCAGCCGGGATGCAACACCACCGCGATCACGCCGCGGTGGTCGAGGGCGAGGGAACGCCAAGCCGCGTTGAGGGCGGCCTTCGACGACCTGTAGGCGTACTGGCCGCCTGCGTCGTTCGCGCCGATCGAGCCCAGGCGGCTGGTGATCGCGACGAGCCGCTTGCCCTCGCTGCGCTCCACCGAGCCCAGCACCGCGCCCGCGAGCGCCAGCGGCGCGAAGGTGTTCACCTTCAGGGTGTCGATCCACGCGGCCTCGTCGATCGCCCCCGGCGTCATGTTTCGGGCCAACGAGACACCGGCATTGGCGATCGCGACGTCGATGGTGTCGCGGGCGAGCTCGCGGCCGAGCGCGGCGACCGCCTTGAGGTCGGTGACATCGAGGCCGTGAATCTCGACCTTCGAGCCGAGCACACCCAGCTCCTTGGCTTTCTTGAGATCGCGAACCGTCGCGATGACGCGCCAGCCGTCGGCGGCATATTGCCGGGCAAATTCCAGGCCAAGACCACGGCCGGCCCCGGTGACGAGAACGGTGGGCATGGTCAGGCCTTTCTGCGCGCGGTGACCTCGATCTCGATCTTCATGCGGGGATCGATGAGATCGCAGACGATCGCCGTGGCGGCGGGCCGGACCTCGCCGAACACTTCGCCGAGAACCGGCGCGACCTTCGGCCAATCCGCGGCGTCCGTGAAATAATAGCGGACGCGCACGACGTCGGCGAAGCTGGCGCCGGCCTCGGCCAGCGCCGCGCCGATGTTCTTGAAGGTCTGGCGCGCCTGCGCAACCACATCGGCCTCGATCGTCATGGCCTTGTAGTCCATGCCGGTGGTGCCGGAGACGAACACCCACTTGCCGTCCACCACCGCCCGGCTATAGCCCGCCGTCCGCTCGAAGCTCGAGCCCGAAGAAATCAGCCGCCGCTGCATGATGCCTCCTTGCCTGCTGGATCGTTCGCGCGATACTACGCCCCGCGGCGGCGTGGAGGTCAATGCCGCATCAAGGCCGGAGGGACTCGTGGATACCGAGACGCGAATTGCCGAGCTGGGTCTGGACGTGCCGGATTTCGCGCGCGAGGGCTACTACGGCGCGACCTATGGCTCGATGAAGCCGTTCCACATCGCGGGCAACCTGCTGTTCCTGTCCGGACACGTGCCGCAACGCGGAAGCACGATGATCTTCCCGGGGCGGCTCGGCGCCAACCTCAGCGTCGAGCAGGGCCGCGAGGCCGCGCGCATCACCGGCCTCAACGTCATCGCCGGCATCAAGCAAGCGGTGGGCGACCTCGACCGCGTGAAGTCGATCGTGCGCACGCTGAACTTCGTGGTCTGCACGCCCGAGTTCACTGAGGTCCACAAGGTCTCGAGCGGCCTCTCCGACCTGCTGGCCGAGGTCTTCGGGCGGGAGCGCGGCATCGGCGGCCGCGCCACCATCGGCGTCATGGCGCTCGCCGGCGGCAACTGCTTCGAGACCTGGGCAACGGTCGAGCTTCGGTAGCCCTACTTCGTCTCCTCGAAGAGCTCGCGCCCGATGAGCATGCGACGGATCTCCGAGGTGCCGGCGCCGATCTCGTAGAGCTTGGCGTCGCGCAGCAGCCGGCCGGTCGGGTAGTCGTTGATGTAGCCGTTGCCGCCGAGGCATTGGATCGCGTCGAGCGCCACCGCCGTGGCTTTCTCGGCGGCGTAGAGGATGGCGCCGGCGGCGTCCTTGCGCGCGGTCTGGCCGCGGTCGCAGGCGCGCGCGACCGCATAGACGTAGGCCTTGCAGGCGTTGAGCGTCGTATACATGTCCGCGAGCTTGCCCTGCATCAGCTGGAACTCGCCGATCGCCTGGCCGAACTGCTTTCGCTCGTGAACGTAGGGGATCACCACGTCGAGGCAGGCCTGCATGATCCCGAGCGGCCCCGCCGCCAGCACCGCGCGCTCGTAGTCGAGGCCGCTCATCAGCACGCGCACGCCCTCGTTCACCTTGGCGAGCACGTTCTCCGCGGGCACCTCGCAGTCCTCGAACACCAGCTCGGAGGTGGGCGAGCCCCGCATGCCCAGCTTGTCCAGCTTCTGCGCGGGTTTGAACCCCGTCATGCCCTTCTCGATCAGGAAGGCGGTGATGCCGCGCGGACCCGCGGTCGCGTCGGTCCTGGCGTAGACCACGAGGGTGTCCGCGTAGGGACCGTTGGTGATCCACATCTTGCTACCGTTCAGCACATAGCGGTCGCCGCGCTTCTCCGCCCGAAGCTTCATGCCGACGACGTCGGAGCCCGCGCCAGGCTCGCTCATGGCGAGCGCGCCGACGTGCTCGCCCGAGATCAATTTCGGCAGGTACTTGCGCTTCTGCGCGGCGGTGCCGTTGCGGCGGATCTGGTTGACGCAGAGGTTTGAATGCGCGCCGTAGGAGAGCCCGACCGCCGCGGAGCCGCGGCTCACCTCCTCCATGGCGACGCAATGGGCGAGATAGCCCATGCCGGTGCCGCCGAATTCCTCCTCGACGGTGATGCCGTGCAGGCCGAGCGCGCCCATCTCCGGCCAGAGCTGGCGCGGGAAGCTGTCGGTGCGATCCATCTCGGCCGCGAGCGGCGCGATCTTCGCCTCGGCGAATCCCCGCACGCTATCGCGCAGCAGATCGATCTCGGGACCGAGATCGAAATCGAGCGCGGGATACCGGTTGCTGGCCATAAAGGCCTCCTTGGCGACTTGGTGGTTCAAGGTTTACCGCCAAGACGCCAAGGCCGCCAAGGAAGGATTCCCACGGATTCGCGGCGAGACTCCGTCTCCGAGTGGCGAAAGCAGCTAGCGCCGGGTCTCCGGCACGCAGCTCACGATGGACCGGTCCTCGTTGACGATGGCGCCACTGGCCTCCACGCGGCGGGTGATCTCGGTCGCCTCGGGATCGGCGCCGAGCTTCTCGCGATATTTCTCGTAGGCCGCCAGACTCGGGAAATCGATCATGCCGACGGCGGAATTCATCGGACCCGCGAACTTCGTCGGCAGGTAGTAGCCGGCGGGCACGCCGCCGCAGCGTTCGATCGACGTGGCGAGCGCCTTCGCGTAAGCCTCGAAATCCCGGAGCTTGTTGGGGTCAAGCGTGTACTTGATGTAGAGCGTGATCATGTCGGCGTCTCCTTTGGGCTATCGGACGCCTCATCCTCGCGCGGGTGCCGCGACTATAGCTTTGGTACGGAGCGAACCGTCGTCGATCCATGGCGCCAAGGTGGAGCCGCGGTTAAGTATTTGTAACCGCGGGCTTCAGGGATGCGCTTGAGAGCGGTCGCCTAAAACCTGGCAAGACGGGCGTGATGCGCGCCTGTTCACCTTCACTCCAGGAGAAAGCCCCATGTCTCGCAGAACCTTACCCGCCCTGGCGCTCGCGGCCGTCCTGGCCGGCGGCGCCGCCGTGGCACTGGGACCGTTTGTCGCGGATGCGCAATCCCAGCAGACCCAGCAGCAGCCCGCCCAGCGTCCGGACCGCGCCGCCTTCGACCCCGGCCGCCACATCGAGGGCCGAATCGCCTACCTCAAGACCGAGCTCAAGATCACCGACGCCCAGGCGCCGATGTTCGATGCGGTCGCCAACGTCATGCGCGACAATGCCAAGGCGATGCACGACGCTTTCCAGAGCGTGCGCGGCGATCAGAGCCAGCCGCGCACCGCGCTCAGCCGCCTCGAGGCGCAGGCGAAATTCACGCAGCTGCGCGCCGACGGCACCGCCAAGATGCTGGCGGTGTTCCGCCCGCTCTACCAGGGCATGAGTCCGGATCAGCAGAAAGCTGCGGACGAGATGTTCGGGCATCACGGCCACGGGCACTTCTTCCGCCGGTAGCCGTCTCCCCTCACCCTCCCGTCCCTAACGGGCCGGGCCCCTCCCTCTCCCGCTCAAGCGCGGGAGAGGGCTGTTCAAATCGAGCGCTTACTGCCCCTCGCCCACGAAGTGGGAGAGGGAGGGACCCAACGCGTCAGCGTTGGGAGGGTGAGGGTTCCGCCGCCGACACCTGTGCGTCGTAGACCGCGACCGCGGTCATGTTGACGAGGCCGCGCACCGTGACCGACGGCGTCACGATATGCGCGGGCTTGGCGCTGCCCAGGAGCACTGGCCCCACCGGGAGCCCGTCGCCCAGCACCTTGAGCGCGTTGAAGGCGATGTTGGCGGCGTCAAGCGTCGGCAGGATCAGCAGGTTGGCCGAGCCCTTGAGCCGCGAGTTCGGGAAGATCCGCTGCCGGATGGTCTCGTCGATGGCGGCGTCGGCGTGCATCTCGCCCTCGACCTCGAGCTCGGGCGCGCGCTCGCGGATTAGCACCAGCGCCTCGCGCATCTTGCGCGCGGAGGGATGGTCCGAGCTGCCGAAATTCGAGTGCGAGATCAAGGCCACTTTCGGCTCGAGCCCGAAGTGGCGCACCGCGTCCGCCGCCCGGAGGGTCATCTCCGCGACTTGCGCGACGCCGGGATCGTCCACCACCTGGGTGTCGCAGAGGAAATAGGTGCCCTTGGGCAGGATCAGCACGCTCAGGGCGGCGGGCGCGCCGACGCCCGGTTTGAGTCCGAGAATGTCGACGACGTGATGGAGGTGCCGTCGGTACAGCCCGATGGTGCCGCACAGCAGCGCGTCGGCCTCGCCGCGCTTCACCATGAGCGCCGCGATCGCCGTAGGCCGCGTGCGCACCACGCGCCGCGCGAAATCCGGCGCCACGCCCTTGCGCTCCATGATGGAGTGATAGAGCTCCCAATATTCGTTGTAGCGGGGATCGTCCTCGGGATCGCAGAGCTCGACGCTCTCGTCGAGCTTGAGGCGCAGGTTGAGACGCTCGATCCGCCGCTGCACGACCGCGCGCCGGCCGATGATGATCGGCTTCGCGAGCCGGTCGTCGATCACCTGCTGCACGGCGCGCAGCACGCGCTCGTCCTCGCCCTCGGCATAGACCACGCGCTTTGGCTCCGTGCGCGCGCGCTCGAACACCGGCTTCATGGTGAGGCCGGAGCGGAACACGAAGCGCGTCAGCTGCTCGCGATAGGCCTCGAAATCCCTGATCGGCCGCGTGGCGACGCCGCTCTCCATGGCGGCCTTCGCCACCGCCGGCGCGATCTCCAAGATGAGGCGCGGATCGAACGGCTTCGGGATGATGTAGTCGGGCCCGAAGGTGAGCGGCGCCTCGCCATAGGCGGCCGCCACCACGTCCGAGGGCGGCGCCAAAGCCAGATCGCCGAGCGCCTTCACCGCCGCCAGCTTCATCGCCTCGTTGATCGCGGTCGCCCCCACGTCGAGCGCGCCCCGAAAGATGAAGGGAAAGCAGAGCACGTTGTTGACCTGGTTCGGGTAGTCGGTTCGCCCCGTGGCGATGAGCGCGTCGGGCCGCGCCTGCCTCGCCAGCTCCGGCAGGATCTCCGGCACCGGGTTGGCAAGCGCCAGGATGAAGGGCCTCGGCGCCATCCGCGCGACCATCTCGGGCTTGAGCACGCCCGGGGCGGAGAGACCGAGAAAAATGTCGGCGCCGCCGATGACGTCGCCGAGCGTGCGGGCATTGGTGTCCTTGACGTAGCGGTCCTTACGCGGGTCCATCTCCTCCTTGCGGCCGCGATAGGCGACGCCGTAGCGGTCGGTGACGATCACGTTCTCGACCTTGAGCCCCATGTCGACCAGCAGGTCGAGGCAGGCGATCGCCGCGGCACCCGCGCCCGAGCTCACCAGCTTCACCTCGCCGATGGTTTTACCCATGAGCCGCAGCGCGTTACGTATCGCCGCGCCCACGATGATGGCGGTGCCGTGCTGGTCGTCGTGGAACACGGGGATCTTGAGGCGCTTCCTGAGCTTCGCCTCGATCTCGAAGCACTCAGGCGCCTTGATGTCCTCGAGGTTCATGCCGCCGAAGGTCGGCTCCAGCGCCGCGATGATGTCGACGAGCTTGTCGGGATCGCGCTCGTCGATCTCGATGTCGAAGACGTCGATGCCCGCGAACTTCTTGAAGAGCACCGCCTTGCCTTCCATGACGGGTTTCGCCGCCAGCGGACCGATGGCGCCGAGGCCCAGCACCGCCGTGCCGTTGGTGATGACGCCCACGAGGTTGCTGCGCGCGGTGACGGTGGCGGCCTCCGCGGGATCGGCGACGATGGCGTTGCAGGCCTCCGCCACGCCCGGCGAATAGGCGAGCGCCAAGTCGCGCTGGTTCGCGAGCGGCTTGGTCGCGACGATCGCAATCTTTCCCGGCACCGGCAGCCGGTGATACTCCAGCGCGCTCTCGTGAAATTCGTCGGCCATTAATCGCTCCTCGTGAGCCCCTGCCCCATCCCCCTCCCGACCCTCCCTCTCAAGGGGGGAGGAGCAGTGGCGGGCAGTGATTTGTAATCCCCTCCCCCCTTGAGGGGGAGGGTTAGGGTGGGGGGTTGCTTCAAGAGCGAACAATCACCTTCACGGACTCACTTGCACCCTTTTCCGCCGGCCTTCTTCTCCGTCACCGTCGGGCTCAGCATGACCGTGGCGTCGTCCACCTTCTCGAAGGCCCGAGACGTGATGCCCTGGTGGAAACCGCCGTTGCGCGCGATGAAGTAGCCTTTGATGACGTAGTCGCCATGCAAGTACTGGTAGGTGTCCTTCGGAAACAGGTACTCGGCCTTGCTGTCCCAGAAGATGAGCCGTTGGAAATCCGAGGTCTCGACATCGCTGTTCTTGGCCGGCCAGTTCACGCTGATGTCGAGGTGCACGATGTGGTCGTAGTTGCGGCACGCGAGCCCCGCGAGATCGCCGATGGTCTTGGGCGTGATTGGTCCCTGCAGAAACTCGATGGTCACGGTCTTCGCCGGCGCCGCGGCGGCGCACAGAAACATCAGGGCGGCGGCGGACCACGCTGCCATCTTCCATCGGCTCATAGCGAATCTCCCCCGTGTTGCGTGAAGGACCGGTCAGGCCGGCCGCGTGATCTCCGTCGTCGGGCGGCGCCGCTCCTTGTCCACCCATTCCCAAACGTCGTCCTCGGCAACTTTGAAGGCGCGGGACACATGACGCACGAGATCCCAGATCAGCAGCCCATAGTGCCGATGCGAACTCGCGGTTTTGCTGGGGTGACTGTGACAGACGCCGCCGCCGCCGGGGGCCTCGAACATGATCACCAGCGGTTGCTCGATCCGCATCGACCTCTCGCCCATCGAATTCCCCCCGATATCTTAGACCTGCGCGAAGCCTGGCAGCCGCAGCGCCTTCCGGTCAAAGGTGAGGGTATGCGCGCAACCGGCCTTGACGCCAAGTGCGGCGATGAGCGCATCGCCAAAGGAACCGCGACCTTCTCTAAGCGCGATCATGGCGGCGAACACCTCATTCTCGCTCTCCACCACCAGGGACTCCGTTTGCAACGTACGCTCGATCGCTGCCGCGATCTCTGAATCGGAAAAGCCGTAGGCGCGGTCGAGCACCCACACCAACTCCGCCATCGCGACCACACTCACGAACCCCGGCTCGTCGACGCCGAGCCGGCGCTCGATAAGCTCGATGGCTTTCTCGAATTGGACGGCATCATCTCGCACGAGATAACGGACGAGAACATTTGTATCGAGTCCGATCATCTCCGCTTGCGTCTGGCGCCTTCGCTCGCGCCTGCTGCCACAGCCTCGGTCATGTCATCGACGGTCACTCCCCGCCGCCTTGGCTTGAGCATTCCGCGCAGTGCCGATGCGGGAAGCTTCGGCAGCAGCACGACGCTGCCATCCGGATGCACGAAAAACTTCACCCGATCGCCCGGCTTCAGCCCAAGGTGCTCCCGGATCGCCTTCGGGATCGTCGCCTGACCTTTGACGGTGATCGCGGATTCCATGACGGGCTCCATTACATTTCCACGAAGGTAATACCAGCGCGCGGCAAGTTCAAGGCGGCGGTTCCGTTGCGTCGGATTAAGCAACGGGTAACGGGGTCATCTCCATAGTGCCGCTCGGAGAATTGTCGAGTGGAGAAAAACCGTGGTGCTCCGAACCTTGCTCGTAGCCTCGGTCTTTGGCATGGGCGCCGTTTATTGGCTGTCACAGCAAGGTATGAGCTCTGCCTGCTTCGACGAAGTCACGCGGCTCGATGAAGCCTATAAGAAATTCCGGCCCGCGGGAGGCAGCCACGCTCAGATCGAGAACGGGATAGCGCAGGCTCGAAAATACTGCGCCGCAGGAAAGCAAGAAGAGGCGACCCGCCTCTTGAACACATCTGGAATGCTCTGTCGGCTGAACAACGGCTGCGCCAAGAGTTGACCTCCCATTCGCTGCGGTCGGTGACCGGACCGCTTGCAAACTTCGGAGTCACCGCACGAGGGACGCGCGCTTTCAGTAAGCTCTTGAGGCGCTCTTGCTCCTGAAGGATGGTGCGGCCGAGAAGACTCGAACTTCCAAGGGGTTTCCCCCGCTAGCACCTCAAGCTAGTGCGTCTACCAATTCCGCCACGGCCGCGAGAGCGGGCGTCGCATCCCAGGGGGTGCCGCCGATCGCGCGCGTGCTTACCAAATCCGCCGCGCCATAGCAAGGCAATGCGGCGCACACCCCGCCGGCCGCCGGACCCGGAAATCCGCCCGAGCGGCAAGGGCTTGACTCCCGGCGAACGTCTGCCCATCTTGTACGCAAACGGCGTTCAGCGCTTAAGGAGGGCACCATGAAAGCAGTCTTGGCCACACTCTGCGCAGGCGCGCTCGTCGCGTCGGCGGGGCCGGCGGCCTGGGCCGCAACCTCCCCCTTCGATCCGCCGGTCCAGACGCAGAAGCGCACGCTGCCGCCCGCGAAGGACGTGGCCAAGACCACGCTCACCTGCCGCTACTACGCGCATTTCATGGTCAAGCAGGTCGACGAGGGCGAGGTGGGCGCCGCGCAGATCTCGATCCTCCCGATCGATACCGGCACCCCGAAGCCCGCCTGCCAGCGCAAGAACGTGCCGTCGGAAAAGGTGGTGAACCCGAACGACTGGACCGGCTATGTCAAAGGCGTGAAAGGCGATTACGTCTTTCTCGATGCCGACGACGGCGTCAATGGCGGCCTCGGCTTCGCAGTGTTCGCGGCGAGCACCGCCAAGAAATTGTTCGAAGATTCCGCGCTCGGCAACCTCAAGAGCGTCACGCTCGATGGAAAGGGCCTGACGCTGCGCTACGCGCGAAGCTACAGCGGCGACTGCTCCCTGCCGCACGACGGCGCATCGTGCTGGACCAAGATCGCCGCGGCGGCGGGCCAGAGCGCCGCGAAGCAGCCCGATTGCGCGGCGGGCTATCTCAAGGCCAAGAACGACATGGCGAAGGGGCGTTGCGAGGCGCAGAAGAAATCCGGCCCCGCCTGCCTCGCGGCGGCCTTGAAGGAGCTCGACAGGCAGCGTTGGGACGACGCGCCCTCGGTCATCGTCTATGACGCCGAGTCCGTCCTCGGGCCGAGCGGGGCGAGCACTAGGCCCCTCGGCGCGGTGCGTGCCTGCCATCCCTCGGATTGAGGCTGTGAAACATCGAAATTGCAAAACGAAGCCAAATTCCCCAGTCCGCTCCGTCACATGACCTGATTGGCTTTGACGAAATGAACCCAATTTCGGCTGCGAGGGCGCCGACGACCGCCAGAGACGAGCGCGAAATCGCCCGCGCCCTCGACTGGCGCATCAGCGATGCGCCCGTGGGCTACGAGGAGGCGGTTGCGGAGATGGAGCGGCGCGTCGCCGCGATCCGCGCGGGCACGGCGCCCGAGCTCGTCTGGCTGCTGGAGCATCCGCCGCTCTACACCGCCGGCACCAGCGCGCGGGAGGGCGATCTGCTCGAGCCCGGTCTGCTCCCGGTGCACCGCACGGGCCGCGGCGGGCAATACACCTACCATGGGCCCGGCCAGCGCGTGGCCTATGTGCTGCTCGACCTGAAGCGCCGCGGCGCGGACGTGCGCGGTTTCGTCGCAAGCCTCGAGGAGTGGATGATCCGCACCCTCGCCCGCTTCAGTCTGAAGGGCGAGCGGCGCGCGGGCCGCGTCGGCATCTGGATCGACGAAGGCGGCGGCTGCGAAAGCAAGATCGCCGCCATCGGCGTGCGCGTGCGCCAATGGGTCACTTACCATGGCGTCGCCCTCAACGTGGATCCCGACCTCGCGCACTATCGCGGCATCGTCGCCTGCGGTATCCGCGAGCACGGCGTGACCTCGCTCGCGGCCCAAGGGATCGCCGTCGGCATGGCCGAGGTAGACGCCGCGCTCAAGGCGAGCTTCGACCCCGCTTTCGCCCGCCACGTGCAGGCGCCGCGAAACGAATCCTTAAGGTTGTCTTAATAGTTCATTAGCCAATCTTCCCAGATACTTTATATGTCAGAAGAATTTGGGAAAATGCCGAGCGTTACTTCTGTCATTCACAATGAAGCGGGCGTAGTCTCTTGCTAAGCCGGTCTGTCGGCCCAAGGAGAGGGTGATATGCACGTTATTGCCGTCGCTTCCCAGAAGGGCGGGTCCGGCAAGACCACGCTCGCGGGACATCTCGCGGTCCAGGCAGACCGCTCCGGCGCCGGGCCGGTGGCGCTGGTCGACACCGACCCGCAGGGGAGCCTCGCCGAGTGGTGGAACGCGCGCACGGCGGAGACGCCGCTCTTCGCGCGCACCGGCGCCGAGCGCCTCGCCGAGGACATCGCGCGCATGGAGTCGCTCGGCATCAAGCTCTTGGTGATCGACACGCCGCCTGCGATCGCCGCCACCATCTCCGAGGTGGTCCGTGCCGCCGATCTCGTGGTCGTGCCGGCGCGGCCGAGCCCGCACGATCTGCGCGCCGCCGGCGCCACCGTCGAGCTGGTCGAGCGCTTGGGCAAGCCGCTGGTCTTCGTGGTCAACGGCGCCACGCCGCGCGCGCGCATCACCACCGAGGCCGTCATGGCGCTCTCGCAGCACGGCACGCTCGCGCCCACCATCGTTCATCAGCGCACCGCCTTCGCCGCCAGCATGATCGACGGCCGGACGGTCATGGAGGTCCCGGACGAGGTCCGCGCCGCCAGCGAAATCGCCATGCTCTGGGAGTATCTGAGCCGGCGGCTCCACGGCGAGCGCCGCACGCTGCTCGCCACCGACCAGCTCTCGCCCAGCGCGCCCATGCCCATGGAAGCGAGCGTCCCATGAAAAACGGTCACGCAGCCGCTCTCACCGGCACCCTGCTGTTCCGCAAGGGCAGCGCCGCGCCAACCGACCTCTTCGCCAGCCATGCTCCGGCTTCGCTTACCGGCTCGATCCGGATCGCGCCGAGGCAGCCCGATCCCGACGCGCCGGTGCGCGTCTCGGTGAAGCTCGACCGGGCGCGCCGGCAGCACCTGCAGCTCGCAGCCGCCAAGCTCGGGATCAGCAATCAGGAGCTTCTAGTCGCCGCGCTCGATCACTATCTCCGCAGCGAAGTCCCCGCGCGGATCGCCGACCCCTGCTGCTGCCTCAAGATGCCCGTGAGGCCGGAGCCGGTCTGATGGTCATGCCGGCCTTCGATATGGAGCCCAGCTCCACATCGGTCCCGCCGGACGGTGTTGTCCCGCACCCGAGCGGCGAGGCCGTGGCAGCTCCAGCGAGCCCCGAGGCCGCGCCCCCGAAGACCCCGAGCCGCGGCGAGACGGCGCCCGCCAAGCCGCCGCCCGCGAGCCTGGTCAGCATCGCCGTCAAGAACAAGGCCGCGGCCGCCAGCAAGGCTGGCGACCTGACACGCCTTTTCGAGCTGGCGCGCCGTCAACCCACGGCGCCCGCCGCGCCGATCCAGCCGCTGCCCGCGGAGCCGGTACCGGCCGCGGCTGCACCCGCTGACGTCGAGAGCCCGGCGGAACCAATTTCGATTGCGCCGACAGCGGCCGAGATACCGGCCGTGGAGGCCGCGCCCGAGCCCCTGCCGCTCGAGAGCGCGCCCGACCTGGCTCCGGCCGAGCCGGCGGCGCTTGTCGAGCCCGCGATCGTGTCCGAGGCGGCCTTCGAGGCGCCTCAGCCCTCGCTGGAGACCGCTTGGCCGCTCATGTTGGCGCCGCCGGTCGCCGCGGAGGCCCCGGATGCGGTGATGCTTGCGCCCATCGAGGCGGCTCCCGAGGCCGAGCCGCCGGCGCCCTCGGCCGTCGCCGCCACGGACCTCATGGACGTGTCGCTCCCGATCGAGCAACCGATCGCTGCCGAAGCGCCACCGTCCTTCGAGACGCCGGAGCCGCTCACGGTCGCGTTTGCGTCGATGGAGGAATCGGCGGCACCTCTTGAGATCCCCGAGCCTGCGTCAGAGCAAATCGAGCCACCCGCCGAGCCCACTCCAGCCGCAATGGCCGAGGTCGCGGCGCCTCCCGCCCCCGAGCCGCCGCGCGTGGTGGAGCCGACCCTACCGCCGGTCGCCCTCGCGTCGATCGAGCCGATGCCCATGCCGGCACCGCCGGCGCTCGCGCCGGTCGAGCCGCTGCCCGCGCCGATGCCGGCCGCTCCCGCAGCACTGAAATTCAAGGACCTTGCGGACTACTGGCGATCGCTGCGGGTCGGCGAGGAGCATCCCGCGGCGGAGTCGATCGACCGCGACCTCGTCACCGAGCGCTGGCCGGGCAGCCTCCTGATCGCCTACACCCCGGCCTCGCAGGACCCGCGCGGCGAGTTGCGCCCAGGGCGCGTATCGCGCCTCGGCACCGCCTGCAAGGAGACCCAGAGCGTGGTTGACGCCGGCTCGCATTCGACGGAATGGATGCTCGAGGTCGCGCGCACGGCCCTCATCAACGACGAGCCCGTCGAGGAGCAGCAACGCCTGGCGACGCTGACGGGGGTCGCGGGCTTCCGCATGGTGGCATTGCCGCTCGGCCCTCCGAGAGGGCTGGCAAACGCGGTGCTCTGCTCGCTGCTGCCCAGCCCGGGAGCGCCCCGCTTCGGCAAGCGGCGCACCTGGCTCTGAGACAGGCCTCGGTTCCGATCCGATACGCCCAATAGGTGCTCGCGACCGTGGGACTGCCGGAGGCCGGCGGCCTCGCTTCGCGATACCCGATGCGTTAGCCTATCGCCAGCTGCGCCCGGCGGTCGCGCGTGACCCGCCGCGGCTCGAGCCGACATCACGGCATGGCGAACTCGAGCACCGTCCTCGAACATATCTCCGCGCTGCTCGCGAAGGGCACATCCGCCGAGGCCCCAACTCGCCAAAGCGATTAGCGATCCCGGCACGGTCTCTGGCGCCGCCCGAGGGCCTCGCTTCGCTTGGACCGTCGTCGCCGCTCGACAATTGACGGCGGCACGAGACACAGTGTGCAATGAGACTTGGCGATGCCGCACGGGGAGGCCCGAATGTCCTTGCGGACCGAGACCGCGGGAGAACCCCGCGGAAAAGCCGACGCCCTCTATGCAGCGCTCGAAGAGCGCATCCTCGACCGGGATCAAGTGGGTGCCAGCCGGATCTACTACGATCTGCTGCGGGCGCGGCGGCCGCTGACGGAGATGCTGGCCGAGATCATCAGGATCCATGCGCCCTATACGCATGTGCCCTATCACGAGCGGATCGACGATGGGTTCGTCAACTTCGTCAACAACGACCACTGTCTTCTCAGCGCGCGCGCGACGCTACACCTCGCCGCCATGCTCGACGGCCCGCTCGCGGGACTGCCGATGGCGCAGACGATCTGGTACGTGCCCACCGCGCTCGACATCTGGAATCAGAAGATCGCCAAAGCACCGGGACATTACACCCGCGGGTTTACGATGCCGGCCGGTCCGCCGCCCGCGCCGGTGGCCTACTGGCCCGATCAGGAACCCGTCAAGGAACCAGGGACACTGAGGGAGCGGCTGGGGCACTGGATGACCCTGGTGCACCGCGGCCAGGTGCTTGAGGCCTATCGGATCTTTCTGGGCCTTGTCGAGGAGCCCGCCCATCGCCAGGAGGTCCTCGCCGAGCTGGTGTTCGCGGGTCTGATCGACCTGCAGGATCGCAGCCTCAACAACCGGTCCTACACAACGGGTCATAAGGCGTTCCGCGCCCGGGCGACGGTCGAACTGGGGACTGCCATCGGCTGGGACGCTGCGCACGACGTCGTCTACGCGGGTGCGCTCGACATGGCGGTCGGACCGCGCTGGTACTCGACCTACGAGATGGCCTGCAACACGATCACCGTCTACATCGAGGGCGCGCATATCTCGGCGATACCCTACAGCGGAACAACGCCGCGCGAGCGCGCGCTGCTCGCGAATAGCGGCGGCTTGACAAAGATGGAGAGCGCCGAACTCGTCGGGATGCTGCTGCACGAGCACGAGCCCGCCTATGTCGAGCGGATCAGCGCGCTCCTCCTTGCGGGCAAGAGCCCGCGCCGGATCCTCGACGCAATCCAAGTCGGCGCCGCCGAAGTGATCCTGGCGACGGAAGCCGACACCAACTTCTCCCTGCCGCAGCACTGCTCCGAGTATTGCAGCACGCTCGGCTGGTTCTACGACCATTTCGAGCATCCGCAGCGTCTGAAGTTGCTGTTCGTAGCGGCGGCCTACGTCAATCAGGCTGCGTGGCATCAGGCGCGCACCGGCGACCTCCGTTCGGCGGCGATCCATCCGCCGGCCGGCGTCGACCGGATGACCGGCGAGCAAATCCTCGACCGCATGGAAGCGGCGATCGTCTCGCTCGATGGGCCGCAGAGCGTCGCATGGACCCAGGCTTATCTCGACAGCGGCACCGATCGCTCACGCCTCACCCGCCGGCTGGCGCTGGTGGCAGCGAGCATGGGCAACGATCCGCACAACCAAGAGATCGCCCAGTGCCTGCTGCGCGACTACGCCACGAGTACCGCGGCCAACCGCGACCGGCTCCTGCTCGCGTGCGCCCAGCACACCGCGAGGCACCGCAAGTACGGAGATTTCATGGAGGCGACGCGCCGATTCAAGGCGTCGATCAGTCCGAGCTAGCCAGGTATTGTCCGGCACGACCGGACGGCACCAGCGGAGCCGTTCGCTGGCGCCGGGCGCCGGCTTCCCTTAGACTCCGACCTCCATGATTAGACTGCTTATTTGCGTCATCCTGGCGGCTGCCGCGTGTCTGACTCCGGCGCTCGCCCAAACCGCGCCGCGAAGCCGCGAGGCGATCCGGCTCTCCTTCGCCCCCATCGTGAAGCAGGCGGCGCCGGCGGTGGTGAACGTCTTCTCGCGCCGGGTCGTGCGCACCAGCGCCTCGCCCTTCGCGGATGATCCGTTCTTTCGCCGCTTCTTCGGCGACCGCTCTCCGTTCGGACTGCCGCAGGAGCGCGTGCAGAACTCGCTCGGCTCCGGCGTGATCATCGATCCCGACGGGCTCATCGTGACCAACCACCACGTGATCCAGGAAGCGCAGGAGATCACCGTGGTGCTGTCCGACCGCCGCGAGTTCGAGGCGAAGATCCTGCGCTCGGACGAGCGCACCGACCTCGCCGTGCTCAAGATCGATCCCAAGGGCGAGCGCCTGCCGATATTGGAGATCGGCGACAGCGATTCCCTCCAGGTCGGCGATCTCGTCCTCGCGATCGGCAATCCCTTCGGCGTCGGCCAGACCGTGACCAGCGGCATCGTCTCCGGCCTGGCGCGCACCGCGATCGGCATCAGCGATTTCCGCTCCTTCATCCAGACCGACGCCGCGATCAACCCCGGCAACTCCGGCGGCGCCCTCGTCGACGTCGACGGCAAGCTGGTCGGCATCAACACCGCGATCTTCTCGCGCTCGGGCGGCTCGATCGGGTTGGGTTTCGCGATCCCGACCTCGATGGTGCGCGCGGTGGTCGAGGGAGCCAAGACCAGCAAGCCGA
>Ga0209517_10002760_pt1 | contig 24423 bp, 14 predicted proteins | sample PeaSoiMetSII2010_FD_187695 | JGI IMG/M metagenome (GOLD analysis project Ga0209517, IMG submission 187695) | Peat soil microbial communities from Weissenstadt, Germany - SII-2010 (SPAdes) (version 2) | ecosystem: Environmental > Terrestrial > Soil > Wetlands > Peat | place: Germany... | reverse complement strand
CCCGTCCGACCGGCACGTCACTCACTATCTGTTGTCCGAGGGCATCTTGCAGTTGGAGCATGCTGCAGGCGCGCGACGTCGCTTGCAAACCCGCCTGCATCGCTCGATTCGCAGACACGCGACCGGTGTATACCTGGGCGGGATCGTCGCGCTGACGGCTAGTTTTGCGGCGATCACGGTAGCTCTCGCGGGCGAGGCAGGAATTACGCAGACCTGGGTTCTGGCGATCCTGGCTGCACTGGCGCTGTTCCCGCTGAGCGAGCTGTCGATCCAGATCGTCAACGCCCTGGCCATCTCCTTATTTCCTCCGGCCATCCTTCCGAAGATGAACTTCAAAGAAGGCATTCCGTCCGACCGTGCGACGTTGGTCGTGGTCCCGATGATGCTTTCGAGCGAAGCCGTGGTGAAGGGCGAGATCCGGAAGTTAGAGGTCCGGTTTCTGGCCAACCCGGAGGCGAATCTTTTCTATGCGCTGTTCTCGGATTTTACCGACGCCCCGGAAATATCCGTGCCAGGCGATGCCGCTCTGCTCAAGGCCGCGCGCGATGGCATCGCCGGTCTGAATACCCGCTATCCGGGCGACCGGTTCCTTTTTTTCCACCGGCCGCGTACATGGTCCGAAAGCCAGCAGTCCTGGATCGGCAAAGAACGGAAGCGCGGAAAGATCGAAGAGCTCAACGACTTTTTAGACGGGCGCGAACATCCTGAGATCCTGCAGCTCGGGCGGCTTCCGGAACACATCCGCTACGTGATTACGCTGGACGCCGATACACAACTCCCGCCCGGTACCGGCCGAAGGCTGGTCGAAACGATCTCGCATCCGCTCAATGAAGTCTCTCTGGACCCGGTCACGGGAGTGCGGCGGCGAGGCTACTCGATCATCCAGCCGCGCGTCAGCGTTTCCCTGCCGGGTGCGACGGCCACGCGGTTTACTCACATCATGTCCGATACCGCCGGCACCGACCCGTATTGCCGCGTGGTATCGGACGTCCAGCAAGATCTATTCGGTCAAGGCATCTTTCACGGTAAGGCAATCTACGATGTGCACGCGTTCCGGAGCGTCTTCGCGAATCGTTTCCCGCCGGAGACCCTGCTCAGTCACGACCTGATCGAAGGAGCCTACGCCGGCGTCGGCATGGCTACGGATATCGAACTGCTGGAACATCTTCCGCTGGACTATTCCGGTTTCGTCCGGCGCCAGCATCGCTGGATTCGGGGCGATTGGCAGATTGCGCCGTGGATTTTCTTCAGGGTGCCCACGCCGGGCGGCCTGGTGCGCAATCCTCTGGCGGCAATCCACCGCTGGCGCATTCTGGACAATCTTCGGCGGAGTCTGGTGCCGATCGCTTCGCTGCTGCTCCTGCTCTTCGGATGGTTGATCTCCGCGGCTCCCGCGGTCTCGAGCCTGGTGGTCGCCTTGGCTGTAGCGATCCCGGCTTTGGCTCCGTTGCTGGACCGCTGGGCGCGCCACTTGCATGGTTCCGTCAACGGATGGCGCGGCGCCGCGGACGAGCTGGTGCGGGAGGGCGTGATGATCGCTTTCCTGCCGCATCAGGCTTGGATCTCCGCGGACGCCATCGTTCGCGCCTGGTACCGAAGCCACGTAAGCCGGCGCCACATGCTGGAGTGGCAAACCGCCGATGCGGCGGAGGCTCACGCGCAGCATCACAACACCACCACGCAAAATCAAATGCTGATCGTGTCGGGAGCATCCATGTTTCTTACACTGGTGCTCCAAGCCAAAGGCACGTTCGCGCCCTCCTCGGGATTCCTGGTGTTGTGGGCGTTATCGCCGCTGGTACTAAGGTGGCTCAGCAATCCCATACGCGTGCCTGCCGCGCAGCAAATCTCGGCGAAGCAGGTGGCCTACCTGCGGCGGCAGGCTCGGCGTACCTGGCGCTACTTCGACGATCTGGTCGGCGCGGATACGAATTGGCTGCCGCCCGACAATTCGCAGCTTGCGCTGCGGGTGGAGGTGGCTCCCCGAACTTCTCCCACCAACATCGGCATGTGGTTCACTGCAGCCCTGGCAGCTCGCGATTTCGGCTACCTTAGCGCCGACGAGCTGTGCCACCGCTGCTCCGCCACGCTCGCGACCATCGAGCAGCTCGAACGCTACGAGGGTCACCTTCTCAACTGGTACAACACCACTACGCGCGAACCGTTGTCGCCGAAATATGTTTCTTCCGTCGATAGCGGCAACCTGATTGGCAGCTTGTGGGTCCTGGAACAAGGATGCAGGGACGCCATTCGGGCGCCGCTGGTGGGAGCGGACAGCTTGCGCGGACTGGCCGATACCGCAGCCATCCTTTCGGAAGCCAGCGGAGAGGATCCTTCTTTATCCGTGCCCTTGCGGGCGGTGCTGCGCCTGCTTCGCGGAGAATTGGCGCAGCACGAGTTCATCGCGCGTTTGCGCCTGGCGTCCCAGGCTGCCGTCCAGTTGCAGGAAATCCGGCGCTGGCAGACAACGCCCATAGACGAACCCGCTTATTGGGCGTCCACGCTGGTGCGGGAAGCGGCTTCCTGGACGGCCACCGTCAACCGCTATCTGCGCTGGATGGAGACGCTGTCGCGCCCGCCCAATTCCTTTCTTCATTCCGTGAGCGAAGAGCTGGTGGATTTGAGGCGCCAGGCGTTGGAGACTGTCCCGTCCTTAAAGTCGCTGGCGGAAACCGGTTCGGCCCCCACGGAGACCATCCTCATGCGGCGAGGCGTTCCGGGGCTACGGCCGGAAGCCGCTGCGTGGCTGGATCAAATCGATGCCGAGTACAAAGAGGCCAGAGCGCGCGCGAAGGAAGCGCTCCAGGCTTTCGGAACACTGGCTGCGGGCGTGCATCGCTTTGCCGACGGCATCAACATGCGCTTCCTGTACGACGAACGGCGCCGTCTGTTTGCCGTCGGATACGTAGTCGGCGGCCCGTTGGAGTTCACCAGTCATTACGATCTGCTGGCCAGCGAGAGCCGGCTCGCCAGTCTGGTCGCGATCGCCAAGAACGATGTGCCGGTGGAGCACTGGTTCACGCTGCGGAGACCTCGGGGAGCGGGAAAGCACTGGCAATCGCTCCTCTCGTGGAGCGGGACCATGTTCGAGTACATGATGCCCCTCCTATTTATGCGCACCTATGAGGGCTCCCTGCTGGATCAGGCGTGCCGGAATGCGGTTGAGAGCCAGATCGAGTACGGGCGCGAAAAGGGCGTTCCCTGGGGCACTTCGGAAGCTGCCTACAGTGCGCTGGACGCCCATCAGATCTATCAGTACCGTGCGTTTGGGGTTCCGGATCTGGCGATTCAACCTGATTTGGATGAGGACCCAGTCATTGCTCCGTACGCATCCATGCTCGCGCTGATGATCGATCCGCACAGCGCGGTTCCCAATCTCCAGCAGCTCGAAGGTCTGGGACTCGACGGCCCCATGGGTTTCTACGAGTCGATCGATTTTTCCCGCGAGTCCAAGCGGGACGGATCCCCGGGCGTGGTGATCTACGCCTATATGGCCCATCACCAGGGAATGACGCTGGTGGCGATCGACAACGTGCTGCATCACGGCGCGATGCAGCGCCGCTTCCACAGCGATCCGCGCATTCGAGCGGTGGAATCGCTCCTGTTTGAGCGGATTCCGATCACCAAGCCGGCCCGCGGGGAAGCTCACACCAGACTCGCGGTGGCGCATGTGACGGCGGGAGAAGAAGCGCGGGATGTTACGTTCAGCAAGGAAACGCCGGTTCCGAAGGTGCATCTATACGGCAACGGCCGGTACGCGCTGATGGTTTCCAATTCCGGCGCGGGGTACAGCCGGTGGAATCAATTCGATCTCACCCGCTGGCGCTCGGATCCGGCGCTGGATGAGTGGGGAAGCTATCTTTACCTTCGCGATGTTCGAACGAATACGGTCTGGGCAGCGACGCCTCAGCCCTTGAACGGGACACTCGGCACGAGTTCCGTCACGTTTTCGGAGGACCGGGCCGATTTTCACCGCACTGTCCTTGGTGTCGAGACGGTCATGAGCGTGACGGTTTCTCCGGAGGATGACGTTGAATTACGGCGGCTCACGGTGGTCAATCGGACCGTCCGGTCTCGGCTGCTGGAGATCACCAGCTACATGGAATTGGCGCTGGCGCCGGAAGCCGCCGATGCCGCTCACCCGGCATTTAGCAAGATGTTCGTCGAAACGATGCGGGAGGATGACGTTCTGCTGGCGCATCGGCGGTCGCGTTCCCCGGATGACCCTCCCGTGTGGATGGCCCACATGCTGGTGGGCGCCAGCGGGACCGTCAAATGTGAAACCGACCGCGCCGAGTTTCTGGGTCGTGGAAATACGGTGCATGCTCCGGCGGCGTTACGGCGCGACCTGAACGGATCCGAAGGAGCGGTCCTCGATCCGGTCTTCAGTATCCGCAGCCGCGAGACTTTCGAGGCACGAGAGCGGCGGGAACTCATTTTCATCACCATGGCCGCGGACTCGCGGGAGGCGCTGATGACGCTGGTGGAGAAGTACCGGCGCAAGGAATCGGCGGCGCGGGCGTTTGAATTGGCGTGGACCCACGCGGAGCTGCAGTTCCGATTCCTGCAAATCGGGCCGGCCGCCGCACAAGGCTATCAGGAGCTGGCGGGCTATCTGCTTTATCCCAACGCGCGGATGCGTCCTTCCGCCGGACGTCTGGCGGTGAACCGGCTGGGACAATCCGCGCTATGGGCTCACGGAATTTCGGGCGATCTTCCCATGGTGACCGTGGCTATCGCCGAATCTCTTAATCTCAGCCTGATTCGTGAACTGCTGCTGGCGCACACGTATTGGCGTTTGCGAGGTTTCCACGCGGACCTGATCATCCTGAATCAGGAGCTCCCCAGTTATGAGCGTCCCTTGCATCTCCAGCTTCAGCGTCAGATCGACGCCTATGCCCGTGAAGCGGGTGCGAATCGCGCCGGCGGCGTCTACCTGCTGGACTGGCATCTGGTGCCCGAGGATCACCGGAACCTGCTGTTCGCGGCTTCCCGCGCGGTGCTGAGCGGAAATCGCGGCTCCCTGCAACGCCAGCTCGCGGGCACCGAAGCCCTGGCCCCTACGCGGCCGTTCGTGCCTCTGGCTCCCCAGACGGAGGAGCCTTCGTCGCCGTTGCCGTTCCTGGAACTTCCTTACTTCAACGGATTGGGAGGGTTCACGGCGGACGGACGCGAGTATTGCATCTATCTGGCGCCGGATATACTCACACCAGCGCCCTGGATCAACGTCATAGCGAATCCGGACTTCGGCACGGCTGTGAGCGAGAGCGGCTTGGGGTTCACCTGGCGCGGCAACAGCCAGCAGAATCGCCTCACTGCCTGGACGAACGATCCAGTGAGCAACCCGCCTTCGGAGGCCGTTTATATCCGAGACGACCAATCGGGGGCGCGCTGGACGCCAACCGCGTCGCCCATTCGCGAACGCGACGCGTATCGAGCGCGGCACGGCCAGGGTTATACGGTTTTCGAGCACAACAGCCATTCCATCGATCAGGAACTGACCGTGTTCGTCCCGGTGGCTGAAGACGGCGGCGATCCCGTAAAGATTTGCCGCTTGCGCCTGCACAACGAATCCTCGCGGCGCAGGCAACTCAGCGTGACGTACTTCGCGGAATGGACTTTGGGCGCGACCAGAGAGAAGCAGCAACTCTACGTGCAAACCAGTTTCGATCAACAGTCCGGAGCACTGCTGGCCCGCCAGAGCTGGCAGGAGAGCTACGCGGGTTCGGTGGCGTTCGCCGCTTCGAGTCCGCGAGCTTCGTCCTACTCCGGCGATCGCACGCAGTTCCTGGGTCGAAATCGTTCGCGGGCAAATCCTGCGGCGCTGGACTATGTGACCCTCGATAATCGCTGCGGCGCCGGAATGGATCCAGCCGCGGCGTTGCAGGTGCCCGCGGTGCTCGAGCCCGGGCAGACCGTTGAAATCGTATTCCTGCTGGGCGAGCAGACCAGCATCGAAGGCGTTCGGGAACTGGTGCAGCGTTACTCCGCGGGCGAGAACGTGGAACGCGCCTTGGCGGAGACTCGAAAATCGTGGGACCAGAAACTCGGAGCGATTCAGGTTCGCACACCGTATCTCTCCACCAACTTCCTCCTGAACCGATGGCTGCTATACCAGAGCCTGAGCTGCCGCTTTTGGGCGCGCTCCGCGCTGTACCAATCCGGGGGAGCCTTCGGCTTCCGGGACCAATTGCAGGACGCCATGGCGTATTTGTACTCGGCGCCGGAATTGGCTCACGCGCACATTCTCTCTGCGGCATCGCGTCAATTCGTCCAGGGCGATGTGCAGCACTGGTGGCATCCCGAATCCGGCCTGGGCGTTCGGACCCGTTGTTCGGACGATCTGTTGTGGCTGCCCTATGCTGTCGCGCGTTATGTGGAGGTCACCGGGGACGACTCGATTTTGAACCTGGACGTGCCGTTTCTCGAAGGTCCGGTCCTCGAACCGCATGAACAGGAACACATGTCGATCCCCCCGGTCTCCGCGACCAGCGCTCCGCTGTGGGAACATTGCGTTCGCGCCGTCGAACACGCCTGGCAGCTTGGATCCCATGAGCTTCCTTTGATCGGCAGCGGCGACTGGAATGACGGACTCAATGAAGTCGGCACGGAAGGCAAGGGAGAAAGCGTCTGGCTTGGTTGGTTTTTCCTGACGGTCTTGCGTTCGGCCGCGACCCTTGCCGATAAACGCGACCCGGAACACGCGACACTCTGGCGGACGCGAGCGGATGACCTTGCGAGCGCGATCGAGCACTCGTGCTGGGATGGCGAATGGTACCTGCGCGCCTTTTTCGACGACGGATCTCCGCTGGGGTCGCGCGCCAACCAAGAGGCTCGCATCGATTCGCTCCCGCAATCCTGGGCGGCGCTCTCCGGATCCGCCGATCCCGCGCGCGTCCTCCAGGGCATGCAGTCGGCGACCCGCGAGCTGGTTCGAAAGAATGATCAGCTCGTGCTGCTATTCACTCCTCCTTTCGACCATTCCGAGCCCCATCCTGGATACATCATGGGCTATCCACCGGGCGTGCGCGAAAACGGAGGACAGTACACGCATGGTTCGTTGTGGCTGGCCATGGCATGGGCCCGGCTGGGAGACGGCGACCGCTCCGTGAGGCTGCTCCAAATGATGAATCCCATCGAGCGGACCCGGAATCCGCAAACTGCCGCGCGCTACCGCGGCGAACCCTACGTCGTGGCGGCCGATGTTTCGTCCGCGCCAGGAAAGGTAGGCCGCGCCGGCTGGACCTGGTACACCGGCTCAGCCTCGTGGATGTACCGCATTTGGATGGAAGAAGTTCTGGGGTTCCGGCTACGGGGGGAATTTCTGCAAATCTGCCCCGCGATTCCGCAGGACTGGCCGGGATTCGAGCTGGTTTACAAGTATCGATCCGCAACCTACGAGATCACTGTGAAACGGGAGAAGAGTATCGCCGCCCGGATGGAGTTGGATGGTCGGCCGATGGAAAGCTCCACGATCCGTTTGATAGACGATGGCGCGAAACACCGGGTCACGGTTCGCTTGGGACTTTCCGAAGCGCCGGAGGTCGTTGACCAAAGAGGAGTGGAGCAGCGCTCGGCTCCCCGCCTGGTGGTCTGATAAACTGCGCTCATGCCGATCTACGAATACGAGTGTCGACACTGTGGACACCGTTTTGAGTATTTGGTTCGGTCTTCCTCTCCGGCGGCGGAATGCCCGGCTTGCTCGAAAAAAGATCTGACGCAAATGATTTCGCTGTGCGCCATGAGCTCGGAATCCGCGAGCGAAGCTAACTTCGACTCGGCGCATAAGGCCGCTGCCGGGGCTCGGAACGAAAAGCAACGCGAAGAGCACAAGAGCCTGCATCAGCACTTCGAGGACTGATGCCAGTACCTTCCTAGGCTTCGCTAAGCTGGCTCCCTTGAAACCAACCGCGATCAGGACCATAATGGGTCGGTGCGTTGGCCCAAAAGACTAAACTTCTGAAAGACTTACGGGGGGCAAGGAAAGGCCGATGAGATTAGGGTTGCTGTTTGGTGGCCTGCTGATTCTAACGGTTGCCGTCTTTTCGGGACAACAGCCCGCGCCGGGCTCGGCGCAAAAGCAAAACGCACTTGTTAATCAATACTGCGTTACCTGCCACAACGACAAACTCAAGACGGCTAATTTTTCGCTGCAAAATCTCGATCTCGCGACGGGCGGGGGATCATGCGGAGCTGTTGGAAAAAGTGGTCCGTAAACTACGGGCCGGCTTGATGCCTCCCCCGGGAATCAGGCGCGGTGGACATGCGAGAACGCGGCGCCAGGATTTCCGACGAGGAACTGGAGCGCCTGGTGGAATGGTTAGGCGGGGTGTGGGGCACGAACCAAGGTAATTGAAGGAGTCAGAAGGCAGAATGAACTTGAAGATCTTTGCTGGCGTAGTACTCGTGGCACTGCTGGCGGTAGCTCAAACTACGGGGCCGATCATGAGTTTCACCGCGACCACCGACAACGTTAGTGGAGCGCCCGATTCCATCCGCATCGACGTGCTGCGCTGGTCCACGGATGCCGAGCGCAACCAATTGTTGACGGCGTGGACGAATCCCGGCGTCCCGGCACCCGCTGGGCGCGGCGGGAGAGGCCGCGGCGCTGCTGCTCCCGAGGATCCATTTGCCGCGGGCAATGACGCAGCAGTGGGCGGCGATGCAGCCGCAGCGGGACGGGGCGCAGCCGCTGGCCGTGGCGGCCGTGGCGGGCGCGGCGGCGCAGCAGCCCCCGCAGAACCTCTTACGCCCGAGCGTTCCTTAACCGCGGCGTTGGACACGGCGCCGACCGTGGGGCACCTGTGGTCCTCGGAAGTCGCCGGATACTCGCTGCGGTATGCCGTTAAGATGGCCGGACAGGATGGCGGAGAGCGCATCCTGTTTATCACCGATCGGCGACTGGGCGCCTGGAACGATTTGTGGAAACCTGCCGGAGCGGCTTCTGCAACAAATTATGATTTTTCGGTGATCGAGCTACGCTTGAACGCGAAGGGCGAAGGTGAGGGCAGGAGTTCGCTGACCGGAAAATTGGCTGTCGACAGCGCGGCCAAGACGTTCACGCTGGAGAATTATGGCGCGCTCCCGGTGATCCTGAAGAATGTGAGGCGCAAATGAGGCGGCTTGTAGTTCTGTTGCTGCCGGCAGCGTGTCTCATTGGGACCGCAGCGGCCGCGAGCGATGTGGCCGACGCCGCCATGAAGGGCAATCGGGAGGCCGTACGCTCGTTGCTTGAAAAGAAGGCGAACGTCAACGCGCCGCAAACCGATGGCACGACGGCGCTGCATTGGGCGGTGCGCACGGACGACATGGAAACCACGGCGCTGCTGATCAAAGCCGGCGCGAGAATGTTTCGGCGGCGAATCGCGACGGCGCCACGCCCCTGCTGCTGGCCAGCGTAAACGGGAATTCTGCGATCCTCGACGCGCTCCTGAAGGCTGGAGCTGACGCCAACGCTCCGCTGACGAAGTCCGGGGACACGGCGCTCATGATGGCGGCGCGTACCGGAAAAACCGACGCGATCCAAGTGTTGCTGGATCACGGAGCGCAGGTCAATGCCAAGGAGACTTGGGGCGATACCACCGCGTTGATGTGGGCCGTTTCCGAGCGCCATCCGGCTGCCGCGAAGATGCTGATCGAGCACGGGGCGAACGTCAATGCCCGCTCGAAATTCGTACCATCGACCACGGGCCGCGGTTTTGAAGGGACTACGCCGGCAGATTCCAAAGCTGGTCAGCCCGCTCAGGAATTCGCGAGCGGCCTATTGACGCCCTTGATGTTCGCAGCCCGGGAAGGCGATCTGGACTCGGCACGGCTGGTGGTTGCGGCGGGAGCGGACGTGAATGCGACCGGCGGCGACGGGAAAGATGCGCTGGGCCTCGCCATCTTCAACGGCAATTACGAACTTGCATCGTTCCTGGTCGACAATCATGCGAACGTGAATCAGGCCGACGCCCAGCGGTTTACTCCGCTGTTCTTCGCGGTGGACCGGCGCAATATGGAAACGGCTCCCAACTTTCCCTGGATGGTGACCACGGATCCTCTGCCGCTGATCAAGAAGCTTCTGGACGCGGGAGCGAATGTGAATGCCGTGGTCAATAATACGCCTAGGGCCCGGATGCGGGAAGGCTCGCCGCGGATCGTATTCGCGACGGCTTTGATGCGCGCGGCCTTTGCCGCCGATCTGGAACTGGTGAAGCTCCTGCTGGCTCACGGCGCCGATCCGCACATTGTGTCCAAGGACAACGAGACGACGCTCATGGCCGCCGCGGGGACCGGTTTTATCAACGGCTTCAATAGAGGAAAACCCGCCACCGAAAGGCTGGAGGTGGTCAAACTGATGGTGCAGCTCGGCGAGGACGTGAATGCGGCCGATAACTACGGGATTACGCCGCTGATGGTGGCCGCGAACATGGGAGAGATCCCGATCATCCAGTACCTGATCGATCAGGGCGCGGATCTGGCGGCGCATGACCTGGGCAAGAAGAACGACGGCCAGTTCGGTTCCAGCATCGAGCCGCTGATGCCGCTGGACTATGCGATCGGCGTGGGGACCTTCGTGCCGAACAATGCCGTCATCATGCACGAGGAGGCGGTCAAACTGATGACCCGGGTGATGCAGGAGCGGGGGATCAAGCACACCACTTCCGAGTGCACGTTGCGTGGATTCACTTGTTCCCTGGCCAATGTCGATCCCAAGACGGCGACTCCGGCGGAGATCGCCAGGGCCAGGAAGGTCCAGACCGGAAACCAGGTGGATGGGATCACGGGAGGTCTGGCGGTGAAGGATCAGGATAAGAGTCAAAAATAGGCTGCTTTTGCCGGGTGTATACTGTGCTAGGAACTGCAGGTCGAAATCTCGGATAGATGGGGGTGGTATGAGACGAATAGCTTTGGCCGTTTTGGTGGCAGGTTTGGTGGCGCTGGGCACGGGAACGCCGGCATGGGCGCACCATTCCTTTGCCGCAGCCTACGATACGAATAACGCGATCACGGTTCACGGCACGATCAATCAGGTGCTGCTGCGAAACCCGCATTCGTGGTTCGTCATCGACGTGAAGGACGCGAGCGGCAAAGTGGAGCAGTGGTCCTTCGAGGCCGGGACGCCCAGCGGCATGATTCGCAACGGCTACAAGCCGGACATCATCAAGCAGGGAGCTGAGGTCACCATCAAGGGTTTTCGCGCCCGGGACGCTTCGCAGAATAGGGGAATGTTGAGAGAGCTCACCACGGCGGACGGGAAAACGTACGGTATGTTCGGGCCCCAGGAGGGACCGGGCAAGTGAAACGGTCCATTTTGAAGCACAGCGTGGTCACCGTGGCAATCGCTGGTGCGTTGGTATCCACCGCGGGCACGACCCGGCTCGCGGCACAGACGACCGCCAAAACAGTGGCACCCGCGCCGCGCACGGCCGATGGGCATCCAGACCTTTCCGGCGTGTGGTGGCGTGGCGCCGATGTCGGGGGACGCCTACCCGGTGGCGGAAGCGCTACTGCGCCCGCCGGTGGACGAGGCGGAACGCCGCCGCCCACTTTCCCCAGTTTGTATACGCCCGCGGCCGCAGCCAAGGCCAAAACGATGTCGGATAAAGATGATCCGGCGTTGGGTTGCACGAACACGGCGTGGGGCACTTTGAATGTGAGCCTCTTCGACGTGGGAGCGGTCGGCCAGATCGTGCAGACTCCGAAGTTCGTGATCCTGCTGACGGAAACCTATAACAGCTTCCAGATCATCCCCATCGACGGAAGGCCGCGCCGGGATGCGGTACCTCCTTCCAATCGTGGAGATGCGATGGGTCATTGGGAAGGCGACACGCTGGTGGTGGAGAAGACCAACTTCACCGACACGAGCTGGATCTCCGCGGAAGGCCGGGTATCGTTCCATTCCGATGCGATGCGTACGGTGGAACGCTATCGGCGCGTGGACGCGAACACGCTCGAGATCGAGGCGACTGTCGAGGATCCCAAGGTGCTGACGAAGCCGTGGGTGATCCCCAAACAGACTCTGGTGCTCGCGCCGTTCGATCAGATCATGGAACTGGCGTGCTCGAACGAAACCCAGTCCCTGGTGGAAGGCGCCTCGAAACAGGGCTCGGGAAAGTAACTGAGTCAGGCGCAGTACTCCCGAGGACGCTATCTGCCGTCTTCTATCATGAGTTGAGAACGCTCGTGAAATTTGCGGCAGTATTCTGGCTGTGTGCGCTGGTTTTGCCGATCAGCGCGGACGAGGGCATGTGGCCCTTTAACCAGATTCCCGCCGATGCGATAAACCAGAAGCACAAGTTCGAAGTCACCAGCGCGTTCGCCGAGAACCTGCGTCTGGCTTCCGTGCACATCGGCAGCGGATCGGGATCGTTCGTATCGCCGGCCGGGTTGCTGCTGACGAATCAGCACCTCGTCTCAGGCTGTCTCTCGCCGGACTTCGTGAAGAACGGTTTCTATGCCGCGGACCGGTCCGCCGAAATCAAGTGCCCGGGCCTCGAAGCCAGCGTTTTGCTGAGTATCGAGGACGTGACCAAACAAGTGAAAGCGGCGGCCAAGGATGGCGCACCCGCGGCGCAAGCGTTGCAAGAGCGGAATGCCGCCATCGCGCGGATCGAGCAGGATTGTGCCGCTAAGTCCGGCAATCGCTGCGCCGTCGTCATGTTCTTCTCCGGAGGACGCTACGACCTGTATCAGTACAAGTCCTATAGCGACCTCCGCATGGTGTTTGCTCCCGAATCCCAACTGGCGTTCTTCGGCGCGGATCGGGATAGCATCACGTATCTTCGGTACGGCTTGGACGTGGCGTTCCTGCGCGCCTACGAAAACAATCGGCCCGCGGACACGCCGCATTATCTGAAGTGGAGCGCCGAGGGTGTCAAGGATGGCGACCTGGTGTTTGCCTCGGGCAATCCGCAAGGGACCTCGCGCTTGTGGACATCGGCACAACTGGCGTTTTATCGGGATACGGCGCTTCCGTTCACGCTGAGCCGTCTGCAGTCGCGGATCCAGGCGCTCAGCACCTTCGCCGCCAAGAGCGACGACAATCTGCGCGCCGCGCAGCCGGTACTGACGGCGTTCCTGACCAGCTATAAGCTGGCCGCCGGGAAGCTCATCGGCTTGCGCGACGACCGCTTGATCGCTCGCAAGACGGTATTCGAAGGGAAGATCCGGCGCGCGGTCGATCGGGACGCGAAAGTGGGCGCCCAAGCCGGCAAGGTGTGGGACGAGGTCGCGGCGGCATATAAGAGTTGGACGCCGTTTGAGAGGTCGTACCAACTTCTGGAAGAATCTCCCGCACCGGGGTCGATCTTGTTCCGCAACGCCCGCGATGTTGTTCGCGGAAACAAAGTCGTGGATGCGGGCGCGCCCATCAACGAATCGCTCGAAATCCTGCTGGTAACGCAGTATCTGGAAGAACTGAGCAAACTGGATGACAAGGACATTCCTCTCAAGGCGATTCTGGGCGGCAAGACAGCCGCGCAAGCGGCCGAAGCCTTCGTGAAAGCGGGCGTCGCGAAATCGGATGAAGGCATGGTCCGGCTCGCGATGCTGCTCGATCCGCCGGCGCAACGTCTGCGGAAGAAGCACCAGGAGAACATTGAGTCCCTCGATACATCGGCCGCGGAGAAGATCGCGCAGTACCGGTTCCGGCTATTCGGCGCCGCCGAATATCCCGACGCCACCGGCACGCCGCGTCTGGAATACGGCGTCGTCAAGGGCTACACCGATCGCGCCGGTGTCGCCCAGCCCTACGCGGATACCTTCAGCGGCCTGTATTATCGCCGGAGCAACGATGGTCCGTACCAGGTTCCGCAGCGCTGGGTGGATCTGAGATCGACACTGGATGTCGTGACGCCGCTGGATTTCGTCAGCACCTGCGATATCGGTGGCGGCGACCACGGCGGTCCGGTGGTCAATCGCGCGGGCGAGCTGGTGGGCGTGACGTTCGACGGGAATCTGGAGAGTCTGCCGGATACTTATCTATACACGGATGAGCAGGCTCGCGCGGTGCACGTGGCGGCGCAGGGAATCGTGGAAGCGCTGAAGAAGGTCTATAAGGCGACGGCGCTGCTACAAGAGTTAGGCATCGGATCAGGTGGATGAGACAGAAGGTGGGGTCGGCCTTTCAAGGCTGCAGCCGGGCTTCCGCCCGGCCTCGTCACCCTTTAGTAGCGCGCCGGCTGGAAAGCCGGCGGCAGGCTGGAAAGCCGGCGGCAGGCTTGAAAGCCCGACCCTACTCGATCCATCAGGGCACAACCACCACGGGCGTGCGCGGGAAAGCGAACTTGCGGCCGACTTCATCGACGATATTGATCTGACTTGTGTACCGGCCCGGCGCCAGATCCTTCAGCGGCACCTGAAACTTCACGGGGACGGTTTCGGGACGGGTGCCCGCCAGCTGGGTTTCGTCGAGCGGGCCGATTTCGAAAGCCTTCGCGCCCTTTTCGTTGAACAGGCTCATGCTCACTTTGACACGGCGGGTTTTGGGATTCTGCGGATCGGGACGCGCGTCGTAAACGTCGAAGGTCACGTACAGGTTCTGATTACGCCGGAACACGCGGGTGATATTCGGCACCATTTTCTCTTCGCCGTCGATCAGCGGATTCGCGGCGATTTCTTTCCGGGTCAGCCTCTGCGCGACGCCTACGGCGGTCTTGACGGTTTCGCGCTGGCTGCTCCAGATGACGGTGCTGAGCTTCAGCCCAGAGGTATCCGCGCTCAGATCCGGAATCGTGAAGCGCGTCTCGAAGGTTCCCATCTTGCCCGAGATATTTTCGCGAGCCAGGAACTTCATATGATATCGGCCGGGTTCGAGAGTGAAGCCGGCGTTGTACTGGAAGCTTTTCTTGCCGGCGCTGGCAGCCTTGTCCTGATCGAGCGACACCTTGATGAAATCGCGCACGTTGCCGACGACGTTGTTCTGCTCGTCCTGAATCTGCCCGATAAAATCGAATTGCGTGACGCTGGCGCCGCTCTTGGTTGCCAATTCGACCACCGATCCAGGGATCTTCACGGAGATGGGAACGAAGTAGGTGGTCGGCGCGACGCGGAAGTAGTCGATCTGCAAAGCCAGCGGCAGGTCCGTTACGGGGTCGCCGGCCGAAAGCGCCTCGCGCAGTTGCTGCTCCTTGTCCGAGGAATTCATCTTGCCCCACACCTTGGGGGCCCAGTAACCTTCGCGAGCCTCTATTTTGGTGGACATTCCGTTATTGAGCTTCACGTTGATGCGGCGGTATTTTCCGTCTTCGGCAACATTCGAGGTGTAGTATCCCAGGATGTAGTAGCTGCGAATATCCTGCTGGGCCTCGGTGATTCCAAGCGTGATGTCGTTGCTGTCCAGGAACGCTTTGCCGCCGGTGTCGTTCGCCAGCGTGACCAGAGTCTCCTGCGAATTATTAATACCGGAGCGCTGTGCATTGTAGGCGGAGCCGTTGAAGATACCGGCTCCGCGCGAAGCCGCCTTGCTGGCGCCGCCGCCGGGAGGATCCGCCATCAGCCCTCGCGCATCGATCGGATAAATGGCCACGTTGGACTTGACCGCCGCGTTGATGGACGCTTCCAGTTGCGCCTGATTGTCGACGCCGGTCCTGCTGACGCCCGCCGAGAAATAGATCAGCGCCTTTTTCTCGGGCAGCGCCGCCAGCATGCGCGAAGCTTTCTCGAGTGCCGCCAGCTTCTGGTCGGTGTTGAAGATATTGAACTCCGTTTCGTCCGCAACAAAAGCCGCTCCGGTATCCTCCCCGTTAACGTCGCCGGTGTCGGCCAGGCCCGCCAGTTCGCTCATTTCGCCGATGGGCAGATCCTGGACGATTCCGGTGAGCACGTCGCGGTCGTCGGTGAAGTCGGTCTTGATCTGGATGGTGCTGGTGTAGAGCAGAATGCACACCAGATCGTCGTGAGTGATTTTCTTGTTGATGTATTCGAGCGCTGCGTCCTGGGCGCGCAACTGCTCGGGAATTCCCATCGAGGAAAAATCGAAGAAAAACACCAGCAGGCGCTTGTCGTGATACTGGACTTCGCCCGGCCGCTCCGCGGTGATGCTGGTCTTGGCGGCTTTCGGCAATTCGAGCTGGTCGGCCAGCGTGAGCGCCGGCGGGGGCGCGACGTCCGTAGTTAGCTTCTGGAACTCGAATACCGAGACCTTCTGCGGTTTCCCGTCTTCGAGTACCGTGAAGTCCTGCTGCCGGAGGTTTTCGATCGCCTTTCCGGCCTTGTCTTTCACCGTGACGTCCACGATGACGAGATTGGAGCGAGTGGAGAACACCGCCGGCTTGCCGTCGTCCAGGTTGGTCGGCGCTGCCGGCTTCGCGGGCTGCGGAACGGGCTGCTGGGCGACCAGGGAGGCCACCATCAGCACGACTAATAGGATCAGAAAGTTTCTCATAACGATTTAGAAGCCGAATCTCAGCATCAGGGTCACGGTTCGCGTCGCCGAGGCCGCCGTGGGAAGACCGTAACTAGAGGATCCCACGGTGGTGCCGAATTGCGTAATCACGATGTGGTTGAGAGCGTTGTTGGCGCTCAGGCGAAGTTGTAACTGCCGCCGGCTGTCGCCGAAGCGGAATGCGCGATTCAAAGAAGCATTGAGAGAGGTCTGGAAAGGACCGGGGATCGTGTCCCGGCCCGCATTGCCGAACTGGCCCGGCGGAGGCGTCGTGAAAGCCAAAAGATTGAAATAGGGGTTGTCCCCGCCGTAAATGGGAAGCCCCGTGGCTGCCGCGCGGACGCTGCCCAGTGCCCCAATGCCGCCCGTATTGGAGAGGTTTCCTGCGACGGTCGCCGTGAGCGGAGTTCCGGACATCGCGGTAAACGTGCCGGTCATGGTCCATCCGGCCAGTGCCGCCTCTTTCCAGCCTCCGTTCCGCAGCATTCCATTCACGCCGACCGGCGAAGACAACGTGTAGTCGAGCTGCAGGCGGTGGCGCTGGTCGGTGCTGGAAAGACCTCGTTCCAGACCCCAGTTGTTGATGAATTGTACGGTGGTCCCCCCGGTGCCGGTGAAACTGGACGCATCGTCAATAGATTTGGAGTACGTGTAGAGCAAGACAGCCGACATCCCGCGCGTGAAGCGGCGGGTCAGCCGCGTCTGCCCGGCGTTGAAGATCGAGTTGCCTCCGTAGGTCTGGTAATTGAAGCCGGTAGCGTTGCCGATCTGCAACTGTTGCTGCGACGTGAGCGGCGAAGAACCGGGCGGGGCGCGATTAGGCTGCTCCAGGATGCCAAGGTCCGTGCCCTTGGTGCCGATGTATTCCACTTCGACGATCATGGCGTGAGGCAGGTTGTGCTGGATGGTGAAGTTCCAGGTTTGTGCGTAGGCCAGCTTGTAATTGGGATCGACGGCGTAGGTATTGGTGATCTGGGAAGGCGAGATGAGGAAGCCGTTCTCGATGGTCAAGGGGTTGGTCAGGCTGGTGCTGACCGAAGCGGTGTTCGCGAAGGGCGGTTGCGACGCCATCTGGCTGGCGATCTGCGCGTACGACGAGCCGCTATAGAAGATGCTGTAGCCGGTACGAATTACCAGGCTGTCCTTTTGCCGCGGCCGCCAGGCGAAGCCGAAGCGCGGGGAGTAATTGTTGGGGTCGGATCGCACCAGGCTGCTGGGCAAGGCGCCGGAATACGGCCCCGCCTGGCCCGGAGTAACCACCGATACGGCGGTAAATCCCGGACTGACGTCCAGGTTCGCCAGATGGCCTTGCAGCTCGGTGTAGGGAGCGAAGTACTCGTAGCGGAGGCCGACATTGAGGGTCATGGATCGGGAGAGGCGATAGTCATCCTGCGCGAACCAATTGGTGGACCAACTGCGGAAGTAGTTATTGTCGCTGCCGAAGCGCACTGAGCTGGACTGCGGAAGTCCCAGCAGGAAATCGGCGAAATCGTAGCCCGTGCCCTTCACCGGCTGGCCGTTGGCATCCAGAGCGCTGGTCAGTAATCCGGAGAAACTGTAGGATCCTCGCGCGTTCTGATAGGTGAGGCTATTCTGCTGTAGCCGCCGGTAACCGAATCCGAAGGTCAGGTTGTGCTTGCGCTGCACCACATAGGTGATGTTGTCGGTGAAGTTGACGGTCTGGTTGCGCGTCACCGAGGCCGCTCCGTCGGAGAGACTCGCGAAATTCGTGAAGGAGAGATTCGGGGGGCCAAAGTTAATCGGATCTTGCGAAGTGCCGGCGATACCCAGTTGCGCCGCGATGTTATCGCTGTAGGCAAAGAAGGGAGCGTTCTTGTTGTTGTTGCGGCTCAGCGTCAAGTTGGCGCTGTTGTTGAACCTGCGTCCGAAGCTATGGCTCCAGCCCACGGCAGCGCTCAAGCCAGTGCCGGTGGTGGTGTCGCGGAACCCGAAGAGCTGTTGCGTCGCCGAACTGCGGCTCTGGAACTGGACGTTGAACGTGAGCCGGTCTTTGTTGGTGAGCGGGGCATTGAGACGCACACCAAGATTTTGGTTGTCATTGGGGACCGAGGAAGACAGTTGATAATTCTGCACGATGCCGGAATAGAGCGGCTGCGGGAAATAATTCAGCAGCCCTAGCGCGGCTTTATCGATTTGCGTAAGCGGGATCTGGTTACCGGGGAAGGGAAGATGCGAGGTGGGGTCGTAAATCGTGGTGGGCGTGCTGGCGGTGAGGAGTTGGGAGAAATCGCCATCGCGCTCGGCTTGCGTCGGCACGGTGCCGACTCCGTTGTAAGCACTGCGGCTGACCGTGCCCTGATAGGTGACGTTAAAGCTGGCCCGCTGCCAGTTGAGGAGCTTGGGGATCACCATCGGTCCGCCGATGGTCGCGGTGTAGCCGATGCGGTTGGAAGAAGGCTTCGGGATGCTCTGGCCGTTGAGCGAAAACGGGGCTGCGTTTAGCGCGGAGTTGTTCAGATTGACGGAAACCGAGCCGGTCAGAGGAGGCTGCGTTGGCCGCCGGTTCCCAAAATTCGCGAATTGACCGTTGAACGGGCCGCGCCCGTTGCCGCGTCCACCACCTCGGCCACCACCGCCCCGGCCGCCTCCGCGTCCGCCGCCCCCTCCACCGCCGCCGCCGGCGAAACCGTTGCCACCACCGCCACCTGCTCCGCGCCCGCCTCCGCCCAGTCCTCCATCGCCGCCTGGACCACCGCCGACAGGGCCGGCGCCGAAGCCCGCGTTGATGGCGTTCGCCCCCAAGCCGCCCAATCCAAGATCCGCGTCGGAAATGCTCATTCCGGGAGGAACGCCTAGCGAGGCCAGCCCCGGAGCGCCGCCGCCAGGTCCGCCTGGTCCGCCGCGACCGGCGTCGCGTTGACGTCGAGCCTCGTCGTCGCTGGACTGGGCCAGTCCGCCACTGGTGCTCCCGTTGACCAGGAACGCTTCATCCGCTTCGGCGTTCGCGGTTAAATCCGAAAGGCCGCTGGAGGCTGCGTTGGCGGCGTTAGCCAGGGCTTGCTGGCCGTCCTCGGTGGCCGCGACGGTCGCATTCTGGAATCCTTGAGCCGGCTGCTGGGCCGGCGCAGCCTGATTCGGCTGAGCTTGGGCCGGCTGCTGCGCTCCGGCTCGGGCGACGGGCGCATTTGGCGCCTGCCCAAAACCTCCGCGACCTGGTCCACCGCGGCCGGGCCCGCCCCGGCCAAAACCGCCACGCCCTTGTCCTCGTCCCCGGCCGTTGGCAGCACCAGTGATCTCCGGCGAAACCCCAGTGGCGTCTCCAGCTCCCTGGCCCAGGCGGGCCATCTCCAGCGCCCAGTTGGTGACGCTGGGCTGGTCGGCGATGGTGACGGTTTGGTGGACGGTGGGGAAACCGAACATCTCCACCTGGATATCCCAGACGCCGGGCGACAGATCCAGGGAGTAGCGCCCGGACTCGTCGGTGAAGGTTTTCAGCTTGGTTTCATTTTGTGTGGCGGTCACCGTGGCGCCCGGCACAAACTGATCGGCGGCTCTAACGGTGCCGCTATGCTGCGCCGCCAGCAGCAGGACCGGCAACGCCAGGGGCAGTAATAGGAGGCCGAAACCGCGTCGTGTCAAGAACATACCTTCCGAAGGCGGGACTAACTCATAACTGTAGACGATCCCTACCGCGGGAGGTTGACCGCGATGTCGCAATCCTGCGGGCTTACTTTAGCGGCGAGTAGTCGGTTGCGCTCATGAAGGTGACGGTGGCGTTCAGCGGGACGAAGTACTTCGTGCGTAATTCGGTCCACTTGGGATCGGCATTGAACGCGGCCCATCCTGCTTCTCTGGCGGCGCGGTCCTTGTAGGAGAGGAGATAAACCAGCGTGCCGGGCTCATCGAGGTTCTGCCACACGGCCATGACGTCCACGCCATTTTTCTTGAACACTTCAAGCTCTCCCTCGCGAAACCGCTTGTGCAACTCATTGATACCGCCCTTGAACTGGCCCACGCCATCGCGAGTGGGATCTACTCTATAGAAGCGTAATTCGAAGCAGCGGGAATCCTTGGCTGTGTTAACACCAAGGTCGCCCTGGATATTGGGACCGCAAGGCGCCGTCGAAGTGGCCTGTTTCCCTGCTTTGCCTTTTCCACCTTTCGCAGCGTCGGGCGCAGGCGCCTGGGCTTGCACGCCTTGAGGCGTGAGGATGCGGAAGCCCAAACTCGCGATGGCGACACCGAGCACCATTCCTGAAAAACCAGTCAGAACAAGTCGTTTCTTCATAAAGTCTCCTTGAGATTAGTTACCAAAACACTTTACTGCGCCTTGCCGTCGAGCGTGAAAACCAGTAACTTTGGGGGCGCCTGAGGGCCTCCGCGACCGCCGGCTCCGCCCTGTCCGCCGGCTAGCGCGACGTACTGCTTGCCGTCCAGCATGTAGGTGATCGGCGGGCCCATACCACCGCGAAGACCCGTCTGGATTTCGAGAACCTTCTCGCCTTTGTCGGCGGTGTAGGCCATCAGCCGACCGTCGGGAACCACCTGGAAGACCAGGTTCCCGCCCGTCGCGACCGTGCCGCCGCCGCTTCCGCCACCAACGGGCGCACGCCAGCGTTCCTTCTGATTCACGGGATCCCAGGCAAGCAGAGCGCCGGCCGCCGCACCTTCGGGCGCAAGAGGCCCAATCCCAGGTGGAGGAGGCAGAGGAGGCACGGGTTTGACCGGCGCCGCGGAAGCGGGAGCGCCGCGCCCACCCGTCAGGCCCGTGTTCATCTGGTTTTCCTGATAGGTGAAATTCGTATTGAAAGCGAACGCGCGGGTGCCGCTGATGGTCGCCGGGACATACACCAGACCAAGCGTTGGATTGAACGACATGGGCGACCAATTGTGCGCGCCTGCATTGTTCGGCGAGATCGGAACGGGCTGCTCATGATAGTAGGACTCGGGATTGATGATCGGTCGACCGGTTTCCTCATTCAGACCTTTCGCCCAGGTGACGCGGGCGAACGGCTGGCCGGAGATGAACTTGCCGGTGACGCGGTCGATCACGTAATAGAAGCCGTCCTTGTTGGCCTGCATGATCACTTTGCGCTGCTGGCCCTTGATAGTGACGTCGGCGAGCATCAAATGCTGGACGCTATCGTAATCCCATTCATCGCCCGGGACCATCTGGAAATACCACACCAGCTTGCCGGTATCGGGCCTCACGGCAAGAATCGATGCGGCAAACAGGTTGTCTCTGTCCTTTCCCTGTTTGCGAGCATCCGCAGACCATGGGCCGGCATTGCCGGTACCGACGTAGAACAGGTCGGCGTCCGGGTCATAGGACATGGCGTCCCACACCGATGCGCCGCCGCCCATCTTCAAGCCCTCCGGATCCCAGGTAGCGGCGGCCTTGCGCATATCTTCGTTTTCGAATGGCTTAGAGGGATCGCCCGGGACGGTGTAGAAGCGCCAGACGAACTGGCCGGTCTTGGCGTCGTGCGCTTCGAAGTACCCACGTGTGGGAAATTCGGCGCCGGCGACGCCGATGATCACCTTGCCTTTGGCGATGCGCGGCGCCATGGTGAGGGTGTAATTGTTCTGCGGATACGCCACGCGGGATTCCCACACCGGCTTTCCGGTCTCGGCATTCAGAGCGACGAGCCGTCCATCAATGACGGGATCGATGATGTTGCCTTCGTAGATCGCGAGGCCGCGACTCACCACGCCACAGCAGATCTTGGGCTGCACTGCGGTGCGATTCACTTCCGGATCCCATCGCCACTTTTCCTTGCCGGTGCGTGCATCGACCGCGTAAACGATGCTCCAGTTCGTGACGCTGTAAAGCGTCCCGTTAGACATCAGCGGAGTAGCTTCCTGGTTGCCGCCGCCGGGTCCGATATCGTACGACCAGTCGAGCCCTAAGCGGCTGACGTTGGTCGCGTCGATCTGCTTGAGCGGGCTGTAGCGAGTTTCGCCCGGAGTGAGTCCGTAACTCAGCCATTCTTCTCCGGTCTTGCCGGCGTTTCTCAGCGCGGCATCGTCAATCCGGCGAGGCTGCTGACCGGGAACAGCCCAGGCCCACAGAAAAATTCCGGCAATCGACGTCCAGAGCGCGACCTGGCGTGCGTTCATATAACCACCTTGCTTAGCGAAACGTGCGTTCCCAGCATTCTATCGAAGTTACGGGCGGCCCTGGGCAGTGCGCTAATTGTGTGTCCCTGGAGATAGTCGCCGTTCTTGATCGGCAGGCCGCTTGCTGTTACCGTCAATGCATGGGTCACGAAGCGGCATTTAGAAAACTCACAGATCTCTTGCGGATGGCGCTGGGCGCTACTAACCTGGGGGACTCCCGCCGGCGATGGCAGCGGGGATCGCTGATCACGTTTGGACCGTGCGGGAACTATTGACTACATGAAATGTCGGAAAACTGACCGAATGGCACCATTCTGACGCCCATCGAAAACAGTCACTGGCCTTACAATGTTGAAAACAGGCCGCTTGACTCAGCGAAAACAATGGCTTATGATATGCTGAAACTGTGGTCATGGAAACGACAATCCACGAAGAGCTTGCCGCTTACGAAAGTCTGCGGGGGAACCTTGAAGCCGACCATATGGGCAAGTGGGTTTTGATTCGCAACCGCGAGCTTATTGCACTTTTCGATTCCTTCGATGCTGCGGCTCAAGAAGCTGTCCAAAAATTTGGCCGTGGTCCCTACCTCATTCGCCAAGTTGGGGCCCCGCCGGTAACGCTTCCAGCTTCGGTTATGTTCCATCCAGGCTATGCCAAGCACAAGTTGCGGGTTTGATTCGATACCGGGTGGTGCGTCTGGACAAATTCTCCTAGTCAGTTATGGTCCGACCCTAAAGGTCGACATTGGATTTGACCCCGCGTTCAATAACACGAGCGTTGGTATTCCCGCTGCGGCCATCAAAAACGTAGATGCACTTGTCGACACGGGAGCAACGGAAAGCTGCATCGACAGCTTGCTGGCTGCTCAATTAAACTTACCAATCGTGGATCGACGGGCAATCTGTGGGGTGCATGGCAGCAACGAGGTCAATGTGCACCTCGCGCAGATTCACATTCCCTCACTTGGGCGTACCATCGTTGGAGCGTTCGCCGCAGTGGATTTGGTGGCCGGCGGCCAAGTGCACAAAGCGCTCATTGGCCGAACCTTCTTGCAGAATCTAACGATGGTTTATGAGGGCCTCACCGGAAAGGTCACACTGTCCTTCTAGCGTGATATCCTCACGCCCATGACTGACAAAACCACCAAGCTGTTACTTCTGGCAATCGCACTTGGTCTCTGGGCGAACGCCCTCATCCCAGTCGTGCGACCTACCGTTGTTGGCGCTCAGAACAGCCAACTTGGAAGCATTGACGATCATCTCGACAACATCGAGACAGCCATTGTCAGAATTGGGCGGGGAACTTGCACAAATGGCAAGCTTTGCTAGGGACACAGATTTAGCGTACTATCCGACTCTGCGTTGCCTTGCGTGCGGTACGAGGATGTGACAAAATTCCCACGGGGGTAGAGCGATGAGAGTTGTTCTTAGTGCCGCAATTGCGGGTGTTGTCTTACTGGCCGGAGGATTGCCGGTTTTCGCCCATCATTCGGGCGCCGCGGAATTCGATAACAACAAGAAGATCGAATTGACCGGCATCGTAACGAAAGTGGAATGGACCAATCCGCACGCGCACTTTTATATGGATGTCACGGACGCCAGCGGAAAAGTGGTCAATTGGAACCTGGAACTCGCCAGCCCGAATGTGCTGATCCGGAATGGCTGGTCGAGGAATTCGGTCAAGCAGGGTGACAAGGTCAGTATCACGGGCGTGCAAGCCAAGGATAATTCCAACCTGGGCACCGCGGCCACGATCGTGTTTCCCGATGGGCACAAATTGAGTTTCCTGGGCGCCGACGATCCGGCCGTCGGAAGATGATGACGTTGCGAAGGAGCACTCCCTTGAGTAAACGCGTTGTAACGGGTATCCTCAGCGCCGCGGCGCTGCTGGCCGCAGTCTCCCTGCTGGCCCAAGCGCAAGCCCCCGCGGGGCAAAACAAGGGCAAAGGAGGTGAGGCCGCGAAGGGCGGCGGA
>Ga0209517_10002757_pt1 | contig 24446 bp, 16 predicted proteins | sample PeaSoiMetSII2010_FD_187695 | JGI IMG/M metagenome (GOLD analysis project Ga0209517, IMG submission 187695) | Peat soil microbial communities from Weissenstadt, Germany - SII-2010 (SPAdes) (version 2) | ecosystem: Environmental > Terrestrial > Soil > Wetlands > Peat | place: Germany... | reverse complement strand
AAAGTATCGTTCCGAACAGATCGCGCCCGCCACGGGGCTTTCTCCCGGCGCGACGATCACGAAGTACGACCTGCAGCGCGGCGCCGACCGCCTGGCGCAGCTCGGCCTCTTTGCCACCGTGCAGTACCGCTTTGCGTCTGAGGACACGGGCGTCCGCGCCGAATACCAGGTGACGGACGCGCCGACCGTGCCGGTCTGGTTCGACAACTTTCCGTGGTTCACCGACGACGAGCTGACTGCGGCGCTCAAGCGCGCTGTCCCACTCTTCGACGGGACCGCGCCCGGCCGCGGCAGTCTGCTCGATGAAATGTCGGATGCGCTGGAGGCGCTGCTCGAAACCCGCGGAGTGCATTCGAGCGTCTCCCACGTCCTCGCGGCCGCGCCGGTCACCGACGCACAGGTTCAGCAGTTTCGCGTCGAACATGCCGGAGTGAACATCGCGGGCGTCGAGTTCAGCGATCCGCTCGCGCGAGCCGACCGCGGCGTCCAGCAGCGCCTCTCGGACGTCGTTGGACGGCCGTTTTCCCGCACGCTTGTCGAGCTTTTCGAATTCGAGCAGGTTCGCCCCGTCTATCTTTCGCACGCTTTTCTCCGCGCACATTTCGGCGCGCCGACCGCGCAGATCACGGGCAGCGGAGGTAATGCGCGCGTCACCGTCGTCGCGCCCATCGAACCCGGGCCAGCATTCGGTTGGAGCGGAGTCACATGGAATGGGAATTCCGTTGCGTCATCGGCGGAACTAAACGGGCTCATCGCACTCAAGCCCGGCGACCCCGCCGATGGAATAAAGATGGAGAAAATGTGGGACGCCGTGCGCGACGAATATACGCGGCGCGGTTACCTCGACGTGAACCTCACGGCCACGCCGCAATTTGACGACGCCGCGAAGCGCGTCTCCTACGCCGTTTCCATCACCGAAGGCCCGCTGTACCACATGGGCAAACTTGTCCTCACGGGACTCTCAATCGAAGGCGAGCGCCGCATCCGCGGGGCATGGGGAATTGCCGAGGGGGCGGCATTCAACAAAGACATCTACGAACAATTCGCCGCCACCGGAATCAAGCAGGCGTTCACGGGCCTCCCTTTTCATTACGAAAAGGTCGGGCGGTTTCTGCAGCAGGACCCAGCCAAAGGAACGGTGGACGTTCTACTCGATTTCCAGTAGAGGCTTGCACCGCGCGTTCGATTCATCTGTCCGCGCTCGCGTGGGCCGGCCACGGAACTTTCCATCGCGCAGCTTCGTAGAACTATGATAGGAAGGCTGCGGGCGATCGAACCTGCTTCCAACGCGAGCAACCATGACCCAATCGAAAACACATTCCAAAGTAGCGGCTTTTGCGACCGCGGCCTTTCTGTCGGCGGCTCTGCTAGTTGGGTGCGGTCCCGACGCCAGCGCGGTCGGAACCGCCGACGGCACCTTCACCGTCAGCGGCCCCGTGCGGCTGGAGCTCGAAAATGGCAGCGGCAGTTCCCGCGTAACCGTCGGCTCACCCGGCGAAGTTAGCGTGCATGCTGAATTCCGCGTGCATGCCTGGCCCTGGGACGACCCGAATCGTACGTTGAAAGATCTGGTCGCCAATCCACCGTTTTCGCAGGACGCCAACCTGATCCGCATCGGCCATACCGGCTGGGATATGAGCATGGTATCCGCCGATTATTTCGTCACGGTTCCGCCCGACACCCAGATGCGCGGAATGTCAGGCTCGGGGAATCTGGAGGTGAACGGAATCGCGGGCCCCGCCAACCTTACCATCGGGTCCGGAAATATTACGGCGACGGCCATCGCGAACGACACTCACGCGCTCGTGGGCAGCGGCGACGCGACCTTGACGGACACGCAGGGACGAGTTGACGTGACGGCGGGTTCCGGCAACGTGGTGGTTCGCGGCGCGAAGGACGAAGTTCGCGTCCGCACCGGCTCCGGCAACATCCGCGTCGAGCGACCGGGCGATAACGTCACCGCCGCGACGGGCAGCGGTGAGATTGAGGTGCGCGACGCCGCAGCGGACGTCCGCGCGCGCACAGGTTCGGGAGAAATCAGCGTGGACGGCAATCCCGGTCCGTCGAGCTACTGGGATGTCCGCGCCAGCTCCGGCGACGTGAGCCTGCACGTTCCTCCAAACGCCAGTTTCCGGTTTTACGCGCGCAGCAGCTCCGGCAGAATTGACGTCAGGGTTCCCTCGGTCACTGAAGGAACTCCCGGGAAGCATGATTTTCAGGCGCGCGTCGGCGACGGCAAAGCCCGCGTCGAGATTGAAACTTCGTCCGGAAATATTTCCCTGCGCTAAACCTCGAAGGCCGGGAGAATCCGCGCGGCTCCGCAGGATTCCCGCGATAGAATGGCCTTCCGATGCGCCCTGCGTGCCTCGCTCTCTGTGCAAGCATTCTTTTGGCGTCGAGCCTCGCCGCGCTCACGCAGGACTCGACGCCGACCGCGCCTTCCGCGAAGAGATCGCCGGACGCTTCCGCGAGGAAAACTCCCGACCCCGATGCGGAACTTCAAAAAGCTCTCGCCAGCGCGGAAAATGACAGCGCCGCGATGGTCCGCAACCTGAAGGAATATCTCCAGAAATTTCCCGACGCCCCGCGAAAACCGGCCGTGTACCGCGCGCTGGTGGAAGCCTGCCAGCAGACTCATGACCCCACATGCGCGCTCGAATATGCCGAGCGGCTGATCGCCCTTCGCCCGGACGACTCCCAAATGATGTTGCTGGCCGCCAATCTTCTGGAGCAGCACGGCGACGATGCCAGCCTGGCGCGCGCCGCCGGCTACGTCACGCGCATTCCCGATCGCGTCGAAAAAGCCTCGGCGGAGGAAAGGCCCTCGCGCGAATCCGGGGCCGAATGGCGCGACGGCCAGGAACAGCTCCGCGCGGCGCTCTATTACATTCGCGGGCAGGTCGAAAACGCCCAGCGCAATTATGATGCGGCAGTCAATGACCTGCGGATGAGTTATTCCATCCGTCCGAATGCTCTCGCTGCGAAGACGCTTGGCGAAGTGGCTGAGATGCGCGGGGACTTTGCCCTCGCCGTTGACGAATACGTTCAGGCGTTCACGCTGCCCGAAAGCGGCTCGGCGGGAACCGTGGATCGCCGGGACGTGCTACGGGAACTCGCCAACGCGTGGCGGCAAGTCCACGGCAACGAGCAGGGCCTGGGCGACGCGATTCTTGCGGCGAACGACCGCGTCTCCTCACAGCCGCCCGATACCAGGTCAACCGCAGCGGCGGCCGGAAACAAAGACGCGAAGGACGTTTTTTCTTTTGTGGTGCGGCGTCTCGACGGCACTCCGCTCGCGCTCGAGCCGCTTCGGGGAAAAATCGTAGTGCTGAGCTTCTGGGCTACCTGGTGCGCGCCCTGCCGGGAGCTGGAGCCAATATTCAATCGCGTGGCGCGGACCTACGCCGGGAATTCCGATGTCGCGTTCCTCGCCATCAGCGCGGACGAAGAGGAAGCCGAGGTGCCGGCATTCGTCGCCCGCGAGAAGTGGGACGTTCCGGTCGTTTACGCGGACGGCCTCGGGGAATTTCTGAAGGCCGAAACTCTACCCGCTGTGCTGATCCTCGGCCGTACCGGCGAGATCGCTTACCGCACCGGCGGTTTCCCACGCGACGCATTTGCGGACTCGCTCACGGCAGCGATCCAGACGGCGCTCGGCGCGGCGCCGTAGGGGTCCCCGCCGCGTGACGCGCGGCGTCGCGCGCCGCGAGAATCGTCCCCACGTGGATGCTCACCGTATCGGCCACGCGCCTCGCATATCCTCCCGCCAGGGCGATAGCCACAGGTGTCACGTTTCGCCGCGCGTAATCGAAGACCAGCGCGTCCCGCCGCGCGAGACCTTCGATGGTGAGCGCCAGTCCGCCCAACTGATCCTCGCGGTATGGATCGGCGCCCGCCACGCAAAAAAGAAGTTGCGGCGCGAAATCGTGAAACGCCTGATGCAGATGCTTTTCCAATATGGCGAGGTAGTCGTCGTCACCGATGCCGTCCGGCAAATTGATATCCATCGTCGAAGGCGGCTTCGCGGGCGGGTAATTGTGCTCCTGATGAATCGAGAGCGTGAACACGTTCGAATCTCCGCTAAAAATCGCCGCCGTGCCATTTCCCTGATGCACGTCCGTGTCAACCACCATGGCTCGTTCGATCGCGCCGTCAGATTGAAAACGCCGGATGGCGATCGCGACGTCGTGGATCACGCAGAATCCCTCGCCATGATCGGGACACGCATGATGGAATCCGCCGCCGATGTTTGCCGCCCAGCCGTCCGCAAGCGCGCGCCGCCCCGCCAGAATCGACCCTCCCGCGGCCAGCCAGCAGGCTCTGATCAGCTCGGGTGAGTAAGGAACTTCGAGCTGGGCTTCCTCCTCGCGGCTCAGCGTGCCGGTTTTCAACTTGTGAACGTAGTCCTTTGTGTGAACGCGCAGCACGTCTTCGTCCGTCGCGGGCTCCGGCGCGAGGAAATCATCGGGCGTGGCAACTCCGTCCGCAAGCAGCCGCTCGTGAATCAGCCGGTATTTCTGCGACGGGAAGACGTGCGCGCCGAGATTCAGGTCGTAGCCTTCGTGGTAGATGAGCTTGAAAGGCAGCAAGATTTCCCGAGCCTACCCCGAACTATTTGCAAACGCAAACCCGTGGCTTGCAGGATTTCGCGCGTGATACGATTTGCGAGCCATGAAAACCATCCTTCTGCTTCTTTGCTCGAATATCTTCATGACCATCGCCTGGTACGGTCATCTGAAATATCGCAAGGCGCCTCTGTTCGCCGCCATCCTCGTGAGCTGGCTGATTGCCTTCGCCGAATACTGTTTTCAAGTCCCCGCAAACCGTATCGGCTATGGCGAGTTCACGGCCTTCCAGCTGAAGATCATCCAGGAGGTGGTCACGCTCTGCGTGTTCGTGGTTTTCGCGTGGCTCTACCTCGGTGAGCACGTCAAATGGAACCACGCTGTCTCGTTCCTGTTTCTCGTCGGCGCCGTGACGTTCGCCTTCTGCTGAAAGCTCTAGCCGACGTCGTCCGCGCCCGGTGCCGCATCGCCAGACAGCGGCCACCAGTTCAGCTATGCGGCAGGCAGGGCAGATGTGGGGTGCGGGAGCTTGCTCCCGCCGTTCTTGGGCGAAGCTTGCTTCGCCCAATCCGAGGCGCAATCGAATGCGCGGAGCATGCCCGGGCAAGCCCGCGCGGCAAACGACCGCGGCAAGCTCCCGCACTCCACATGGCGCAATGGCCGTCGAACGACTCGCTATGGTAATCTTTCAGCGATGCGACGCGCGCAAGCCATCCTCGTCATCGTGGCTCTGTTGGCGATTCCCCTCGCTCCCATCGCCTGGGGCATGGCCTGCGAAACATCTTCAAGCCCCATGATGTGCTGCTTGCCCCACGGTCCCCATTCGCTGCAGGGCAAACCCATGGCCTGCCACTGCCCCATGAAATCCGGGAAGCAACTGCCGGATGTCGGACTGATCGCCCCCATTCCTATCGCGACTCCGGCTGCGCGCGCGGAAATCATCGCCCCGGAAGACGCTCGCCGCACATTCTTCGCTTTCTCGCAATTGGCTGCATCGGGATTCCTCCCCGCTCCGTTTGAACCTCCGCGAGCCTAGCCTCATTCCATTGCTGTAAGGAATTCGATTTGGAATGGAGCACTCTGATGCGGAAGTTTGCATGGCTTCTGCTCGCCGCGGCGCTGCTGGTGTACACGCAGTCCGCGCGAGCCACGATTCTCGGGAGTATCCGCGGGATCGTCCACGATCCCCAGCACCGGCCGATTGCCGACGCAACGGTCAAGCTCCAGTCGAGCACGTCCGATTGGTCGCGCGCCGCGCAAACCAATTCGGACGGCGAGTTTGAATTCGATGCCGTCCCGATCGGCGAGTACGAGATCACCGTCACGCATTCCGATTTTGAAGCCGCCACCCGCAGCATCGTCGTTGACTCCGGCAGCTCGCCCGTACTGCACATCCCGATGAGCCTCGCGGGCGTCACTCAACAAGTGATCGTGAAATCGGGGACGGAGTCGATCGACACCGAATCGTCCACCACGCAAACGCTCGTCAACCGCGTGCAAATCGCCGAAACTCCCGGTGCAGATCGCACCAATAGCCTGCAAATGATCACGGACTACGTTCCCGGAGCGTACATGGTCCACGACCAGCTGCACGTGCGCGGCGGGCATCAGGTCAGCTGGCTCATTGACGGCGTGCCGGTACCCAACACCAGCATCGCCAGCAACGTCGGGCCGCAGTTCGATCCCAAGGACATCGACTACCTGGAAATCCAGCGCGGCGGCTACGCGGCCGACTACGGCGACCGTACCTACGGCATCTTCAATGTCGTGCCGCGCACGGGCTTCGACTTCAACAACGACGCGGAGATCGTCGCGACCTTCGGGAACTACAACCAGACGAACAGCCAGGTAAATTTCGGCGGGCACACCAAGCGCTTCGCATATTACGCGAGCGTCAACGCCAATCGCTCCGACGATGGCCTGGAAACTCCGGACCAGCCGATTCTTCACGATCTGGGCGACGGAGTCGGTGGCTTCGGTTCGCTGATGTTCAACGCCACTCCGAACGACCAGCTCCGCCTGGTAGCCTCCATTCGCCGCGATTTCTACCAGGTTCCCAACTCGCCCGATCAGCAGACGGCTTGCCCGCCGGATACGCCGCCGGACGGCGCCGAACAGTGCGCGATTCGCGACATCGACCGTGAAGCCGACTCGTTCGCCAATTTCTCCTGGGTCCACACGATCAACACCGGCGCTGTCGTCACCGTCTCGCCTTTCTATCATTTCAATAGCGCCGATTACGCCGGCGGCCCGACAGACTTCAGCATTTCCCCGCTCGACCGCCGCCGCTCGAATTATGTCGGTATGCAGTCCGCCATTTCGCTCACCAAGGGACGAAATAGTTTTCGCGCCGGCCTCTACGTATACGGCCAGCACGATAGCTACCTTTTCGGCGTCGCTTCGTCCGATCCAACAGACTTCCCCCCGATCTCGGCTCAGTCCACCGGCGTATGGGGCAATCTCGAATCGATCTTCCTGCAGGATCAGTTCAAGGCGACATCGTGGCTGACGCTCAACGGCGGCGTGCGCCTCACGCATTTCGCTAACACGGCCAGCCTGAACCCGCTCAGTGAAAACTCCGCTGATCCGCGCATCGGCGCCGCAATTGAGATTCCCGGCGTGCAGTGGGTGCTGCGCGGATCGTACGGCCGCTACTACCAGGCGCCGCCTCTCGACACCGTCACGCCCGCGCTGCTCAACGGCAATCCCGATTTCGAATTTCTGCCTCTGCACGGTGAGCGCGACGAAGAATACGAGGCCGGGCTCGCCATTCCCTTTTACGGCTGGGTGCTGGATACTGATTACTCGCACAATGCCGCGCGCAATTTCCTCGATCACGACGTGCTCGGCAACTCGAATATTTTCTTCCCGCTCACGATCGCTCGCGCGCGCATCCGCGCCTGGGAGACCACGCTTCGCTCTCCTGAAATCGCGCATCGCGCTCGCGTTCACCTCTCGTATTCGCATCAATACGCGCAGGGCGCTGGCGGCGTCACCGGCGGCCTGACCGATTTCTCGCCTCCCAACCCGGGCCTGTTCTTTCTCGACCACGACCAGCGCGATACCCTTAGCGCCGGTTACAATCTCCAGCTCCCTTGCCGCATTTGGACAACCGGCAACCTGAATTTCGGCTCGGGATTTCTCGACGGCAACGGCTTCACTCAACCTACCCACCTCCCGGCCCACACGACATTCGACTTATCGCTCGGCAAGGACTTCGGCGAGCACCTCTCGCTTGCATTCACAGCTCTGAATATCGCGAACGACCGTTTCATGCTCGATACCAGCAACACGTTCGGGGGCACCCATTTCAACGAGCCCCGCCAGATCATCGGACAGGTTCGCTGGCGTTTCCATTACTGATGAATTGCGCTCCGGCGAGGGCGTACAATAAAGAAGCTCGAAGGGAGAAAAGATGCAGGTACTCCAACAGAAACCGAGTTTTGATCGCCGCTCGATTCGAGCGGCGTTGGTGATTCTGCTCGCGGCGATCGCGTTGGTCCCGGCAGCGTGCAGCAAGAAACCGGAGGCGCCGCCCGCGCATCAAGCCAAGCGCTACCATCTCGTCGGAAAAGTGGTCTCGATTGACCGGCAGCAAGCTTCCATCATGGTGGACGGCCAGGAAATTGTCGGCTTCATGTCCGCGATGACCATGCCCTATCCGGTACGTGACCCGAAACTTCTCGTGCCGCTCGGTCCCGGCGATGAAATCACCGCTGACGTCGTGATGACGGACGAAGGTGCTTACCTCGAAAATATTGTCGTGACCAAGAAGGGCGACGGGAAGGGGCCTTCGGGAACCTCGAATCCTCCGCAGGCCGGCGACAAAGTTCCCGACTTCGCCATGGTCAATCAGGACGGGAAACGAATCCATTTCCGCGAGTTTCAAGGGGACGTCCTGCTCGTCACGTTCATCTACACGCGCTGTCCGTTTCCGGACTTCTGCCCGCTGGTTTCGAAGAATTTCTCGCAGATTTATGCGTCTCTCCGGAAGGACCCGTCGCTCGGCCCGAAAATTCGCCTGCTGAGCGTCAGTTTCGATCCCGGGTACGACACGCCCGCGGTGCTGCGCAAATACGCGGAGACTTTCAGTCAGACGACCGGCGGCAATCCGTTTGGCCGCTGGCAATTTGCGACTGTCCCGCAGAAAGATTTGGTCAAGGTCGCGAACTTTTTCGGCCTGTATTACAGCACGCAGGGCGGCCAACTCGTCCACTCCATGAGCACCACGGTAATCTCGCCCGATGGCACGGTCTACAAGTGGTATCAGGACAACGACTGGAAACCCGCCGATCTAATTGAGGACGCCACGCAGGCACTGCAGCAGGGGAACCAGCGCAACGCCGGCCCGCACACTTCCGCCAGCATTCCCACAGCCTGAATTCTTTCTACCGCGGATGCTCCCCACGCAGTGTCATTCCGAACCCGGGCGCAGTTCAGCCCGATGTGAGGAATCTGCTTATTCTTCGGAGCTATGGCACAACCTGTGCGGAACTTCCGATTAGTTCTTGCGATCGAGGATGAAATCGGGGACCGCGAGCAGCGCTCGCCGGTATTCGCTTTCCGGCAGCTCTTCAAGACACGCTTTTGCGTGACTCACATAATCTCGGGCGAGATTGGAAGCGCGAGTCAGCGCACCCGTTTCTTTCACAAGCTTCGTGATCTGTTCCGGCCGCACGCTCAAGAATCCCCGTTCCTCGAGGACTTTCGCGACCAGCTGCCGGCCCTCCGCCGAGGAATGCCCGTTGGAATTGGCCTCTGCTTCGAGTGCAAAAATCAGCGGCAGCGTCACTTTGCCTTCCTTCAAATCGCTCAGAACCGGCTTCCCGAGCTGCTCGGGCGACGCCGTGAAATCGAGCAGATCATCCACGAGCTGAAACGCGAGCCCCGCGTTGCGCCCATATCCCGCCAGCGCTTCCTCGATATCTTTCGGCTGCTTGCCGAGCACCGCTCCCAGCCGCGCGCATCCGCTGAAGAGGCACGCCGTCTTTCGATACGCCAGCGCCGTCGCGTCCGCTTCGGTCAGATCCATCCGTCCCAGCCGCGTCAGCTGCAGCAGTTCCCCCTCGACCATGTTTTGGGTGAGACCGATCAGGATGTCGAGGATCGCGAAATTCCGCTCGCGCAGCGCGATCTCGAACGACTGCATGTAGAGCCAGTCGCCCGCGAGCACGCTCATGTGATTTCCCCAGCGCGCGTTCGTACTCGGCCGCCCGCGCCGCGTCTGCGCTCCGTCGATCACGTCGTCGTGAACCAGCGTCGCGCTGTGGATCATCTCCACGACCGCGCCCATCCGGATCGCGCTCGGCCCGCGATATTCCGCCGCACCGGCCGCGAGCAACAGCAGCGCGGGGCGCAGGCGCTTCCCGCCGCCTTCGCGCAGATAGCCCGCAATCTCCGCAACCGGCTCGATCGCCGCGCTATTTTGCGCGGCAATCTCCTGCTCGACCAGCGCGAGATCGTCGCGCACCAGATCGAAAATTCCTTTGGCGATTTGGACTGCGAAGGCCATCTTGATGGTTTTGGTCGCCCCTTAACCAGACTGCCCCGGAACTTCCCGGGCGTCGAGCCGGAAAAACCGCCGAAAATTTGCAGCCGTCGCGGTCGCAACCTCTTCTGGCGCTAAGTCTCTCACATTCGCCAAGGCCTGCGCCACCTCAACCACGAATGCGGGCTCGTTCCGCTTGCCGCGGCGCGCCTGGGGCGGCAAAAACGGCGAATCGGTCTCGGTCAGCAGATTCTCGAGCGGAATTTCCCGCGCCACGTCGCGCAAATGCTGCATTTTCGGATACGTCACGTTGCCCGCAAACGATATCAGGAATCCCATGTCCAGCCCGCGCCGCGCCTCGGCCATCGTCGCCGTAAAACAATGAAAAATTCCGCCGAGCCCCGTCGGCCCCCAATCCTGCTCGAGGATCGATAGGCAGTCGTCCCACGCATCGCGGCAGTGAATCACGATCGGTAGCTTCGCGGCGCGCGCCTGCCCGAGCTGCCGGCGCATGACCTGCTGCTGCACGTCGCGCGGCGAATGGTCGTAGTGATAATCGAGGCCCATCTCGCCCCACGCGATCACCCGCGGATGCCGCGCGAGTTCGTCGAGCCGCGCGAAATGCTCCTCCGTCGCCACGTTCGCATCATGCGGATGGACGCCCACCGTCGCGTAGATCCAGTCGTGCTGCTCGGCGAACGGAATCGCGGCGTCCAGGCGCTCCGTCGGCGCGCTGCCGCTCCCGATCGCGAGCAGCGTTGTCACGCCGGCGGCGCGCGCGCGTTCAAGCATCGCCGCGCGATCCTCGTCGAACTGCGTCATCTCCAGGTGCGCGTGTGAGTCGATGATTTCCATCGTGAATGTCTTAATGTAGCTCAGGTCTTCAGACCTGAGGCATTTTGCTGTTGACGCGCCGCGCGCGGTGGCTTTCGGTCGCGCAGCCGATTTCGACAGCTGCCGCAAGCCTTTTAGGGGGTCGGGGCTTCAACTCCGACGAAAAAGGCCGCGCGCAGCGCGTTCCTATGCGCTGCCTCTCCCGCAGCAAGTCTTTCCGCGAGTTCGCGGACACATCCGTCGCAGTCGGAAGGGCGGGGTTTCAACCCCGCCAAAATAACAGGCGCGCAAAACGCAGACCACTGCGCCGCCCCGCTCGCAGCAAGCTTTCGCGTCGCTTCGACGCATTGTGGGTCGCGGCTTCAGCCGCGACATAAATCACAACGGCGCGAAGCGCCCACCTGTGCGCTGGGTCTCTCGCAGCAAATATTCACTTCAAAGTCCGCGCGAAGCGCGCACCTTACTTCACCTTCGAGCCGACCGGAATATCCTCGGCAAATGTGCACAGCACGGGTTTGCCGTCCGCTCCCGCCGACGCCGCCAGCAGCATCCCGTTCGATTCCAGCCCGCGCATTTTCCTCGGCGCGAGGTTTACAACGACCACGACCTTGCGTCCCACCAATTCTTCCGGCGTGTACCCCAGCGCAATGCCCGCGAGCACCTGTCGGACCTCGTCGCCGATGTCCACCATCAGCTTGAGCAGCTTGTCGGCCCCCTGAATGCGCTCCGCCGATTTCACCACGCCCACGCGCAGCTCGACCTTTGCGAAATCATCAATCGTGATCTTCGTGCTCGCAGGCACTGCCGCGGCCGTAGGCGCCGCTGCACCCGCCGCCGGTGTCGTTGCCGCTGCGGGAGGCGTAGCCCCCGGATTCCTTATCTCGTTTTCCATCGCTTCGATCCTTTCCGATATCTCTTTCATTTCTGCCCGCGGAAATAGTGCCTCCGCTTTTCCCAGCTTGATACCTGACTCGAGCATTCCCCAACCCAGCGAATCGATCCGCTGCTCCGCCACCCGACCGGACTGACCCAGTCGATCCCATAGTTGTTGTGTTGATTCCGGAATAAACGGATGCGCCAGAATCGATACGAATCGCAGCGCCTGTCCGCCAGTCCAGAGTACCGCGCCAAGTTTTTTTCTGTCCTCGGGATCGCTTGATTCCGCCAACTTCCACGGCTTCGACTCAGCGATGTACTGATCGACCGCGCCAACGAGCTGCCAAATAGCTTGCACGGCCCCGGAGAAATTGTAACTCGCCATGTGCTGCCCGACCGCTTGCAGAGCGGCGCTGGCAACCTGCTGCACTTCGACCTTCTGGTGAGAGCCTTCCGGTATCGCCGGCACATCGCCAGCGAAATACTTCTCAATCATCGCCAGCGTGCGGCTCGCCAAATTCCCCAGCCCATTCGCAAGATCCGCGTTGTACCGCGTGATCAGTGCCTCGCGCGAAAAATTACCGTCCTGCCCGAAGACGACCTCGCGCAACAGGTAATACCGCAGCGCGTCGTTCCCCAGCACCTTCACGATCGGCTCCGGATACGCCACATTCCCCTTCGACTTGCTCATCTTTTCCTGCTCGAAGAGCAGCCAGCCGTGCGCGAAAATCTGCTTCGGCAGCGGCAACTCCGCCGCCATCAGGAACGCCGGCCAATAGACCGCATGAAAGCGGATAATTTCCTTGCCGATCATGTGCAGATCGGCCGGCCAGAACTTGGCGAATTTCTCCTCGTCCTTCTTGCTCTCGCTCGCGTACCCGATCCCGCTCATGTAGCTCGTCAGCGCGTCGTACCACACATAAAAGACGTGCTCCGGATCGCCCGGCCAGGGAATGCCCCATTTAATCGTCTTCCGGCTGATCGAAACATCCTTCAGCCCGCTCTCGACGAAGCTCCTCACCTCATTCCGGCGAAAATCCGGCTGAATGAACTCCGGATGGTTCTTGTAAAGTTCGAGCAGCTTCCCCTGATACGCCGAGAGCCTGAAAAAGTAATTTTCCTCGGAAATTAATTCCGCGTCGCGACCGCACGTGGGACAATTCGCCGGTTCCGGCGTGTCGCTTACGTAAAGATTGTCGTAGATGCAGTACCGGCCCTCGTACTTCGCCTTGTAGATCGCCTTCTCGGCGTCCGGCCGCCCGCGATCGAGCTCCAGCGTCCGCAGCACCAGCTTTTCCACCGCCCGCGCGTGCTCCGCCGAAGTCGTGCGAATGAAATCCGTGTGCGTGATGCCGAGCAGCTTCCACAAATCGCGGAAAATCGCTTCGTTCGCGTCCACCAGCTGCTGCGGCGTAATTCCTTTCGCTTCCGCCGCGCGCTCGATGTTCACCCCGTGCTCGTCCGTCCCCGTCAGGTACGCCACGTCGTACCCGCACATCCGCTTGTAACGTGCGATCACGTCGCACACGATCGTCGTGTACGCCGACCCCACGTGCGGCCGCGAATTCGCGTAGTAAATCGGCGTCGTCAGATAGAACTTGGGCTTGTCCTTCGGCGCGCTCGGTGGACTCATGAACTGTTTGTTTTTCTGCAGCGGAATCGCAGAAAACGATACTAGTCTGGCGTGCGGAGCCTGTCAATTGAGTCGGGCCAGTACACTGAGATCGCGTCTTGCTACGTGTGGTCGATGATGCTCAAATTCGTCAAGATCGTCACGCGATTTGGCAGATCGAAAGTCACCTTAGTTATCGGGTTCGCTCCTCCATCTGCCGGTAGGGACGGATCGAACTCGTAATCGTAAACGATCGTCTCCGTGTAGGGCACGGAGGGCGGCTTCGCGAACGTCCAATGCTGCATATTTTCCACCGCAAATTTCTGCAAAAGCGGATGCGCCTGCATCACCGGATTGTCCGCCGTCGCTTCGACGCTCCGCACGTTCCCATCCGCATCGATCGTTATCGTGAGGGTTATTTTTCCGGTCACATGCGCCGCCCGCGCGATCGGCGGAAACGTGGGTACTTCGATATGCCTAGGGCATAGGGCTTGTTGTTCCTGGCCGAAACAGAGTCCTGCCCCACACAATAACAAGAATCCGAGTGCCGTTCCTCTCATGCCGCCCTCCTGTCCTGGATTGCGCTGCCGCTCACATTCTCGCGGATTTCGGCATCGCGCCGCCAGCGGCGTTCAGCGCCGGTGGGCTTGTGGGCACCGCGTACTCGTTCTCAGAAGTCCACAGGCCTTACTCCTTGCAACCCGCTTGCTTCCTGCTAACCTGACCGACGATGCGAGAACTACGGGCAACAGGCAAGATGACAGCGCCCAAGCTGCTAAGCGCCCATGTGGAGTGTGGCGGCTCGCCGCCGCTGTGTGTCGCCGAGGCTCGCCTCGGCGACTCCGAGCAGCATATTGTGGAGGACAAGTTGCCCCCAAGTCACGTCTCCCCCCAGCCCCGGATTGGTGGTGCGAGTCACGAGTCACGGGTCACAAGTCACCAGTCACGGTTTAGCGTCCGCAGCGCCCAATTAGGTGTCACACCATGCAAAGTAATTTTCAGCGTAAGTCATAGAAAACAAACGATCGACACCCTCACAAAGTGTCACACTTTTTCGTGCCCCCCGCGCGCCATTTCTTGGCCCGTCCGTCCCGCTTTCCGTATAATCTTTGCACCCATTTCACCCAAGGAGCCACGTGTACAAGGCCGTTGACGACCGCATTCGCAAGGCGCTGCGCCACCATATCCACGAGCGCTACAAGACGGACGTGCCCGTGGTCACCGAGCGCCCGCCAAAGCTCGCCATGGGCGAAGTCGCTTCGCCGCTCTGCTTCGAGCTGGCCAAGCGCATGAAGAAACCACCGCGCGCGCTTGCACAGGAGATCGCGAACTCGCTGAAAAATATTCCCGGCGTCGAGCGCGTCGAAGTCGCCGGCGGCGGCTACCTGAATTTATTCTTCGACCGCGCCGCATTTTTCCGCGCCGCCTGCGAAGAAGCCGGCCACGAACGCGCCGCCGTCGCCGCGCCGAACGCGCCCAAGGTGATGGTCGAGCACACCAGCATCAATCCCAACAAGGCCGCGCACATCGGCCATCTGCGCAACGCCGTCCTCGGCGACACGTTCGGCCGCATCCTGCGTTACACCGGCCGCCGCGTCGAGGTGCAGAACTACATTGACAACACCGGCGTGCAGGTCGCGGACGTAGTTCTCGGTTTCACGCACCTCGAGCCCAAATCCCTCGCGGAAGTTGAAAAGCTCGCCGCGGCCCCGAAATTTGATTACCTCTGCTGGGATCTCTACGCGCGCATCACGCAGTGGCTCGCCGAAGACAAGGCGCATCTCGACAAACGTTCGCAAACTCTGAAAGACATCGAAGAGGGCCACGGCGACTCGGCGAAGATGGCGGAAATTGTCTCCACCGCCATCGTCCACTGCCATATGCGCACGCTCGACCGCCTGGGCATCGACTATGATCTCCTCTCCCGCGAAAGCGAAATCCTGCACCTCAAATTCTGGGACGCCGCGTTCGATTTGCTCAAGCAGCGCGGCGCGATCCAGCTTTCAACGTCCGGAAAAAACGCAGGCTGCTGGGTGATGGCGCTTCCCTCGGACGCGCAAACTCCCGAGGGCGATACTCCCCAAGGGGAAGACGAGCCCGCCGAACTCGCCGACGCGAAAATCATCGTCCGCTCGACCGGCACCGTCACCTACGTCGGCAAGGACATCGCCTATCATCTGTGGAAGTTCGGGCTGCTCGGCCGCGACTTCTACTACCACCGCTTCCACAAGCATCCCGATGGACACGAAGCGTGGACCACCGCAAGTGAACCAGCCAAGTCAGGCAGCGGGGACGCACCGGCATTCGGCCACGCGAACCAGGTCTTCAACGTCATCGATTCGCGCCAGGCCTATCCACAGCAGGTTGTCGTCGCGGGCCTCCGCGCGCTCGGGCACGCCGAACAGGCCGACAATCTGAAGCATTTCGCGTACAACGTGGTCGCGCTGACCCCGCGCTGCGCCCAGGAACTCGGTTACGAAATTCCGCCTGAGGACGCGAAGAAGCCTTACGTCGAAGTGAGCGGCCGCAAGGGCCAGGGCGTGAAAGCGGACGACCTGCTCGATCGCCTCGAAACAAGCGCGCGGAAGGAAGTCGATGAGCGCCACGCCGAATCGCCCGAGCAGGAGCGCGCCGCCATCGCGAACGCCATCGCCATCGGCGCTCTGCGCTATTTCCTGCTGCGCTTCACGCGCTCGACCATCATCGCCTTCGATTTCAAAGACGCGCTCAGCTTCGAGGGCGAGACTGGACCCTACGTTCAATACGCCGTCGTGCGTGTGAACGGAATCGTGCGCAAAGGCACGGAAGCGGATCCCAATTTCGGGACCGCGAACGCTGCGAATCTCAAGCGAATCGAATCCGGCGAGATCAACGTGGCGAAATTTCTGGCCGCGCCTGCGGGCGACGATCTATGGGAGCTGATTCTGCTGGCGGGGTCGCTCGACGCGCGCGTGGACGCGGCCGTGGGCGCGCAGGAGCCGGCATTCCTCGCGCGTTATGCCTTCGAGCTGGCGCAGGCGTTCAATGTCTTCTACCACAAGCACCACATTCTCTCGGAAGAAGACGCCGAAAAACGCGCGTTCCTGCTGCGCCTCTCGTCGCTCGTGCGCGAACAGCTCATCACCGCGCTAGGCCTGCTCGGCATCACCGCTCCGGAAAAGATGTGATGAACCGTGATCCGATAACTAGGGCTTCATCTTCATGGCGAAATCTACGATCGAGCGAATCGCGATTCCGGTCGGCCCCTTGGCGAGCCACGGGCGGCCGTCATCCACCCAGCACGTCGAAGCGATGTCGAGATGGATCCACGGCGTGTCTTCGGCGAATTCCTTGATGAACCACGCGCCGGTGCTCGCGCCGCCGCCCTTGCCGCTGCTCGTATTGCGAATGTCCGCGATGTCGCTCTTGATCATCTGTTGGTATTCGTCGTCCATCGGCATGGGCCACATCTTTTCGCCTGCGGCCTTCGCGCTTTCCAGGAACGTGTCGAGATATTCGCGCGGCGTCCCGAACGCGCCCACGTGCACGTTCGCCAGCGCCACTTCAATCGCGCCCGTCAGCGTGGCCGCGTCAATCAAATGCGTGCAGCCGAGCTTGCGCGCGTAGAAGACTCCGTCGGCCAGGACCATCCGGCCTTCGGCGTCCGTGTTGATCACTTCGATAGTTTTGCCGGACATCGCCACCTGCACGTCGCCGGGCTTTTGCGCGCGCCCGCCGGGCATGTTCTCCGTGGAAGGGATCACGGCGATCACTGGAACGGAGGGCTTCAACGCGGCGATCGCGCGCATCGCGCCGAGCATCGTCGCGCCGCCGCCCATGTCATACTTCATCTTCTCCATGTTGCTCGCGGGCTTAATCGAGATGCCGCCGGTATCGAACGTGACAGCCTTGCCGATCAGGCCCAGCACCGGGCCGCCCGGCCGGGGTTTTTCCGGCGTGTACCGCAGCACGATCACTCGCGGCGGCTCGACGCTTCCCTGCGCCACGCCGATCAGCGCGCCCATTTTCAGCTCGGCGATTTTGCGCTCGTCGAGGATTTCGATCCCCAGGCCGGCTTCCTTGGCCATCGCCTCGGCTTTCGCGGCGAGCAGGCGCGGCGTCAGCTTATTCGAAGGTTCGTTGATCAGATCGCGGGCGAAATTCTGCGATTCGGCGAGGATGCGGCCGTGGTCAATGGCGGCCGTGAGATCCGCGCCAAGGCCGGCATCAAATCCGGCCAGCGAGACCGACTGGATCTCGCGCTCTTTTTTCTCGGTGTGATATTTGTTCGACTCGAAATCGGCGACGATCAGCCCTTCGACGGCAGCCTGCGCCGCCGCGGGACCGCGTTCCCCTTCGCGCGTGAGGAATACGAACTTCTTCACGCCGCGCGATTTCAGATGGCGCAGCGCCGTTCCCGCGATCTTGCGAAGGTCGGAGACGGCGAACTTCCCGGGCTTTCCTGCTCCGACGAGGAGCAGCTTTTTTGCCGACAGCCCTTCGGGAAAATGGAGGAGCACGAGTTCAAGCGCCTTACCGGTAATTTCGCCGTTTGCTACGAGCGATCCGAGGCGGCCGTTCATGGCGGTGTCAATGTCGCCGAGGACACCGTCGAGTTTGTCGTCTTTATCGAAGACGTAGGTTACGAGGGCGTCGGATTCTAGCGAACCGTACGGCTGGGTCTCGAGTTGGATCTGCATGTCTCCCTTTCACTTTTATCGGCGGCGAGAGCGGGATATCGCTTCGTCCGCTTCGCGCTTGGCTTCCTTGCTGCGCTCGGATTCGCGGCGGTCGTGGAATTTCTTACCCTTTCCAATCGCCAGTTCGCATTTCGCCAGTCCATCCCGGAAATAGATCTTCAGCGGCACCACGGTCATGCCCTTCTGCTGAATGGCGGCGTCCAACTTTTCGATCTCCCGGCGGCTCAGCAGCAGCTTGCGCTTCCGGAGGGGGTCGTGGTTTCGCGGTCCCCCGGGCTGGTACTCGGGGATATGGCAGTGTATCAGCCAGGCCTCCCCGTTGCGAATCTCGGCATAGGCCTCGCGGATCGCCCCCTTGCCTTCGCGCAGGGTCTTGACCTCTGTGCCTACCAGTACCAGGCCTGCCTCAAACTTTTCGAGTAGCTCGTAGTTGTAGGAGGCGGCGCGGTTCTGGGCCACGATCTTGTTATTCTCGCGCTCCGCCTTTTTCGCCGCCGCTTTCATGGGGCCGCTATCATAGCTGCGGTATGCGACCGGCTGCAAGTTGCGGAAAAACGCGGGTTTCCGTCCGGCTTTAGGCTAGTTTTCATATGGCTGTGACCCGGGTGTCTAAAACGGACTGTTAGCCTCGGCAACGGGGCGGGTTCCTTGCCGCATCATAACGCGGGTGTTAGACTCCCAGAGCCATAGGTACACCCCTCGGAGGGTTTGGTTGCGCCGCATAGCATATCTGCCGCTTTTGGCGTTCGCCGCGATTGTCCTTGTCGGCTGCCCCAAAGCAAACGAAGACTACGACGCAGGCCGCAAGGCTGAAACCTTGCAGGATTACGATACCGCCCTGGTTCATTACGAACGCGCCCTCCGGGCCGATCCAGCCAACGCGGAATACAAGCTCCGCGAGATGCACACGCGCTATGAGGATGGTCAGTTCCACTTGGAGCAGGGCCAGAAGGCGCTGCAAAAGGGCGATCTGCAACTGGCGCTGACCGAGTTCCAGAAGGCTCAGGCGCTCGACCCATCCAATGCCGCAACCGACCAGCAAGTGAAGCACGCGATCGAGCTACTGACAGCCAAGACGGCCGCAGCAGTTCCTCGGGCGGTCGACCCCAATGCCGCGAGCGACGCGGACCTGCTCTCCGGGCCGCCCAGTCTGAAGCCGATTTCGCTGGAACCGATCAATTTGAAGATGACCAACGACGCCCGCGTCGTCTTTGAGACGATCGCGAAACTGGCGGGCCTGAACGTGATTTTCGACCCGGACTTTACCTCGCGGCGCGTAACGGCCGATTTGCCGAACGTCACGCTCGAGCAAGCTCTCGACGACATCTCTCTCGAGAGCAAGGCGTTCTGGAAGCCGCTGTCCGGCAGCGTAATTTTCGTGGCGCCCGACACGCCACAAAAGCGCAAGGACGTGGAAGATGAAGTCGTGCGAACGTTTTACTTGTCCAACACGCTCACGCCACAGGACCTGACCGAAGTGGTCACCGGGCTGCGCTCGCTGCTCGATCTGCGCCGCGTGCAGCAGGTAAACGCGCAGAACGCCATTGTGATCCGCGATACGCCAGACAAACTTGCGCTCGCGGCGAAGATCATCCGGGACATAGATAAGGCTAAGCCCGAAGTCTTAATCCACGTGCAGGTGCTGACGGCCAGCGTGGATCGCCTGCGCGACCTCGGAATTCTGCCGGGGCAAAGCGTATCGGTTACGTTCTCTCCTCGCACTGCTCTGCAACCGAATGGCGGGTCCACCAGTTCGGGCGGTTCGTCGACGCCGGTTAACGCAACTCAAATCACGCTGGACAACCTGAGAAATCTTTCCGGTGCGGATTACAGCGCCACATTGCCGGGGGCGACGGCGAACGCGATCCTTACCGATAACAAAACGAGGATCATTCAAGATCCCGAGGTCCGCGTGAGCGACGGCGAAAAAGCCACGCTCAAGATCGGGGACCGCGTTCCGGTGGCGACGGGCAGCTTCCAAGCGGGAGTCGGCGTGGGGGTCGGAACCGGCGCGGGCGTGGTCAATCCGCTGGTCAACACCCAATTTCAATACATTGACGTCGGCGTGAACATAGATGTGACGCCGCGCGTGCATCCCGATGGCGACGTGAGCATGAAGCTCTCGATCGAAGTTTCGCAGATCACCGGGACGAGCAACATCGGCGGAATCAACCAGCCGGTGATCAGCCAGCGCAAAATCGAACACGATATCCGCTTGAAGGACGGCGAGGTGAGCGTGCTGGGAGGGCTGATCGAGCGGACGGACACGAAGAATATCAACGGCATTCCCGGCCTGGCGCAGCTTCCCCTTTTCCGATATCTATTCTCGGACAATAGCAACGAGGTCAAGGAGGACGAGGTCCTCATCGTCCTAACGCCTCATATCCTGCGTTTCCCTTCCATTGATGCCGGCAACCTGGAAACGATCGCCGCGGGCACGGATTCGAATCCCCACGTGTATCGGCAGGGCGTCGAGGGACAGGGACCGGCTTCATCCGGCGTACAGGCTCCCTCGCCGTTCGCTAACTCGCAGGCGACGCCAGCCGGTGCACCCGCGGCAGCCCCGCAGCTTCACTTTGAGCCGGCGATTGCTTCGCTGAAACCCGGGGACACGACGACGCTCGGGCTGGCTGTCACAAATGTGAACGATCTCTACTCGATCCCGCTATTGATCCACTACAACCCCGCGGTGATACAGGTGGAGGAAGTGCGCAACGGCGGTTTTCTATCCGGAACCGGCACACAGGAAATTGCAATCGTGCAACGGATTGACGCCCAGCGGGGCGACGTCGTGGTCTCCGCGACGCGCCAGCCGAATACGCCCGGCGTGAATGGCTCCGGCACGCTTCTCGGAATCGTGATCCGCGGTGTTGCTCCAGGCACCTCCGCACTCCAGATACTTCAGGTCAACGCCCGCGACTCGCAGCAGCGGACGGTTCCGATGGTTTCGCAACAAGCCACGATTCAGGTGCAGTGAGGAGCAATGTCCAGGATTCGCCGCAACATTGGCATCCGCGCGACAAATCAGCGGTGGGCTGCGTGGGTTTCGCGCCGCCGGAGAACTCGGGCGGTCGCCGCGGGAATGACGCTACTCGAGCTGATGGTAGCCTGCTCGATACTTCTCGTGCTGGCGACCGTGGCGCTGCCGCTTACGCGGGTCACCGTGATTCGGACGAGAGAACAATTGTTGCACTATCGACTTCGCGAGATGCGTGACGCCATTGACCGCTATCGCGACGATGCGGACAAAGGCATGTTCCAAGTGCAGGCCGGCACGGAAAACTATCCTCCCGACCTCGACACGCTCTACCACGGAGTGCAGTTGACCGGGACGCAGAATTTGCGATTGCGATTTCTCCGCGAGATTCCGGTGGACCCGATGACGGGAAACAACGACTGGGGCTTGCGCTCCGTGCAGGACGATCCGGACTCCACGTCATGGGGCGGCCAGGACGTTTTCGACGTTTACAGCAAAGCAACGGGCACGGCGCTGGACGGGACGAAATACTCGGACTGGTAGCCATGGCAGGACTTGTGCAATCAAACATTGCAACGAAGACGAGAAGGCGCGCGACGCGCGGTTTCACTCTGCTCGAATTGATGATCGTGATCGCGATCATCATAATCCTCGCGGGGATGAGCGCGGGACGCTACGAACAATCGGTGCTCCGCGCCCATGAGGCTGCGCTGCGTCAAGACTTGTCTGTGATGCGCCAGGCAATCCAAAACTACACGCTCGACAAGGAAGCTGCTCCGACCTCGCTCGACGACCTTCACGCGGCCGGCTATATCGGCGAAGTCCCCACTGATCCGATCACCCATCAAAAGGACTGGACCACGGAGAGCTGCACCGATGTGCTGAGCCCCGACCAGGTTCCCGGAGGCATCTGCGACGTGCATTCGGCGTCGGATGGAGTCGCGTCCGACGGCAAAGCCTACAATCAGTATTGAGCAGCGCGCAGACGCGGCGCTGAATGATTTCGAAGTCGGCCCTATTCGTTTGACCGCTCCCTGTGCATCCGCTATGATGAATTCGCGGGGTGGAGCAGCCTGGTAGCTCGTCGGGCTCATAACCCGGAGGTCGTCGGTTCAAATCCGACCCCCGCAACCATTTCCCGTCTCCCACTTCCAGCCGACCGGCATGATCCCGAAACATCGGGCTGACGTTGTTCTGTCTGAGCGCTCCGCGCTCAGGGGCCGGAGGTCGTCGGTTCAAATCCGACCCCCGCAACCATTTCCTAATTGATTTGAAACGGCTTAGAGGCGGCACCCTCTAAGCTGTTTTGCCTTTCATGTCCGTTAGCGTCCAGAATCCCCCAAATGGAGTCACCGAGCTGCGCCGCGATTCGCTTTCCGTCCTCGCTAATCACGTGAGTGTAAATGGGACATTCGCTTTGATTTTGTCGTACAGGTCGCTCATGTCATTTCCTGCATGGCCCATCCGGAATTTCTATACGCCCTCGGGACAGGCTGTGTAGTTCCGCAGGGCGGCACGAACTTTCGAGGAGAAGTGCATGACCTGCATCAGCTTCCCAGTGCTCGCGCACCCGCTGCTAGCTGGATTTAGCCTGTTGCTTACGGACCTGAGGCAAGCGGAACCAAAGCAGATAGACGCCGATATATATAAACACAAGCCAGACGAGTCCAAAGAAGCCCAAGAAGGGCAACCCGATCCACGCGGTAGCATAGGGAGTGATGAGCACCCCCTGAGAGGGCAAAGAGGGTTCGGGGCGGGGGCCGAAGTCTACGGAAGTCACGGCGTGAGCAGCAGCGAATTGGGCGCCGCCGTCATAGGTGCCCTCGACCGGATATTGTCCGGACCGTCGGTCCTGCAATGAAAATTGAGCTTTGCCCTCGGCGTTCGTTGGGCGGCTTCCATAATCCAGCTTGCCGAAGGATGTTTTCAGTGAGAGACCGACGACCTGATAGGCGAGTGGCTGACCCTTGGCGTCGAGCAGCGTCGCAGTTATCACCGTCGAGGGAAACGCCTGGACGCGATCGGCGGATTCGACCGGAAGCCACCCGAACAAGCGGCCGTAAAGTCCGTCCATGCCAGATCCCTCGCCCGCGATGGGTTGTGCCTGTTCAGCTCCATCATTCGCTGGGGTGGGAGTCGCCACTTGTTTCCACTCCAGTGACAACGTAGTCGCCTCCGGCTGCTTCGCCTGGCGTTTCTGGTCCGCCCGGGCGTGACCGGCACCGAAAAACAAGCATGCGATCAAAATGATGGTCGTGGTTGCGATTGAGCCTAACCGTTGAGGAGCAGGCTGAGGAACCGGCGCTACCGCGGGTTCCACTTGAGCCTCATCTTGACGCGTCTCCCAGATGGAAACCATCGGAAACAATTTGGTGAACAGCATATACATGAGCAAGAAAGCAGCCGTTCCTCCAAAAGTGATGGACCATTCCACCCAGGTGGGACGATAGTGGACCCAATTGAACGGGAGGGGTGGATTGAACGGGATGTCGCCTCTGTTTGTTTTCGGCAAGAAGGGAGCGGTGAGCGTCGGAACGACGATGAGATAGCGCTTGGCCCCGGCAGCAACGACAACCAGGACGGACGCCAGCGCGACTACCGAGGGAGTGAACCTCCGGAGTCGTTTCAGAGCGAGGACGCCCGCGATCATCAGCAACGGAATAACGATGAACATAGCCTGGGTGACCCACATCATCACAGCGTAGTCACCGAAGAATAGCTGATGCAACAAGACCCTGTCCGGCCCCTCGACTTTATATACCGAGGTCAGATACTCGTTGATGGTGAAATAGAGATACAGCAAAGCGAATGTGATGAGCAATAGTCCCAGATTCCGGAAGTGGATGGGCTTGAGATAATCATCCAAGTGGAGCACGCGCAGAAGTATGTACATCGAAAGCACAACGGCCGCCGTCCCGGAATAGATTGCACCCATGACGAAGTAGGGGCCAAAAATGCTGCTGTTCCAGCCTGGTCGCAGCGTCATCGCGAAGATCCACGAAACAACGGTATGCACCGAAACTGCCAACATGATCATCAGGATCGCCATCCGCGAAATGCATTTCTCAAGCAGATGTCGTTCCGCGGCACTATCGGTCCATCCAAATGCCAACGTGCGATATAGCTTCCGGCGCCAAGGAGCAAGCTCCTTCATCTCAGACAGCAGAGCCAGATCCGGAATCATGGGAAGATAGAGATACAGGGCGCAGCCAGCGAGGTACGTACTCACCGCAATCACGTCCCAGAGGATCGCGGATTGGATGCGTCCATGGATGAATAAATACCCCACTCTATCCGGGCGGCCCAGATCGATGATCACCATGGGCCCGCCGACGCACAAAGCGAACACGGTGATGGCTTCGGACAATCGAGTGATCGGATGCCGCCACCCCGAATCGGTGACCCGAAGAATGGC
>Ga0209517_10002753_pt1 | contig 24457 bp, 13 predicted proteins | sample PeaSoiMetSII2010_FD_187695 | JGI IMG/M metagenome (GOLD analysis project Ga0209517, IMG submission 187695) | Peat soil microbial communities from Weissenstadt, Germany - SII-2010 (SPAdes) (version 2) | ecosystem: Environmental > Terrestrial > Soil > Wetlands > Peat | place: Germany... | reverse complement strand
CCCCTGTCAACGCTTCGCGTCCAGCCTTACGACTGTCCACGCATGACTCGGGGTCGGTGTGGCTCGCTAGACCTTCACCGTACGGCTCTTGCATCCGCTCCTCCACGCCGGTTTATCCCGGCGCACCTACTCATGCCTCCACCCCCACTCCCCTGGGGAAAGTCGCTGCTCCTCCCGCCGTTCGGTCCCATCCCGCAAAGAAGGTCGGGGGCTACTGCGATGTAACCAGCCTCGGCCAACTGGTCAGCCAAATCCTGCACCCAATCCGTCATCCCGAAAATCTCATGGATGACCAGCACTACGGGCGCCTTGTCCTTTGCCTCGGGGTAGACGACGAAGGTCTCCACCGCGCGCCCCTCGTGCTTTACGGTGACCCATTCACGATGTCGCGGGGACTTTTCCATCCGTGCACGCGCCCAGTCCAGGGCCAAAACCGGTGATGCGCTCAACAAAACAAGGAACCATGCCATGATCGGTCGCATACTTCTCTCCTGATTGTGTATAGTCTTGTGTCCTGCTTCGGCCCGATGGCATTCTCGGGTGATGACGGTGCGCTTATTACTTTTGTAACTCGCTGAGTGCCGCCAGTACCTCTTCACTGTGGTCAGGCGGTTTAACACCGGTCCAGACCTTAGCGACTTTGCCGTTGGGATCAATTAGGAAGGTGTTGCGGGAGGCAAACCCCCTGTCGCTCAGTGAGCCGTATTCCGCCACGACTTTCTTGTCGGTATCCGACAGAAGCTTGAAAGTCAGGCTCTGTTTGGCACAAAAATCCTGGTGGCTCTCGGTTGTGTCCACGCTCACACCAACAATCACGGCGTTCTTTTCGGCGTACTTCGAAAGGTCCCGCTGAAAGTTGTGCGCCTCGATCGTGCAGCCCGGCGTGTTGTCTTTGGGATAGAAGTACAGCACCACCCACTTGCCGCGAAAATCTTTCAAGCTTACATTACTCCCGTCCTGCGAGGGCAGAGCGACATCGGGCGCCTGTTGGCCAACTTGCGGAAGATCTCCGCCCATGGCCAGCGAAAAGGCAAGTCCGACGCACCCTGCGGTCAAACTGAAAATACGAATAATGTGCTTCAGGTTCATTGTTTGTGACCTCCCAAGCCAGAATTATCGCTTTTAGTTTTCGCCCTACCGGTAGTGTAAACCCGAGCGCCCCTGAATTCAATGTCCAGCTTACCGGTTACATAATAGTCGTCTCAGTTCGATGCCGGGTTTTCGGAAAGATTCTGGGGTAAACTATTCGCCGCCATGCATCAAGTCCTAAGACACGGCGCGTCGGCGGGAGCGCAGTCGGCAATCCTCACGAGGGAAGCAAGCTGCTTGAGCGCAAAGTTCTGGTCGACGGCAAGACTTGGCTTGGGCGCCGCGATTTTTATTCTTGCACTCGCGGGCGCAAGGCCGGCGCACGCTCAGGACCTGCGGCAACTGTTTCAGCAGGCGGACGAGGCCCAACAGCGCGGCGATACAGAACTGGCAGTGCGCAAGTACCGCGAGATTGTCCGGCTTCATCCGGAGATGATCGCGGCGCGCGCCAACCTGGGCATTGCGCTCGTCGCGCTGGGGCGATTCGACGAAGCTATCGAGCAATATCGCGCCGCCCTCAAACTGGCGCCCGGCGACCCGATCCTCCGCCTTGACCTCGCGCTCGCGTGGTACAAGCAAGGGAATTTTGCGAGCGCCGTTGCCGAGCTGGAAAAAGCGCGCCGCCTGCAGCCGGACAATCACCAAGCGCTTTATCTTCTCGCCGACTGCTACCTGCGCCTGGGGAAGAACGCGGAAGCGGTGAAACTTCTCGAACCCGCTTACCAGGCTCATCCGGACGACCGCGCGGTGGACTACGCGCTGGGGACGGCGCTCATCCGTGATGGCCAAGTGGAAAAGGGCGAGCAGGTCATCGATCGCATTTTGAAAGATGGCGATACTGCGCAGGCTAATCTGCTGCTGGGGGCGGCGAAACTTACCGCCGGCGACAGTAAAGGCGCTGCGGAGAAGATACGCCTCGCCCTCGACCGAGACCCCCAGATCGCGGGCGGTTGGTCTTTGTATGGGCGGGCTCTCGCGAAGGGCGGCGACAATGAAGGCGCAAAGGCCGCCTTCGAGCGCGCGGTCCAGGCCGACTCGAACGACTTTGACGCCAATTTTCATTACGGCCGCTTGCTGCGCCTCAGCGGCGATAATGCTCGGGCCGCCCCGTACCTCGAGCGCGCGTTGAGGCTTCGACCTGAATCACTCAGCGCGCGGTTTCAGGTGGGCGCGCTGAATCTCGCGCTGGGAAAACTGGACGCGGCCCGAAAGGATTTGGAACGAGTGGCGCGGGAGTCGCCTGACTTTCAAGAGGTCCACGTGCAGCTGGCGGCGCTCTATTACCGGCTGAATCGAAAACAGGATGGAGAGCGCGAACGCCAGATTGTGCTTCGCCTCAACCAAAAAGCTCGCCAGCAAGGACCCCAGCCGGAACCGTGACCCCAGTACATAGTGGGACAATGCGCCGTGATAGCGTGGCCTCTTGGAAGGGCGGGGCTTCAGCCCCGCCGCCTCCGCGAACCCGACGAGTTGGGCCTTTAGGCCCTGAAGCCATGTTGCCTCAGGGGCTAAAGCCCCCGGTGATAAGCCGTTTTCCATGGCGGGGCTAAAGCCCCGCCCTTCCCGGCACTCCGCGGAATGACGCGGACTTTCGTCAGCAGATACTAGCGTGATTCCTTGACGCGTAGAATTTGGTCCGCGGGTACGTCCCTGAGCACTTGCCTGATTCCAGACGGCCAGCGGATCTCAATCTCGTCCACTTTGGTCGCCTGGCCAAGGCCGAAGTGAACGGGGCCGGCGCTTGAAGAAGCGTATCCAGCGGCGGTCGAGATGTGATTGAACTGCGCGTGTGCGGCGGAGGAAATTCGAATGCGCGCGCCGATGCCGTCCCGGTTGCTCTTCGTGCCCTCGAGTTTGAGTTCCAGCCAGTGGTTGTTTCCCGGGCTGTCATTCATCCAGATTTCTGCGGGAGCGCTGAGCGCTGTCACTACGACGTCAAGCTTGCCGTTGCGATTAAGGTCGCCGACCGCCGCGCCTCGATGGCGCCGGGGCGGTTGGGCAGTGAATCCTGCCTCCTCGGTCAGCGCGGACCAGCGGCCATTCCCCATATTGCGGAAGACCGTATTCGGCTGATCGATTTGGGCTCGATCCGCCATGGCCGGCGACTGCACGTCTCCACGGCTGACGAAGAGGTCCTTCCACCCGTCGTTATCGAAGTCGGCGATGTTGGGGCTGTAACCGGACATGGAATTACACAGCGTCGTCATGCCGCTTTCCGAAGTTATTTCCTCGAATCTTCCTTTGCCGGTGTTGTGGTAAAGGGGGAAGGTCTCGTTGGCGAGTGCGACGACGGCGATATCAGGCCAGCCGTCGTTTGAGAGGTCGCGAAAATCCACGCCCATGTTGGAAATCAGGTTGCCATGTTCGGGGAGAGCCACACCGGCCTCAAAGCCCACCTCGTCGAACTTGGCGTTGCCCTTGTTGTGGAAGAGGAAGTTGAAAAGCTTGTCGTTGGCGACGAAGATATCGGGCAGCCCATCACCGTCGTAGTCGGCAACTCCCACACCCATTCCCTTTCCCGGATGCGCGCGAATCCCCGACTCGGCGGAGACATCCACAAACGTCCCGTCGCCTTTATTCAAGAACAACTGGTTGGGAAGTTCCTTGTAGAACTTCGGATGACAGTATTCAGGTTTGCCGTTGTAACGACAGTCCGGCTCGTGCTCAACATCCCAACTGAGATAATTCACCACGAACAGGTCCAGCAGGCCGTCGTTGTTCACATCCACCCATGCGGCGCCCACCGACCAGAGCGGTCCGTACTCTTTATCCAGGCGTGCCAGACCGGCTTTTTCGGTAACATCGGTAAAAGTGCCGTCGCCATTATTGTGGTACAGGGTGTTGCGATGCACCCCGCCGACAAAGATGTCTTCGTAGCCGTCGTTATCGTAGTCTCCGATAGCAACCCCGGTGTCGTAACCAGTTCCTGCCAGCCCGGCTTTTTCCGTGACGTCGGTGAAAGTTCCGTCGCCGTTGTTGTGGAAGAGCCGGTTCTGGTAACGAGGCGAGGATTTTTGCAGGGTTTTGATATCGGCTCCGTTGGTGAAGAAGATGTCCGGGAAACCGTCGTTGTCGTAATCAAAGACGGCAACTCCTCCCGCCATGGTTTCAGGGGCGTGCCTTTCGGGGGTCTCGCAACTGTCGAGAGAGAAGTCGATGGGCTGGAATACGAAGTGGATCGGCGCCGGACGCGGCTGTGCGATTGCTGGCTGCTTCCAGAAGAGGCTCGCCGCACCCACCGCCAAAAGGCAAGCGCAACCCAGCATCCTGATACGGAGTTTTCTACCCACGAAGTCCTCTGGTGGAGCAGGGCCGACCGTAGCGCGCGCCCGGGGCAATCCTGAGGATTGCCCCTACGAATCACCGCGCGAGGCCAATGCCAGAGCAGTCGCTCATGCCCGTCCGCTCACGGGCACCCGGAAACCATGAAAATGGTTCCCCTTATTGACGTGCTCGTAGGGGGACGGCTTGCCGTCCCCTGGTGAATAGGGTAGGGCAAGCCCTACCCCTACGCTTTTTCAGAGCAGGTCATGGCTGCGACTGCGGCTGGGCTAGCTTCTCGATCGCCGCCTTCTCCTGGCGGGCATCCTCGGTCCGGCCCGCCGCCGAGTAGGCACGGACCAGCGCCCACCGAATCATCACGTTTTCCGGCGCCAGGTCCCGTGCCTTTTCAAGTTCGCCAATTCCCCCCGTAGAATCTCCTCTGCCGATGAGGGCTTCTCCGTGGGCCATGTGGGTGGAGGCATCTTTGGGTTCGAGTTTGACGGCCTCTTCCGCCAGAGAAAGTGCCAGATCGAGCTTCCCTTCCTTCACGTATTCTTCCGCCAGCCGAACTTTCGCCGGGACGTTAAACGGCGAGATCTCGAGCTCCTGCTGCATCTCTCGAACGCCTTCTTCCGGACGCACGTTCATCAAGAAGGCGCCCAATAAAAAGTGGACTCCGGGCTCGTTGGGATAGCTGCTGCTCATCTGGCGGAACAGTTTCTCGGCGTCGTCCTGATGCTGACTGTTGAGCGCCAGAGCGGCTCGGCCGGCCAATTGGATCATCTCACGGCGATCCGGGGGAATCTCCGCGGGCAGAAGCGGCATCCGCAGCGCCGCCAAGCCGAGCGACTCCACCAGGAACGACTCTGCCTGTCCTGAGCGAGCCATTTCGAACAGCAGGCTCTGGCTTTGGTCGTACAGTTCGAATCGGGTTAACAACACCGCAGCATAATAGAAGACGGAACGCGCCATGCCCTGGCTGCCACTTACGCCGAAGGTCATGGCTTGGCGAAGATGGTCGAGGGCGCGCGCGTAATCGCGGGTTTGAAATTCGCTCAGGCCCAAAAGCGCCCAGCCCATACCCGCCTTTGGCTGGTCGGCGACGAATACTCGCAGCCGGTCGCGCGCCTCCGCATATCTTTCCTTCTCGTAAAGGAGGCTGCTCAGGTTCCAGAGTCCCTCGTCCCAGTCGGGCTTCAATTTGAGCGCATCTTCGTACAGGCGGATAGCTTCGTCATCACGGTTCGCCTGGCGTGCCCGGTCCGCGGTCCGCGACAGCTCGTCGAAAGTGGGTCCGGCGGCCGCGGCTGAACCGCTTTGCGTCGGCGCCCTGCTCGCGCTGATCTCAAAAATTGCCTTCTTGGGTGACGCGGCAGGGGCCGCCGCCGTGGTCGCCGCAAGCTGCCCGCAAGGAGCGACGCTGGACCACGGCCCGAGTGCGACGAGGGCGATCGAGAGGGTTGCGGCTCGTGTCATCATCTTTCCTGCCCTGGCTGCTGATTGCGCAACAGATCCTGCAATTCTTCTGGTGGCAGCAGGACCTCTCGCTTTCCGCTGAGGGTTTCGAAAACAGCCTTTTCGTGTTCGGCGTCTTTGGTCCGCCCGAGTTTCTGGTAAACCGTCATCAGGTGGAAATGAATGGAAGCGCTGTCGGGAGCCATTTGCCTGGCAGTTTCCAATTCTCTAGCGCCTTCCTGAAGATGTCCGCCGGCAAATAGAGCCTGGCCAAGGATATGGTGTGCGGAGGGGTTCTTAGGTTCGAGTCCGTCGGCGCGCTTTGCTAACGCCAAGGCCTCATCCAACTGGCCATCGTCAAGGTCAAGGCGCGCAAGCTCCATCATGGCCGGAGCATGGTGGGGTGAGATTCGCATCTCCTGACGATACTCATTCTTGGCTTGTTCCCGTTTCTTTTGGAAGCCGAACAGGGTGCCTCGGAAGTAGTGCACATCCGGCGCCTGGTCATAATGCTGCAACAGCTTGTTTTCGTAATCCTGGGCCCGATCGAACTGGTGCGGGACCAGGGAAGCGTAGAACGCCGCTTTGCCCGCCAGCCAGACCCGCTCTCGCCACTCCGGCGGATAATCCTCGGGAAGGCGGGCCATGCGGAGGGAAGCCAAGCCCATGGCTTCCGTCAGCGCCGCGCTGCCCCCGCGCCTTTGGGCCTTGGCAGTGAGCAGGTAGAGGGCTTGTACGAAGCGGCTCTCGCGGGTCAGCAGCAGGGCCCAGTGGAAGCTCGCCACATCAATAAGCTCCTCAGTACCTGGTGAGCCCGCGTGCGCCCATTTTTGAAGATGCTCGAACGCGCCCGCGTAGTTCTTAGTCTCGTATTCCGAGAGAGCCAGAAAGGCATAAGCGGGTCCGGGTTTGGGCGCCAAAGTTAGAAAGCGTGTCAGCGCCGCTTGGGACTCGGGAAAGCGATCCTGCTCGTAGTAGAGGCTTCCCAACCACCACCAGCCGTCCTGCCAGGAAGGGCGCAGATCCACACCCTGGCGGTACAGCCGGATCGCGTCCGCCAACCGATCCGCCGTTCGCGCCGCTTCGGCATCGTGAGTAATGTCGTCGAAACTCTTTTGCGTGGCAGGGCACAATCCCGGGCATGCGGCCGCGAGCGCCAAAGCAAGAACGAATAGCCGTCTACGCATCGGCAGTATCATACTCCTCGTCACGCGATTTCAATTGGCAAAAGTCCTTGGAGTGCGGCAGCGGAGCTGCCGCCTTGAGTTTGCTGAGCCCCAAAGGGGCGCTCTATCACAGCCCAGGCCAACGGCCTGGGTCAGCGATGGCACCCCGTTCAGATTGGGTCAGCCCTGAAAGGGCGGAATAGGGTATTTCCCATGCCGCAGTGTTTGTCCCAACTTTACGTCCATCTTGCCTTCGGCACCCAGCATCGCGGTCCCATGTTCCGGAGGCGTATTTCGCCCCTAGAGGGCTTTGAGACTACAGGCGCGACGTTGACCCAGGCCGTTGGCCTGGGCTGTGATAGAGCGCCCCTTTGGGGCTTAAGACAGACACAGATGCGAGCTTTGTGCCTCCACGTGGCCGAGAACGCCCATGCAATCAAGGGCGATGAAAATGTAGAAACTCCACGACGGGAGTTCCGCTGCCGCCCTCCAGGCCTGATAAACAAACGGGGCGGCCCGGATGGCCACCCCGTTGTAATCGAACGACTACCAAGACCCGACGCTGTCTAGAAGGTGTACCTCACTCCCATTTCCATGATTCGATGCCCGAAGACATACTGAGCGATGCCGAAGTTGGGATTGGTCAGTTGGCCTTGAGCATTGAACGAGGCGTGGAGGTTGCTATCCCCTGTTGTGAACGACGGCAGGTCATGGTTCAAGAAGTCAAACGCGGCAAAACGGAACTGGAGGCTCTGCCGCTCGCTGATCTTGAAGTTCTTCATCAGCGAAAGGTCGCTTTGCCAGAACGCCGGACCCGCCAGGTTAGGCATCCCACCCGTCCCGAAGCCCCCGTTTACTGACGCGGGCGCAAAGCAGGCGGGATTGAGATACTCGTGGGGCGCCGTCAAGCCTTTCTTGGGGTTGCAGGTGATCGTCGGCTGCAAGGTGAAATCCGGGGTCCCCAACAGATGGACGTTGTCGTAGTAAGCGAGAGTCGTGGTGGTACTGCCTACCGTCTGGGTCAGATTGGCTTGCGCGTAATTCAGGTTCCAAGATTGGGAGGTTTCATTAGCACCGCTTTGGAAAGTGGAGATGCCTGAAATCTGCCAGCCATTCGTCACGCCTCGGGTGAACTTGTTGCCTTGATGAGTGCCTGGAATATTGAAGACGTAGGCCAAGTTCAACACCTGCGCGCGGTTATTGGGTGAGACACCGTAGTAATAATTCTGGCCGAAGTCGGACATCGTGCCGGTGGGGAAGTTGCCGAAATCGCCCAGCGCTTTGGACCAGGTGTAATTGGCGTGCAAGGCGAGGAAGCCAACATTGCGGAGCACGCTCACCTGGAGAGAGTCATACCGCGCGATGCCCGTCGTATTGGTTTCGTTCACCTGGGTGAAATTCTGGTACGGACGAGCGCTGTCCTGGCAGGCTGTCGTCGTGATGCTGCAGGAGACCTTGAACAGCGAACCTACCGGGACCGCATTGACGTTGGGTTGGGTCTGCATGAAGTCCGAGTGGTTGCCCACATAGGATGCTTCTAGCAGGAGCTTACCAGGCAACCTCTGGTCAATGGAAAAGACATAATTGGTGACCAGCGGCTGTTCATGATCTTGCGGATTATACACTGCGACCGTGGAGGCCGCTCCAATCTGCGCAGTGCCGAAGGTTGGAAGGGGCATGTGGTGGGCGTCGATTCCCTCCCAAGTGGGGCAGAGGGGATCGTTCTGGCCGCACGTCCATCCCACGGAACCAAGGGCTGTATCGACTGGCCCGGTGTAATTGCCGCTCTGCACCGAGTCGTAAGCGCGGTACTTGCCCCAACCGCCGCGGAGAATGGTCTTGCCCGTACCAAACAAGTCGTAAGCAGCGCCCAGGCGCGGCGAGAAGAAGAGGAACTGGCTCGAGGCGCCGGAGAGCGGGATGGACTTATCGATCTTGTTCCACAGGATGCCGGTGTTGGTTTCGCTCTGAGCAAACTTGGTGGGATCACTCTGGTAAAGGAGAGGATTGAACACGGCCATACCATTGCCATCACCATCGTACGGCTTGGCGTAATGTTCGAACCTCAATCCGTACTGAACGGTAAGCCGGCGGTTCACCTTCCAGTCGTCCTGGGCATACCAGTCAGCAATGTTCTGCGCGAGCGTTGAGGGAGGCGGCAGCGCAGCTTCGTAGTAGCTCCCTTGTCCAATGCCCATCAAGGCGTCAGCATAGTTATTCCCGGTGGGCGTTGACCATTGGTTGTAATAGAGTACTCCCATGTACTCACCCCAGTTGTCCTGCCGGTTGTAGACGTGCTCGAAATAGAAGCCGTATTTCATGGTGTGTGTTCCGAGCACTTTGGTGAGGTTCTCCGACACGCTGGGGATGCCCTTGTAGCAAATCATGGTAGGGTGGAAGTCGGCGCCCAGGTTTGACCCGCCGAGATTGGGGACCGAGTTGCTCCAGCTTGTGAGGTCCGGGGCCGTTGGATTGCCGTAAATCCCCTTCAAGTTGAAATTGGGGATGTCCGCGCGCAGCAACTTTGTGGGATCTTGTGGCGCATTGGGGAAATTGATTTTGGTGTAGCCGTACCGGGTTTCGCTGGTCATGGTCGGCGAAAAGGTGTGGACCAGGCTGACGGCGATAAAATCCGAGCCGTTGGCTCCGACCACGTCGGTTGCATCCGGAACCGCCCAGTCCGACCCCGTACTTGCCCACAGGCCGAGCGGTTGGTTCTGAACTTCACGTTGCCGGCTCCAAGTGACGTACGCTCGTGTGTTAGTGCTGATGTTGTAATCCACGCGCGCGACGTTCTGCCAGGAATTCTGGGGCACCGAGAACGATTGGATATAGTTGAAGCCCTCATGGTCCTGCGGATCGCCGTTGGTAGGCGCGGGAAGGAACGCCTTCATCAAGGCCTGCGCACTGGGAGAAATGCAGGCCGACGAGAGCACGCCGCCGGCAACGCTGCAGCCGGCCGCGGCCCTCTGGCTGAACCCCAGCCAGGAACTCCCGCCCGTCAAGGGGGGCGCCGTGGGAACAACCCCCAGGGTTGGGCGTCCAACCGAGCTGCCGTAGGTTGAGAGGGCACTGAAGTCGCCATTCAACATGGCCTGGGTTGGCACGAAGTCGCGGTCAACGCCGCCATCGAGTTGCTGGTGATAATTCTCGTAGCCCTCGAAGAAGAACACCTTCTGGCGGCTCTTGTTGAACCCCGTTCCAGGGATAATCAGAGGGCCGCCGATATTCCCGCCCGGATAGTAGTAGGAACTGGGCGGCTTAGCCGCTCCCACGCTATTGTTGAACGCGTCATTGGCGTTCATTGCGTCGTTGCGGGCGTACATGTAGGCGGCGCCGTGGAAGCTGTTGCCTCCTCCCTTGGTGACTGTGTTCACCACCACAGGTCCCTTTGAGTTCTCGGCTGAAAAGCTGGCATTCAGAACCTTTACTTCCGAAATCATGTCTGGATTCGGATTGACCGGAGTGGCAGCACCCGAAGAGCCGGGGTCAAAGACGTGTTGCCCGTCCTGGGTGATGTCCACCGATTGGCCGTTGATGGAAACCGAGCTGAGGCCTCCGGTGTTGCCGGAAATGGAGCTGTTGTTGATGCCGATGGTTTCACCGACGTAGGCCGCCCGGTTAACGCCGCCGTTGGCATACATTGCTGCGCCCGGCATGATCTTAATGAACTCGGCAGCGTCTCGGCTCACCAGCGAGAGGTCCTGAAGGTCGCTCGAGGAGATCACGTCGGTTTTATCTCCGTTGTCCACCGTTGCTATCGTCGTGACCTTCTCCGTAACCTCGACCTTAGTGGTGGCCGAGGCCACTCTGAGCGTTACGTTGATCGTCCGGCTGTCACCGCCGTTTAAGACGTTGCCTGCGCTGACCCATCTGTCGAATCCCGCCAGGAAGGCGGAAACCTCGTATGTGCCGACAGGTACCTCGGTGAGCGAGAAGTAGCCGTTCTGGTTTGAAGTCAGGGTTCGAGTTACCCCGGAGCTTGAGTTCTTGATCTTGACCTCAACGCCGGGTATTACTGCGCCGCTCGAGTCCACGACCGTTCCCGAAATACTTGCGAAGAACGATTGTGCCGGCGCCCGCTGGGCGATTAGAAAGCAAATCGCCGTGACCCCTAGAATGTACAACATCCTTCTCATCAGATTCCCTCCTGGGCGTGCGTTAAGTTCCCCTGGGCTCCACGCCTGCTGAAGTTAATCGGTGGACTTGACCACCGGAACGAAAGTTCGCAAACCACGACCACCTCCGGTGAATGCCAATTGCTTCGAAGATTTCCCTGGCGATCATTCGTTTGAGGACCCGGCAGTGGCCGCGTTTGCAAAAAAGCCACCCCCATGGCGGGGAGGCGAAGTTAATCGCGGCGAGTTGAGTCTCGTATTCTCCGAAAGTTACAGTCAAGTCTACAGGCGTTAGCAAACTGTTACGTTGGCCGGGTCCCGAAGTCACATGATCAGGTTAGATGTTACGTAACGGACTTTCTGACAGTGGAATATAGACATATTGCGACTCGCGGCTGGTTGTGCTATAAGCTTTCCGCAAGGAAGGAGAGCCAAGCTATGCCTCCGGGAACGACGTATCCCGAGGAGAGGGCCGAGCTTGATAGGGTGCTTGCGTCACAGTCTTTTGCCAAATCACCCAATCTTTCCAGGCTCCTGAAATACCTCTGTGAGAAATGTTTCGAAGGCGGCACTGAGGACCTGAACGAGTACAGCATCGCCGTCGATGCGCTGGGGAGGACTGCTGATTTTGACCCTGGGATAAGCTCCATCGTCCGCGTGGAGGCCCATCGGTTACGGGACAAACTGAGCAAGTATTACGAAGGTGAGGGCGCCCGGCATCCGATGATGATCCTGCTCGAGGCGGGACGTTACGCCCCGCAGTTTGTGAAGCGGGATGAGGCTGCCTCGGTGGAGGGGGAAAAACACGCGAGCGGGTCATCGCCGCCGGTGTCCGATACTCTACGAGGCGGCGCGTTTCCAAGCCAGGCGGTCGCCGGTGACTCCGCGGTGCCGACGGAGACCGTTAAGCCGGGTTCGACTGACTCCGAACCCCCTGCCTCTCCCAGGCAGAAGATTCCACTCCCGCTTCTGGTCGTCGGAATGGGACTACTTGTTTTGGGCGTGGTGGCCGTTTCCTGGAGATCAAGAAATAACTCCAGCGAAGGGGTTCCTGCGAGGAGCGGCGAGGAAAGCATCGCTGCCCCTCTCGCCACGAGTGACGAAATCCGGATTTTGGCGGGCTATTCCAAGCAGAACTTCATCGACAGGCGGGGAAAGATCTGGGGCGCCGATCGTTACTTCAAAGGTGGCCAGCCTTTCACGACTGAACAACAGCCGATCACCCGAACTCTCGACCAGACAATATTCCGGCAATCCCGGGCGGGCGAGTTCACCTACGACATCCCCCTTAAGAAAGGCCCTTATGAATTGCGGCTGTACTTCGCGGAGTCACAATTTGGTCCGACGACGTTTGCAGGAGGGGGAGAAACCAGCCGGATATTTGCTGTCGACATGAACGGCGGGCCGCTGCTCGAGGATTTTGATATCTATACTTCCGCGGGCGGCAGTAACATCGCTTACGAACGTGTTTTCAAGGACGTAACACGTGCATCGGATGGTTACCTTCACCTCCGGTTTCGGCCGACTTCCCGCGAGAAACCTATCCTCAATGCCTTGGAAATTCTGCCCGGCATACCTGGCAAGTTGCGCCCCATTCGCCTGGTGGCGCGCGAAGACTCTTACACCGACCACGAAGGACGCTTGTGGAGTCCTGACTGCTATTTCATGCACGGCCGGTTTGGTCAGCACACGGCCGCCGTACAGAATACTCCCGATCCAGATCTCTACACTGCCGAGCGGTTCGGCAACTTTGACTACGCCATTCCCGTGGCCACCGGCACGTATGCCGTAACGCTTCGTTTCGCCGAAACCTACTTCGGGGAGCTCAACTCTGGTTTCGGGAGCAAGGGTTCGCGCGTCTTCGACGTTTTCTGTAACGGCGTAACGCTGCTCCACAACTTTGACATTTTCAAGGAAGCTGGCGGCGCTAACCGCGCTTTGGACAAGACCTTCCATGGACTCGAGCCGGACGCCCACGGCCTGCTCAGGCTCAGCTTCGTGCCGAGCCGTAACTATGCCATGGTGAACGCCATCGAGGTGGTCGACGAGTCCAGATAGCGGTCGAGATCCGAACCTCGAAGTTCGAAACCCTGCGATAGAATCGCCCGCTTCCCCTCACCAGCTCAAGAGATTATGGGATTAAACACAGAGAGTTGTTGACCCTGCGGTAAGATTTAAATGAGGAGTCGCCATGAAAGGTTTCCTGCTCGTTTCGTGCTGCGTGTTTCTGGTATCTGTAACTGCATTGGACGCTCAGAATACAACGGTGAACGGCGCTATTACTTATCAGACCATTCACGGATTGGGGGTCAATGCCAATCCTCAATCCTGGAACGCGAATCCCGAAGCGGTTAAGAAAGTGCTTGATGAGCTCATCAACGGTGTGGGATGTACGAGCTTCCGCCTCATGTTTGACGATTGCGATTGGGAACAGGTCAACGACAACAGCGATCCTCATTTCTATAATTGGAAGTACTACGATTCCGTTTACAGTGCCCCCCGGTTTACGTGTCTTTGGAATACCATACGATACTTGAACAGCAAAGGCATCACGGACATTACGCTCAGCCCGGATGGCGCAGCACCGTCTTGGATGGGTGGAACGACCCTTTCGCCCGGGAAAGAAGAAGAATACGCCGAGATGATGGCATCGATGGTTTATTATGCCAAGAAGCGGCTCAACCCTCCGGTTCAATTCAGCATGTTGTCTCCGGTAAATGAAACGACTTGTGGTGGCAACGAGGGTGCGGCCATGACCCCAAATCAGTTTGGGACCGTATACAGCGCCATCGCGACCCATCTCATCCATGACGGTATTTCCGACGTCAGCATTATCGGACCGGACGACTGCGATGGCTGGGCCGGCAATTTCCAGGCAATGTTGGCGAACAAAACCACGATGTCAAAGGTTCTGCGCTTCGGCCAGCATGAATATGGAGACACTTTGCGCAAGGGTCAGGAGATGATCACGGAGGTCAAGCACTCCGCTTATCCTGACAGGGAAGTGATCATGACGGAAATCAACGCAGTCTGTAAGAACTGCGATGAAGCGGCTTATAACTCGGATTATGGTTTCGATAACTATGCTGGCCCTGCGTATAAATTCATTCTTCAGCATCTGAACCTGGGCGTAACTGGAATCCAGGTCTGGGAGGCTTACGACAGCCAGTACCATCACCCCCACCGCACTCTGACCTGGAGCATGTGGGGTATTTTTGCAGTCAACGACATCAAACATCCTGACGTTTATACGAGACGGACCCACTACTATGTGCTCCAGCAGCTTTTTAAATTCGTCAAGCCAGGGTTCAAAAGGATTGACAAATCCACCAGCCTCACGAATATGACCATCTCTGCGTTTCATGATACGGCAAGCGGAACTATCATTATCACAGGGGTCAACGACAGCAGCAGTCCCCAGACCATGCAATGCAGATTGCTCAACCTTCCGGCAGTCACGAAGCTGAAATATTACTTTACCGACGCCTCGCACAATTTTGTGAAGGAATCCGATGTCCCGGTTGGCAAACAGACATTTTCTAAATTGATTCGCGCAAAGTGCGCATTTACCTTCGTCGGTGAAGGAGGCGCCCCAGTGGGCACAGGTCGCACTGGCAAATAAACAATGGGACTCTCCACGGGCCCGGGACCTGCGGCCGCCCTTGGGGAGAAATTTCAGATCGATCCGGGGGCCCGGGCCACGACGGCGTCCAAAAGGTTGCGGTGAACTTGACGAGCGACGCCGATACCGGAAAGGACGGCGCGCGTGTCAGCACTTTATAAACGGGAAATTCCTCGCTCAGCGCGGAGCGGCGGAGGCCGTCGTACTCAGTGCCTTCAAAGACAGGGGATATTTTCCATATTCTCTTGTCGCCTCAATCATCGTCCGGAAGTTTTCCGGTTTCACGGAGGAGTGGATGGCGTTGGATGAGCTAACGATGTGCCCTCCGCCGGGGGAAGCTCTGCGGATGCACTCCTTCACTGCCGCCTCGACCTCTGAGGTCGACGCTTCGGAGAGGATATACGCGCAGTCGATGTTGCCTATTAAGCATAACCTCTCACCATAACGCTGTTTTATTCTGCCAATATCCATCCCGGCAATTGGTTCCATGGGGTTCAGGCCATCGACACCGGCGTCGACGATCATGTCAAGGATGGGCCAGAGATTTCCGTCCGAGTGTTTCACCACCTTGGCGCCTTCATCGTGAACAGCATCCACCATCCGCTTCAGCCTGGGAAGCACGAATGTCTTGAACACGGCCGGCGAAAAGAAGGGACTATCGTTGCCGGCGTAATCGTCGGCAATCACAATGACGTCGGCTCCCGCCCGGATCGCGTTTCTGGCGACGCGGAGCGTCACCTCGAGCACGGTATCCATCAATCGGTGCGCGAATTCTGGTTCGATAAGGAAACTCGTCAGCAGGTTCTCGAATCCACTCAGGAAGACCGACCACATAAAGGCCGCGCGGTGCCGGAAAAAAATAGCTTTCTTTCCTTTAAATCGCGCCACCAGCTCCGGAAGTTTTCCCAAGCGCTGCGGCGCATCGGGATCAGGAGGAACGTACTTCTTCAGATCATCCAACGTCCGGATAGGGCCCCGGATGGGGTGGTCGATTTCTTCCGGCGTCGGCCTATAGGTTACCCCCCATTCGTCAACATAGCTGCCGTCCGCATTCTCGAAGACCTTCTCGTACTGGGCCACGGTGGATACGCCGTCAAGGTCCAGCAACTCCTCAATATCCGTCTGGTCTCTCGCTGCCGGACTCAATGCCTCGATGACCTTGCGGCTGATCGCCCATTCCACGATGGGAACCCGGTCGGGCTCGCGGCGTTCCATGGCCGTCATTACGCGCTGGTATGAATTCATGGGTTACCTCGCAGGAAGTCGAGAAGTCTAGAGTCGAGCAGTCGAGAAGTCAAGAAGTGGTGACGTCTTGGCTTCGGCGTAGCGCTGGCCTTTAGGCCAGCATCTGCCGACCTGAAGGTCGGCGCTACTCGTCATATTATGGCACTGCCCGCGTCCTTGACTCCCAGACCCCTGGACTCCTAGACTGTAAGTTAGCAAGTCTCAAAAAAGGCGGTGAACATCGCATGGCAAAAGCCCATCAGGTTGTTTGCTCAAAAACCAAGTGGCAGGGCAGGGAAGCGTACACGCTCAGTAATGGTCTTATTCAAATTGTGAACTTGACGGGTGGCGGCCACATCGCCGAACTGCGTTTCGCGGAGGGCAGTGGTCTCTCGACCCTCAATCCCCTGTGGAGACCGCCCTGGAAGAACATCGAGCCATATCAATACAGCGCTCGGTCCCACGCCAAACGTTACGGGCCGTTGACAGAAGGAAAACTGCTTTCCGGAATCGCCGGGCACAATATTTGTCTGGACTACTTCGGGCCGCCCTCAGAGGCTGAAACTGCCCAAGGCTTGTCCACTCATGGTGAAGCGCCCAGTTTGAAATGGCGCAAATCCGGCGAACGCCTTCGCGGCGGTCAGCTAAACGTGGCGCTCTCCGTTCGCTTGCCCGAGGCCGGTCTCGAGTTCAGCCGCGAAATCGGAATGCGAGCGGGTGAGGCGGTGGTCTATCTCAAAGAGACCGTCACGAACGAACGCAAACTCGATCACTTCTTCCACTGGACCCAGCATGTGACGCTTGGTCCTCCCTTCATCTCGGCTTTGGACACTCGCGTCTTCATGTCCGCCACGAAAGGGATTACGAGCCCGGAGGCTTATGGCGAGCAGGCGTTGCTGGCCTTCGGTAAAGAGTTTCAATGGCCCCACGCGCCTTCGAGTGCCGGGGGCGAAGCTGACCTTTCGCGCTGCCTGGCGCGCAAGGGGTTTGGGGTGGTCGCTTCTTTGCTTGCAGATCCGTCGCGCGACGTGCAGTATGTTGGGGCGCTGAATACTCGCGAGCGGCTTCTGATCGCTTACTGCTTCCGCCGCGCCGACTATCCGTGGATCACCATCTGGGAGGAAAACTGCTCCCGGGAGGCTCCTCCCTGGAACGGCCGGACTGAGACACGCGGTTTGGAATTTGGCTCGGCTCCATTGCCGGTTACGCGCCGCGAGGCTTTCGCCCGAGGACCGCTATTGGGCACGCCCACGTTTTCAACGGCGCCCGCCCGCGGCCGGTTGACGGCCTGCTACATTGCCTTTTTAGCGTGCCTCCCGGAAGGATTCAGCGAGATTCGCGACATCAGCCTGGGCAAGGATGAAATCCTCGTCCATGGCAAGGAATCTGGGCAAGTAGTAACCGTCCCTGCCGATGGGATTGCGCCGGCAGGGCTGGCATAGAAGAAGGCAGAAGGCAAAAGGCAAAGAGATCTACTGCCTTCTCCCGAGGGGCATAGGCGTCAGAATAGGTTCGATCGGGTTCCGGAGCCCGCCGGGCGGGCGCAAGAATGTGGCCCACGGCGACAGCCGTGGGGAGAAAGCAGGGCCGATGCACCTGAAAAGCCCCGGGAGGGGAGACAGAGTTGTCTTAATGATCGCAGATCTTCTGTCGCCACTACGTGGCTCAGCGTGCTCTCTGTCTGCCGTGATCCCACGGCTGGCGCCGTGGGCCACATTCTCGCGCCCGTCGGCTGACGGGCTTGGTGCGGGGCGAGGGACTTATTCTAGCGCCTATGCTCCCGAGGGGAGAGGGTGTCCGGCGACGGCGCATTCATCAGCCGTCGCTGGACGGGTGAGGGGTCTTTTCCCAGCCCCAAACGGCTCCGAATGACTCCTGAATCCTGACTTTTATCTCTGCCATAAAAACTTTTAATTTAACACTGGCACGCTCGGTGCTGCAAACTGAGTGGTGGGCTGAAAAGGACGCAGTGTCCGCAAAGTGGGCCGCGCAACGACACGTCCAGGCGTGGTAAGGGTGCAGTTTGAGGTACTTTGTTAAGTCACACTAAACAAAAGAGATAATTTGAGATGAGCAGCAGTATTACCCCCCGGGGATTGCCAGAGGCCCAGGGTCTTTACGATCCGCGCAACGAGCACGATGCCTGCGGGATTGGTTTTGTGGCGGACATTTCGGGGAAGAAGAGCCACGACATCATTCTCAAGGGCATCGAGATTCTCATCAATCTCACCCACCGCGGCGCCTGCGGTTGCGATCCGCAGACGGGTGACGGCGCGGGTGTGCTCATCCAGATTCCGCACGCCTTTTTCGAAGCCGAGTGCACGCGGCTTGGCTTCTCGCTGCCCTCGCCCGGCGAATACGGCGTGGGCATGATGTTTCTTCCGGTGGAACCGCACGAGCGCATGCGTTGCGAAGCTCTGGTGGAAGAAATCGTGGTTCAAGAAGGCCTTTCGGTTCTGGGTTGGCGCGACACGCCGGTAAACGCCAACACGATTGGCCGCTTGGCCCGCAGCACTCAGCCTTACATCGAGCAGGTCTTCATCCGGCGAGCCTACGGGATGGACCAGGACGCATTGGAGCGGAAGCTCTACGTCATCCGCAGGCGCGCCGAAAAGGCAGTGGCCGCGACCGACCTGCGCGAGAAGAGCTTCTTCTACGTTCCGTCACTGTCCTCCCGGACGATTGTCTACAAGGGCCTGCTTCTCGCCCCGCAGATCGCCAACTTCTATCTTGAGCTGTCGAACTCGGAAGTCCGCAGCGCTATTTGCCTGGTTCATCAGCGATTCTCCACCAACACATTTCCCACCTGGCACCTCGCCCATCCGTATCGTTATCTTTGCCACAACGGAGAAATCAACACCCTGCGCGGCAACGTGAATTGGATGCAGGCGCGGACCTCGCTGCTCGCTTCGCGCCTCTTCGGAGACGATATCAAGAAGCTCGAGCCCATCATTGCCCCGGGCGGCAGCGACTCCGCCAACCTCGATAACGCCGTCGAACTGCTTACACTCGCCGGACGCCGGCTTCCCCACGTCATGGAAATGCTGATTCCGGCGGCTTGGGTGAGCGACCCGACCATGCCGGAGGATGTCAAGGCGTTCTATGAATATCACGCCTCACTTATGGAGCCTTGGGACGGCCCGGCAGCCGTGTGTTTCACCGATGGGCGCGTGATCGGCGCCAAGCTCGATCGCAACGGGTTGCGCCCTGGCCGCTTCCTTGTCACGCAAGGCGGCCTGGTGATTATGGCCTCGGAGGCGGGCGTCTTGCCGGTGAATCCCGCCGAGATTCGCTTCAAGGGCAGGCTCGAGCCGGGCCGCATGCTCCTGGTCGACACGGAAAAGGGACGGATCATTCCCGACGAGGAGATCAAACAGAGCCTGGCAGCGCGACGGCCCTACGCGAAGTGGCTAAAGGAAAACCAGATTTCGCTGAAGCAATTGCCGGACCCGCCGCGCGTCCAGGCCACCGACCACGCCACCATCTTGATGCGCCAACGCGCCTTCGGATACACGGATGAGGACCTGCGCCTCATCATGATTCCCATGGCGCAGAACGGTGAAGAGCCCGTGGGCTCAATGGGCACCGATACCCCGCTCGCTTGCCTGTCGGACAAGCCGCAATTGCTGTTCAACTATTTCAAGCAGATGTTCGCCCAGGTCACAAACCCCGCCATTGACCCCATTCGCGAAGATCTGGTGATGTCGCTGTACGACTTCATCGGGCGCGAGGGCAACATCTTCGAGGAGACGCCCCAGCTTTGCCATACTCTCAAGAAGCGCCATCCCATTGTCACCAATTGGAACCTTGAGAAGCTTCGCCGCGTCAGCCAGGGCGATTTTCTGGCGACCACGCTGCCGATGCTCTTCCGCGTGGAGGGCGGCGAGAAGCGCCTCGAGGAAGCCGTGAAAAGCCTTTGCCGCTCAGCTTCGCTGGCCATCAAGTCCGGCTATACGATGCTCATCCTCTCGGACCGGGGCGTGGATGAGGAGTACGCGCCGATCCCGAGTCTTTTGGCGTTGTCCGCGGTTCACCATCACCTGGTGCGCGAGAAGACGCGCAACCAGGTTGCCCTCATCGTGGAGACCGGCGAGCCGCGCGAGGTGATGCATGTCGCGCTTCTGATGGGATATGGAGCAAGCGCCATCAATCCCTATCTGGCTATCGAAACGCTCGAGGACCTGCACGCGCGAGGATATTTTCCCCCGGCCTACACGTTCGAAAAGCTGCTGAAGAACTACATTAAGGCGGTCGACAAGGGGCTGCTCAAGGTTCTCTCGAAGATGGGAATCTCAACCCTTCAGAGCTACTGCGGCGCGCAAATCTTCGAGGCCATCGGCCTCAACCGGGCAGTCGTGGATCGGTACTTCACGGGCACCGCTTCGCGGATTGAGGGCGTGGGCCTGGACGTTTTGGCGCGCGAAGCTCTTTACCGGCACAAGTTCGCTCTCGAGCGGCCGGTCGATTCCGATACCGAACTCGAAACCGGCGGCAGCTACCAGTACCGCGAACGGGGCGAGCGGCACCTGCTGAATCCCGGAGTCATCAGCAAACTTCAGCATGCGGTGAGGCAATCGAGTTATTCGACGTTCCAGGAGTACGCGAAGCTGGTGAACGAGCAGAACCGGAATCTCTTCACGCTCCGCGGCCTGCTCGATTTCAAGCCTGCCGGGCCGCCGGCGCCGATCGAGGAAGTCGAGCCGGCGCGAGAAATTGTCAAGCGCTTCGCCACCGGCGCCATGTCGTTCGGCTCCATCAGCAAAGAAGCGCACGAAACCCTGGCCATCGCCATGAACCGCATTGGCGGACGCTCCAACACCGGAGAGGGCGGGGAAGATGAGGCGCGCTTCCGCCCTGACCCGAACGGCGACCTGCGCCGCAGTGCCGTGAAGCAGGTGGCCTCGGCCCGCTTCGGAGTGACCACGAACTACCTGGTGAACGCCGACGATCTGCAAATCAAGATCGCGCAAGGGGCCAAGCCCGGCGAAGGCGGCCAGCTTCCCGGCCACAAAGTTGACGAAACCGTGGCGCGGGTGCGCCACGCGATCCCCGGCGTAGGCTTGATCTCGCCGCCGCCTCACCACGATATCTACTCGATTGAGGATCTGGCTCAGCTCATCTACGACCTTAAGAACGTCAACCCGCAAGCAAGGATTTCGGTGAAACTGGTGGCGGAATCCGGCGTGGGGACCGTCGCGGCAGGCGTTGCCAAAGCGCATGCGGATGTCATCCTCATCTGCGGCTACGACGGCGGGACCGGCGCCTCGCCCATCTCCTCCATCCGGCACGCCGGCATTCCCTGGGAACTCGGCCTCTCCGAGACTCAGCAGGTCCTGGTGATGAACGACCTGCGCAGCCGCGTGCGACTGCAAGTCGACGGCAAGTTACAATCCGGCCGGGACGTGGCGATTGCCGCACTGCTGGGCGCGGAGGAGTTTGGGTTCGCCACTACGCCGCTCATCTCGCTGGGTTGCATCATGATGCGCAAGTGCCATCTGAACACCTGCCCCGTCGGCGTGGCGACGCAGGATCCCGAACTGCGCAAACGATTCAAAGGCCAGCCCGAGCACGTGATTAATTTCCTGTTCTACCTTGCCGAAGACTTGCGGCAAATTATGGCCGGGCTCGGCTTCCGCACCGTAGATGAGATGGTGGGGCGAGTGGATTGCCTTGTCCAGCGCCACGATGTGGGTCACTGGAAGGCTCGTGGGCTCGACTTGTCTTCGGTTCTTTACAACCCCCCGGCGCCCGCGCGCGTGGGGCGGCGCTGCCTGACCAAACAGGACCATGGACTCGAAAGCGCGCTCGATCATAAGCTGATTGATCATGCACGCGAGGCACTCGAGCGCGGAGCGCCGGTCACACTGAGCCTTCCGATCTCCAACACCCACCGCACCGTGGGCGCCCTGCTGAGCGGCGAAATCGCGCGCCGCTACGGCTCGGAGGGTTTGCCTGACGACACGATCCGGTTCGACTTCAACGGCTCCGCCGGCCAGAGCTTTGGCGCCTTTCTCGCCAAAGGCGTGACCATGTTTCTCGAGGGCGAGGCCAACGACTACGTGGGTAAAGGGCTTTCAGGCGGCAAGCTGGTGGTTTATCCTCCTCGGACTTCGTCTTTCCAGCCCGAGGAGAATATTCTGGTGGGGAATGTGGTTCTGTACGGCGCCACGAGCGGCGAAGCTTTCTTTAATGGCATGGCAGGTGAGCGCTTTGCGGTGCGCAATTCCGGGGCAACGGCAGTCGTTGAGGCGGTCGGCGACCACGGCTGCGAATACATGACCCGCGGAACGGTGATCGTGCTGGGCAAGACCGGCCGCAACTTCGCCGCCGGCATGACCGGCGGAATTGCTTATGTCCTCGACGAAACGGGGGAGTTTGCCAAGGTGCGCTGCAACCGGTCGAGCGTTGACCTCGAGCCGGTGACCGACGGTAGGGGTAGGGCTTGCCCTACCCCCGATGAGGGGGCGGCAAGCCGTCCCCCTACGGACGCGGAGTTGATTGCTTTGTTGATTGCTCGCCATGCGGAGTTGACCGGCAGCCCGCGCGCCAAGTGGATCCTCGATAATTGGGACACCATGCTGCCAAAGTTCGTCAAGGTTTTCCCGCATGAATATAAGCGCGTACTGGCTGTTTCAACCGCGCCGGCAAATGTAGCGCCGACCTTTAGGTCGGCAGGCTCTACGCCGGCGAATGCCGACCCTTCGCTCCGCTCAGGGCAGGCTCTGAAGGTCGGCGCTACGCCGGTAGGCGCTGGCCAGCAGGCCGTCGTAGCGCCGGTTACCCGGGAGGCGCTGGGTGGGTAAACCGACCGGATTCATGGAGTACACGCGCGAACTTCCGGCCCGCCGGCCGATTGCGGAGCGCGTCAACGACTTCCAGGAAGTCCACGAGGAATTCCCTGAGCAGAAGCTGCGCCTTCAAGGCGCGCGCTGCATGGATTGCGGCGTGCCGTTCTGCCACACCGGCTGCCCGCTCTCGAACCTCATTCCGGACTGGAATGACCTTGTTTATCGCGATCGCTGGCGCGATGCCGTTCGCGCCCTGCACGCCACCAATAACTTTCCCGAATTTACAGGGCGCATCTGCCCGGCGCCCTGCGAGGCTGCTTGCGTTCTGGGTATTAACAGTCCTCCTGTAACCATCAAGAATATTGAGAAAGAAATTATCGAGCACGCTTTCCGCGAAGGTTGGATTCGCCCCGAGATCCCTTCTCACCGCACCGGAAAGCGCGCGGCCGTGGTCGGCTCGGGGCCGTCCGGCTTGGCCGCCGCCCAGCAACTGAACCGCGCGGGACATTGGGTGACCGTGTTCGAAAAGGCCGATCGCATCGGCGGCTTGCTGCGTTATGGCATTCCGGACTTCAAACTCGAGAAGCGTATCCTTGACCGCCGGCTCGAGCAGATGACTCGTGAAGGCGTGGTCTTCAAGACTCGAAAGCACATTGGGCATGACATTCCCGTGGAAGAATTGGGCGGCGAGTTCGACGCTATCCTGCTGGCCGGAGGCGCCGAAGGCCCGCGCGATCTCAAAGTGCCGGGAAGGGAACTGGCAGGGATTCATTTCGCGATGGAGTATCTTCCGCAGCAGAACCGCCATGTTGCGGGAGATGCGATGGCGGGACAAATCCTGGCTACGGGAAGGCACGTGGTGATTATCGGCGGCGGCGACACCGGCGCGGACTGCCTGGGTACCGCCCACCGGCAGAAGCCGAAGTCGGTTCACCAGTTCGAGATCATGCCGATGCCGCCCCTCGATCGCTCAGCCAGCACGCCTTGGCCGCTCTGGCCGCTGCAACTGCGCACCGAAAGCGCCCACGAAGAGGGTGGCACTCGCGACTGGGCTGTCGCCACCACTATGTTCAGCGGCGACGAAAACGGCCACGTGAAGCAATTGCACGGCATTGGGGTCGGGCCGCCGCCCAAGTTCGAGGCGATTGCGGGCACGGAATTCACGGTCGAGGCGGACCTCGTGCTGATCGCGATGGGATTCCTTGGCCCCGTCAAAAATGGCATGCTCGAAGCCTTGGGCGTGAAGTTCGACGCGCGTGGCAATGTCGAGTGCGATGCCAATCACATGACTTCCATCCCCGGCGTCTTCGCCGCCGGCGATATGCGCCGCGGCCAGTCGCTGGTTGTCTGGGCCATCGCCGAAGGCCGCAAAGCCGCCCGCGGCATCGACAAATACCTGATGGGTGAAACCCGCCTGCGGTAGTCCCCCTGATAGAATAGCCGCCCTCTCCCTTGGGGAGAGGGTGCCCCGAAACGGCGCTTTCATCAGCCGTTGCGGGACGGGTGAGGGGTTACTTCCGCGGGTGGCGCCGACGTGCCGTTCTGTGGCATGTCTGCGCCCTCCCAATACCAACGGACCCATTTTTCCCCTTCCGCTACCTGGACTGTCATCCTGAGCGCAGACTTCATGATCCTTCGGCTCACCACTGTGCATGAAAATGGCTCTTTGGAGGTAACTCCTGTATTTTCAACAAAAGCTTCCGCCATTTTCATAGCAGCGAAGGATCTCTG
>Ga0209517_10002749_pt1 | contig 24476 bp, 17 predicted proteins | sample PeaSoiMetSII2010_FD_187695 | JGI IMG/M metagenome (GOLD analysis project Ga0209517, IMG submission 187695) | Peat soil microbial communities from Weissenstadt, Germany - SII-2010 (SPAdes) (version 2) | ecosystem: Environmental > Terrestrial > Soil > Wetlands > Peat | place: Germany... | reverse complement strand
ACCGCACCGGACACATGATTCTGCAAACCTGCTACCAGCAGTGCATCAAGAACCAGGTGCATTTCTACGATGAGTATCACGTGCTGGACTTGCTGATCGAACAGGGTCGCTGCGCGGGAGTGGTGGCAATGTGCCTGGCCACCGGCGAGATTCACACCTTCCACGCCAAGACCGTGCTTTTCGCCACGGGCGGATGCGGGAAGATGTTTCGCGTAACTTCGAACGCCCATTCGCTGACCGGAGACGGCATGGCGGTGGCCTACCGGCGGGGGATTCCGCTCGAGGACATGGAGTTCTTCCAGTTTCACCCGACGGGCATTTACAAAATGGGCATTCTGCTGAGTGAGGCGGCGCGCGGCGAGGGCGCCATCCTGCGCAATGCTTCGGGTGAGCGCTTTATGGAGCGCTACGCTCCCACGCTCAAGGACCTTGCCCCGCGCGACATGACCTCGCGCGCAATCTACCAGGAAATCCGTGAGGGACGCGGCATCGACGGGAAGAATTACGTTCACCTCGATCTGACCCACCTCGGAAAAGAAGTGCTGGACAAGAAACTGCCGGACATCACCGAATTTGTGCGCACGTATTTGGGCCTCGAACCGCTCCGGGAACTCGTGCCCATTCAGCCGACTGCCCACTACGCCATGGGCGGAATACCCACAGATGTCGAGGGACGCGTGGTGATCGACGAGAAGAACACTCCCCTGCCGGGCTTCTACGCGGCGGGTGAGGTGGCCTGCGTTTCCGTCCACGGCGCGAACCGCCTGGGAACCAATTCCCTGGTGGACATTCTCGTCTTCGGGCGGCGCGGCGGGCGGCACGCAGCAAAGTTCATCAAGGAAAACGACTGGGCGCCGCTGCCTGCCAAGGCCGATGAGCCGGCGCGGGCGCTGATCAGTGGACTGAAGAATTCCGGCGGCAAGGAGCGCCCCGCCGATCTCCGGGATGCGCTCCAGGACGAGATGATGGATAAAGCCTCGGTCTTCCGCGATGCCAAGGGCTTGACGGCGATGCGCGAAAAGCTGCGCGAACTTCGCGCCCGCTACCGGCAAGCCAAGATTGAGGACCAGAGCGCTTGCTACAACACCGAATTGCTGGAAGTGATCGAGTTGGGCGGCTTGTTGGACCTTGCTGAGGTTCTGGTAGAAAGCGCGCTGGCCCGTCAGGAGAGCCGGGGGGCGCACTTTCGCGAGGACTTTCCGAAACGCGATGACCCGAATTGGCTGAAACACACGTTGGCGTATAAGGGTGAGAAGCAGGTCGATTTCAGATACAAGCCGGTGACGATTACGAAGTTCGAACCGAAGGAGCGGAAGTACTGAAGAAGTCGCGAGTCAAAAGTTGAGGGTACAAGGGCAAAGGATGAAGGCTAACTAGCTCCCAGCCTCTAGTCCCTAGCCCCCAGTCCCTAGCCCTTAGCCCCTGGAGTCTACTGATGCAAGTTGTTTTGAAAATCAAGCGCTTCAATCCTGAGACGGACAAAGAATCGTGGTGGGGCGAATACAAGGTCGAAGCCGAGGCCACAGACCGGCTTCTGGACGCCCTGAACCATGTGAAGTGGTACCACGACGGATCGCTGACCTTTCGCCGCTCCTGCGCGCATGGCATCTGCGGCTCGGACGCCATGGTCATCAACGGATCGAATCGTCTGGCGTGCAAAGTGCTGCTGAAGAGCCTGGGCGAGCATATCACTGTCGAGCCCATGCGTGGCTTCCGCGTGATCAAAGACCTGCTGGTGGATATGGACGCGTTCCTGGCCAAGTACCGGAGCGTCAAACCTTACTTCATTACTCACTCACCGGAACCTGAGAAGGAAAGACTGCAATCGCCGCGGGACCGGGACAAATTCGACGACACCACCAAGTGCATCCTCTGCGGTGCCTGCACCACGAGTTGCCCTTCCTTCTGGGCGAATCAGGATTACGTTGGCCCGGCGGCCATCGTCAATGCGCACCGCTTCATCTTCGATAGCCGCGACGAAGGCGCGGCGGAGCGAATGGAAATCCTGAATTCCGTGGAGGGAGTCTGGCGCTGCCGCACCGTGTTCAATTGCGTCGAAGCCTGCCCACGCGGCATCAACGTGACCCGCGCCATCGGCGAGGTGAAGAAGGCGTTGTTGTATCGTAAACTGTGAAGTGCTGGAAAATGGAAATTGGAAACTGGAAATTGGAAAATAGAAACTGGAAAATGGAAAAGCGAAACTGGAAAGCGGAAAATGGAAAACAGAAGGTGTCATCCTGAGCGAAGCGAAGGATCCCTGCAGTTGTTCGTAAATCGCTAGACCATAGGAAACTGCCGAGATCCTTCGCTTCGCTCAGGATGACAGCATGACTCGACGCGGAATTCTCCGTGCTGTGGGAACGTCGGCGGTTATATGTGCCTCCCCGCTTGTGCCGGGGACGGCCGCCGGGAGTTCTCCGCAAACCGGCGAACAAAGACCCTACGACCTGCTGATCAAAGGCGGCAAGGTAATCGATCCTTCGCAAGGCCTGGAGGCGGAGCTTGACGTCGCGGTGCGCGGCGGGAAGATAGCAAGCGTGGCGCCCGCGATTCCCGAGGGGCAGGCCGGGCAAGTTATCCGCGCCCAGGGGAAGATCGTTACGCCGGGGCTCATTGACATCCATACGCATGTTTTCCCCTATGTCGGCCCGTATGGCATCGAGCCGGACCCCTATTGCGTCAGAAGAGGCGTCACGAGCGTCATTGACGCCGGGACCTCCGGGGCCTTCACCTTTCCCGCCTTTCGGCGCTTTATCATCGAACGCGCGGCGACTCGAATTCGCGCGCTCTTGCACGTGGTCTCAATCGGCATGGTGGCGGGCAGCACTCCCAACATGGGAGAACTCGAGGACCTGCGCTACTGCGTCCCGAAACTTGCCGTCGAAACGGCGAATCAGAATCGGGACCTGATTGTGGGATTTAAGATTCGCTTCTCTGAGCACTACACGGGGCCGAACGACCTGGAAGGCATGAGGCGCGCTCGCGCCGCTGCTGACGAAGCCGCCTTGCCCATCATGATTCACATTGGCGGTTCGTACACGCCCCTCAACGAATTCCTGGCGCTCATGAAGAAGGGCGATGTTGTGACCCACTCTTTCAATAGTCATCCGCACGGTTTGCTGGACGCCAGCGCCAAGCTCACACCGGAAGTGGTCGAGGCCCGTGGGCGAGGCGTTTTGTTTGACGTTGGGCACGGAGCGGGGAGCTTTTCGTTCGAGGTGATGGAGAAGTGCCTGGGACAGGGCTTCGCGCCGGACACCATCTCCAGTGACTTGTACTCGGCGAACATCAACGGGCCTGTTTACGACCAGTTAACAACCCTTTCCAAGTTTCTGGTCTTGGGAATGAGTTTAACCGACGTCATCGCGCGTGCCACGGTCAATGCTGCGCGCGTTTTCAACTTTGGCGCCGAAATCGGAACTCTCAAGCTAGGCGCCGAGGCGGATGTGAGCGTGCTCAAGTTGAAAACCGGAGAGTTCACCTTCACCGACTCTGATGGCAAGACCCGCACGGGACGCCAAAAGCTTGAAGCTGTGATGACTGTGAAGGGTGGAAAGGTGTTCGAGGCTGTCGCTTGATGGTCCATTGCGTGGGCTGGCGCAGACCCCTGCGCTTTGGGGTCTGCGATGTCCCGAAGGGACACCTCTGAAGCTCTGTTGCGCTCTCCGGAAACGGATCGCTCCCAAATTGGAGGAACCGGGTCGCGTGGCCCCACGCTAACCCGTCCCGCCTCGCGGGATCGCAGACTCCACAAGCCGGAGTCTGCGCCAGCCCGATCCGTCCCCTTCCAACCGCGGCCGTCCAAGGTAGGGTCTCGCCGATACCCCATCAAATCCTGGCCCGCGCAGAGCGAAGTTCTGCGATTTCAGGGTTTGATAATATGAGGAAGCACAGGGCTTCGCCCTGCACCTGCGGGCGAAGATACGTCATGCCCGGCGAAACAGACCGCTACGTTTCAAGACAGCAGCATCCCTGGGGTCCAGGGACTGAGCGGACTGAGCGCCTGAGAGGTGATACAACCGCCCGGTCACGGGGCCGCGAACGCTAACCCCCGGGGTTTCGATGTGCTGGGGGGGCGCCGGGGAAAATGTTCTTTCCGCCGAATCGGAGGCTATCGTCCCGGCGGGATTTTGCCCGGAAGGCGCAGGAATACTAGTCCTATCGGATGAAGTTTGTGAAACGGGGGGAGCGGCCAACGGCGCTCTCAGCAGGTTTGAAGTGTTACGGAATGCCGATCGTTTGCTACCGCAGCACATGGTCGTCTCCTTCCGGTGATTGTGAGCCGGGCCCGATGACGATGGGTTTCTCCCCCAGCCGTTCGAGCAGGCACGCCCCGCCCGAGATCGCCAGCCACGAAAGCACCCACAAAAGAGGGCGGCGGGACACGAGGAAAGCCGCCGGGGCCGCAATCCACAAGCTCAGGCAGTTGAAACAATCCATCAAGCTCCCGAGCACCCCACGGCCCAGGCGGGCGCGGACCCGGACGATGATATCGGCCGGGCCGTCCTCGTTCGCCAGCAGATGGGTGATCCGCCACGTCGCGAGGACGGCCAGGACGAACCGCATCCAAGCGCTCATCCGTTCGTCCTACTTGTGCCCATGTCCCCCGGCATAAGGTTGAGACTCCAGCAGCTCACGCCTCAGGTCATGCTCCCCCCGGCTGTGACGCCTTCAGGCAGAAGCCAATTTGGTCGTAGATATCAGATGGGAAGGGGGAATCCCCGTCCGTGAGCAAGGGATAAACGCTGAGCGTGACAATGTAGGCACACGGCGTGAGATCCGCGAGCGTAAAGTCGTTTGCTGCCGTGCCATACCAATCGCCCGTCTCAGGAACCGGCGTTGGCAGGGTAAAATTGTACGGGCCGCCGGGGCCAATCATGGTGATACCCACTGGACCTAGATTGGGATGAGATGCCGTGAACAGGACCGTTAGAGAGTTAGTGACATCGGCGCAACCAGCCGCTTGCAGTTCCTTGATGTCCACCATGGCGACCGCATATTGATTGCTGACCACGCCTCCGTCCCAGTCCGGATGATGATTAACATTGTTATACAGGGTGTTATCGACGGCCACGACGCTGCATGTTCCACCGTCGCTATCCGTCGATGAACCCGCCTGACGCACCCGCATGCGGATGCCAAAGTACAAGTCGGTTGGCAAGGGATGGTTGGCTGGATTCGAGGCGGAGACGCCGGTTTCGTCCGCGGCCGGGAATGCGGCCAGGCTTGTCGACACGAGTTCGATCATGTCGTTAGTCAGCGAGATGTCGGAACCCTGCGGCACCGAGATCCACCCGGTCGAACTAATGGCGACGGGGAGGTCGGTGGCCACCCCGTTGACGGCGTAGAGCAGGGGCGGAAGGGGAAACGGCCGTTCCAAATAGGCGATAACCGTCCGGGCTATTTGAGCCGGAAGCACGGGCGTCCATGAAGCGGGTGCTGTCGCCCCGGTGACGATCGTGGCGCCCGCGACGGCAAGAGCGGCGGTGGTCCCTTGCTGGTGACGCGCCACCGTCCAGGTGGTTGCAGAGACACTGTTGACGGTCATGATCTCATAGCCGCCGTTTGCACTGCCGATCACCACATTGAACGGGGTGGACGGAAAGCCGGCGCTGCTTGCGACGGACAGGGAGGTTTGGGAGACCGTCGTAATCGGAGCCGCGAGCGTAGTGGAGGCCATAGTGATCGGTTGGTACTCGAACCGGTATTCCAGCGGCTTGCCTCCCAGCGTCTGGGTGAGGATGCCATTAAGCCTCAAAGTGCTGTAAAAGGCGCGCGTGTCGCCAACCGTGAGCCCAGTCGCCGGAAGGGCGCTGTCAATCTGCGTCTGATATTCGTAACCACCGATAGCGAAAAACTCCGGAAAGAGTCCGACCGGCGGGCAGACGCACATGCAGAACTCGTAGCACACAGTGGAGCACACCCAAGCGCACACCTGGTGGCAGAAAGGGCCGAGACCGAAGCGGGCAATGATCGCCCTATAGGCCTCGGCGTCACGGTTTTGTACGGCGATTACGAGGTCGCCCAAGGCGCGCGGCTGGTTGGCGAGCAGCCGGGAGGCGAGCGCGAAATTCCGCGCCTCTTCGACGCCATACACTCCGGAAGTGGCAACCGGCGAGGGAAGCTCGCACAGCTCCAGGCACACCCAGGTGCACCGCCAACTGCAAACCAGATGGCAGATGATCTCGCACCCGGGCGCGAAGCCGGCCTGGTCAATCGTGGACCGTAACGTCTCGCAGTCGAGGGCCGCCGCAGCATTGGCAATGGCGGCGAGGACCCTCTCATTCGCAACCACGCCGGCAAGGATCATTCCGGCGGCCCGTATCTCGTTTACGGCGTCCGGAAGGCGGACGGGTTCTGGGTTGCAGACAACTTCGCAGACCCGATTGTAGATAATCGAGCAGACCCAGCGGCATAGGACGTAGCAAAAGGGATTGAGGTCGAGTTCGTCGAGAGCGGCCCGGTAGTCCTCCGCATTACCGCAGGAGACGGCATCGACGACGCGGCGTAAGACCTTTTCATTGGACGCCAGCTGCACCACCGCGCGCGCGAACTCCTGGAGGTTGGGGGTCTGTATTTTTTCCCCAGGAGGGCCACATACCTCCATGCACCGCAGCACGCAGGTCTTGGTCCGCACCCAATCGCAGATTAACTCACACTGGGGAAGCAAATCGAGGCTTCCCAGGACCCAGCGAAAAGCGTTGGGGTCCTTTGACTCGAAGGCAGCTACCACGGCGGCGAATCCGCCGTCGTTCTGGGCGAGCTGTCCGACGGCATCGGCCTGCGCCGTTAACCGGCTGACAGCGTCTGTGAAAGAACTCCCGTTACTAATCGAGGATGGCATGATGGTTTCTCCTTTCCAATTTTTGAGATACGGACAACGATCATAGTCAGCTTGCGTTAAGACCGACTTGTTTTGTGCAGGCTACCTTGGCTCGTAGGGTCCTTTCTGTTACTGCCGCTTCTTGTCTAACTTCTTGGCGGCGTGTTCGAAGAAACTGCTCGAGCGCTGCGTCCTCGACCGTTTTCGGCAGGTGCCAAGGTACCCTACCGTTTGTCGCGCGATTACTCGGAACTGTTGCCCTTTGGGAATAGGAGCAGCGTCTCTATTCTTGTCTCGTGTACTTAAGCCCCGTTTCGCAAATAAAGAGTCCTGCCCGAATGCATTCATTAAACATGAAGTCGGGTCACTTGTCAATTACTTTCTCTTTGGTAATTTAGCAACTGGGCACGTCACACGTTAGGGACTGGAGCGTTGACAAGCCACTCCGAACAGGGGCAACGCATGAATGCGACAAACGCCAGGTTTGTCGTCGTAAGCGTTTCCGTTAATCAACGCACCTGATTTGAAGCTTGGCGAAGCCCTAGGCTCGCCAGCAGGGGGAAAAGGGTGTCAGGAAAAGGGTGGGGGGAAAAGGGTGTCAGGAACGTGTGAAAAAATTGCTTCTACCGATTTCAGCACTGCGCATTTTCAATACTTTACACCGTTCATAACGGGTCAAAATTCAATTTCTTCACATGTTCCAGGTACGCCATTTCTCCCGGCGAACATCAACGGGCCCGTTTACGACTTGTTGACAACCCTTTCCAAGTTTCTGGTCTTGGGGATGAGTCTGCACGCCGTCATCGCGCGCGCCACCGTCAATGCTGCGCGCGTTTTCAACTTCGGCGCCGAGATCGGGACTCTCAAGCCAGGCGCCGAGGCGGATGTGAGCGTGCTGAAGTTGAAAGACGGAGAGTTCACCTTCACCGACTCTGACGGCAAGACCCGCACGGGGCCACAAAAGCTTGAGGCTGTCACGACCGTGAAGGGTGGAACGGTGTTCGAGCCTACGGCCTGAAAGCCACTGGCCGGCGCAGAGCGGAGCTCTGCGACTTCAGGGTTTGATAATATGCGGAATCACAGGGCTTCGCGCCCCGCCAGCCGGCGCAAACTTTCGCGTGCGGGACTTCTGAAGGGCCAGGGATTGCAATTGTACGAGTAGGGCGGTATACGCCAGGTAAGGGGCGCTCATTAGACGGGATGCCGACTTATCAGGCCGAATCCCAAACATGTAGCGGAACTGGCTGAGCAGCAAGAACTCCTGTGTGGTCTGTTGCAAGACGGCTTTGGGCAGGCGAGACCGACGGGCCACTACACTACCCAGTGTTCCCACTACCCGGCGTGTAGCTGAACCCCAATTTTGTTCGGCGAACTCGGCCGAGGCCCGGAAACGGGAAATGAAACGCCATGAGGGTGGCCCCGCTATCAGCGGCCCGTTCCAGAAGACGGCGGCGGCTGGCGAGTGCTTTGTCGGGGAGAAGGTCAACGACCGAATACCAGTCGGGCCGATCAATCAAGATAGGGTGCAGCACCGCGTCAACGGCATCGATCAGCACTTCGCCTTGCGAGCTGATTTCGAGGGCTATATGACCGGGAGTATGACCGGGTGCCGCGAGCGTACGGACTCCTGGCAGGATCTCCGCTTCGCCGTCGATGAGGCCGACTTGGTGCCGGATCGGCGGCAGCATGTCTCGAGCGTACTGAAGCAGCAACTGCTTGAGGTGATCGTCGCACTTCAAACCCGAAAGATCAGGCTTGGACGCCCAGAAATCCCACTCCTCCCTCGACATCACATAGCGAGCATTCGGAAACGTCAGGTTCCCTTTCGAATCGAGGTTACCGCCAATGTGGTCAGGATGCCCGTGCGTCAAGATCACGGTGTCGATGGTTTCGGGGTCAATACCTTCGCTCAGCAGGTTCTTGACCAGTCGTCCCGTGGTTGGCGCGAGCTTGCCGGCGCCTGTGTCCAGCAGCACCCGGTGGCCTCCCGTGTCCAGATAAAGACAGGTATAGGGCGTCTCAATCTTATCGAGGGAAAGACGACGTTCGCCGAGCGCCGCTTCGTATTCTTCCTTGGGAGCGTTGGCGAAGACCATTTCGGCTGGGTAGACGAACGTTCCATCGCTTACGGCCAAGCAATTAAAGGCTCCGATCTTGAAACGGTAAGTCTCAGCTCCCATGAGTTCCTCCGCGGGCCGGCAGCCTGGCACGGCGCAACAGATCCTGAAATTTCGGGTCGGATCGAAGGGCATCGAAGGCGGGATCCACCTTCACAAACACCATCCTTGTTGATCGCTCTTCGTTCGCTCGCTTCAGCCAGAGAAGAGCGCGCTCCCTGTCGTCTAAACCCGCATAGATTTGTGCAAGCGAATAAGCGGGGACGTACCTCTCCTCACGGGCTCTTTCGAGCCCGTTAAGAATCTGTCTGGCTTCAGCCTCCTTCCCCCAGAGGGCGTATGCGCGCCCGAGTTCAGCCTCAATCAGCAGGCTGCGCTGCGCCAGTTCCAGGGGCTTTTTTAAGTGCTCGACAGCATCCTCGAAGCGGCCGAGTTGTTCCGAGGCGAGCCCCAGCAGATAGTGGGCGAAAGGAAACACCGGCTCAATTTCAAGGCTCTTTTGACATTTTTGGATGGCCTCTTCGAACCGTCGAGCGTAATAGGAGGTTTGAGCGTCCGTTGCGTGCACTATGGCGGAGAGCGGATCCAATTCGAGGGCCTGGCGAGCCTCGTCAGCCGCCGCATCGAATTCCCCCAGGCAGGTGAGGTACTCTCCATAGACCTGGTGGGCCCGCGGGTAGTTGGAGTTGAGCTCGATCGCTCTCCGCACTTCTTTCTCGCCGGATTCCAGGTCACGCTCATAGACGAAGAAGACACCGCTGAGAGGTACGTGAGCTTCAGCGAGTTGGTCATCGATCTCGAGAGCTTTCAGCGCCCAAGCCTTTACCTTGGGGAAGGCTTCAGCCGGCGGGAGATATCCCCAGTAACCAAGAGGCATGTAGGATTCCGCCAGACCTGCATAGGCCAGGGCGTAAGTCGGGTCCGCTTCGACGGCCTGGCGGTAGTAGTCGATCCCCTTCCGGATACTCTCCTCCGTCCGCTTGTTCCAGAAGAACCGACCCTTGAGGTAGAGCTGGTAGGCCTCACGGTTTTCGGTGTGGCGCTTCGCCAGCCGCTTCTTCTCTCGCCCTGCCAACTTCAGACGCAGGCTGCAAGAAATCTCGCGGGTGACCTCCTCCTGGATCGCGAAGAGATCCTGCATTGGTCGCTGATAGCTCTTTCCCCACAGCCGTGAGCCGTCTGCGGCGTCCACCAGTTCCGCGTCGATAACTAAATTGTCGCCGCGCTGGAGTACCCTTCCGCTCAGTACAGCCCGAACATTTAATTGCCGGCCGACGTTGAGAGGATCGGTCACCTGGCCCTTGTAACGGAAAACGGTGCTGCGCGCCATCACGCGCACCTTCGGGAATTCCGAAACGCTGTGAATGATGCTCTCAGTGATTCCGTCGGCGAAATATTCCGCCTCGGGATCAGATCCTACGTTCTCAAACGGCAGCACGGCCACTGAATCAAAAACTTTTCGTGCAGACCGCGGTCGCGCGCCAGAACCTGCCGGAGGTGTCGCACCCATGCGGCCGGAGCCTGTGTCCCCTTTCAGGCTTTTCAGATCCAACAGCAACGTTGACGCGTTCGGATAGCGCTCGTCACGGTCCTTTTCGAGCGCTCTGCTGATAATGCGCTCCAACCCGGTGGGAAGTTCCGGGTTCAACTGAACCGGGGAGACAGGCGTCCGGTTAAGGATGGCATCAAATATGACCGCCGTTGTGTTCCCGGAAAACGCCATCTGGGCGGTGGCCATTTCGTAAAGCACAGCGCCGAAGCTGAACAAATCCGTCCGCGGGTCAACCTCTTCGCCTCGTGCCTGTTCCGGCGACATGTAGGCGACGGTCCCCATGGCGACACCCGGGCTGGTTAAGTGCTCCTCCGCGGTTTCGGCAGCCGTGGTCGGCATCTCTTGCAGGGCTTCTTTCCCCAGCCCCCAGCCCCTAGCACCCAGCCCCCGTTTTTCTGGCACCAGCTTCGCCAAGCCAAAATCCAGAATCTTCGCCGCCCCGCGGCTGGTCACGAAAATGTTCGCCGGCTTGATATCCCGATGGATGATCCCTTTCGAATGCGCCGCGTCCAGCGCGTCGGCGATCTGAATGGCGATGTCCAGCAGTTCGTCGATCCTGAAAGGCTTTCCCGCGATGCATTGCTTGAGCGTGTTTCCCTCGAGCAACTCCATGACCATGAAAGACTCGCCAGCCTGCTCGCCGATCTCGTGGATTGTGCAGATGTTGGGATGGTTGAGCGCGGCCGCCGCACGAGCTTCGCGCTTGAAGCGTTCGAGCGATTGGGGATCATCGGTCAAGCTTTCCGAAAGGGCTTTCAGCGCTACGAGGCGGCCGAGCGAAATGTCTTCGGCTTTGTAGACCACACCCATACCACCGCCTCCGACTTTCTCCAGGATGCGGTAGTGGGAAACCACCTGGCCCACCATGGGTTCTCTCTCCCGAGTCTTAGCCAACAGACTGATGTAGACTCAGAACCCCTATCATAGCTGATTCCTGGCAGCGGGTTCTGGCTAACGAAAAACCGCCGTATCGACTGAACTTAACGTCAATGATCTAATAAGCTGAAACCCAAGAAGCGCCGAACTGGCAGGGACTAACGCAGCTCACCACTGTTTGTATTTGGAGTTCCGGGACTAGGGAAAGCTATCGCTGCTGATGCAATGCACTCGACGTCGCCGCCTTTCCAGGTATCAGTGTTTTCAGGCATGTGCCGACGCCCCATGAGTGGAAACGCTGAGCGCGCACTTCGCATACTCTCTCACGCTCGCCAGCGCCCCGACCAGGGAGGGGAAAATCCTGTTCGCGTCGCGATTATCGATTACCTCGCCTTTCGCGTAGTACAAAATCAGTGCGGCAAAAGCTTCTTCCAACGCGTCCGTCGCGCGCATCTTCTGGGTACGGAGCGCCTCCTCCGGGAGGTGCTCCAGGGCAAACTGTCGTCCACATGCTTCCTCGAATATTTTCACCACCTCCAGCGGGCTCAGCGCCTCTGGGCCTCCCAGTTTGATGATAGCGTTCCGCGCGGCAGGATTCTCTACAGATGCCACGGCGAAAGCAGCGACATCGAGGTAGGAGATCCAGCTGATTTTGTTAATTCCCGATCCGTAGATGCGGGCCCTTGCATTGGAGAAGTCAAAGCCCACATCAGGGCTCAGCCAGATTTCTGTGAAGAACGTAGGCTGCAGGACGGTATAAGCAAGACCGCTTTCTTTTAACTTTTGCTCCACAGCTCGCTTCGCCCGCTGAAGTGCGAAATCTTCAGGCACCGGAGGAAAAGAGACAAAAACGAACTGGCGGACACCCGCTACTCTCGCGGCTTCAATCAAGCTGAGTTGGCCCTGGTAGTCAACCGTCGCGATGGAATCGCCGGGCTGCCGCGAAAACGTGGCGGAAGCGGTCGAGATAACAGCACTGATTCCTTGGCAGCATGCGTCTAACGTAGGCCGCTCTTTCAGGTCACCTTGTACCAAGGTGATGCCTGCGGTCTTCAGCCTCTCTAATTTGCTGGCGTCGCTCGTTGGTCTGACCAAAGCCGCTGCGGGCCTGCCCGCCGCAGCAAGCCTCTGGGCGATTTCGGCGCCCAAAATGCCGGTCGCTCCCACAACAAGATCCATGGAGGTGTCCTCCTTGACGCGTCAAGCACAGATTGTTCCATTTGCCCGGTGCGTCGTATTATATCATCGCCCCGGAGCAATCTGTTAGCGGGTGCCTATCTGGAAGGTTCGGCCTGAAAACGCCCTTCCCGTCGAATATGACGACCGCGCTTTGAAAAGCAAGGACTCGATGATTGCCATCCACCGCTGCCATCAGGGAAATGGAAAGAGTCTTTACCGCTTCCCGCCGATGAGGCCCTCAAAACCCGGGGAGAAAAGGGTGTCAGGAACATGTGAAAAAATCGACTTTGGGCATGTTATTCACAATGTAAATCATTGAAAATACGTAGTGCTGAAATCGGTAAGACCAATTTTTTCACATGTTCCAGGTACCCTTTTCCCCTCATTTCCAGCGACTTGTACTCGGCGAACATCAACGGGCCGGTCTACGACCAGTTAACAACCCTTTCCAAGTTTCTGGTCCTGGGAATGAGTCTGCACGACGTTATCGCGCGCGCCACCGTCAATGCTGCGCGGGTTTTCAACTTTGGCGCCGAAATCGGAACTCTCAAGCCAGGCGCCGAGGCCGATGTGAGCGTGCTGGAGTTGAAAGACGGAGAGTTCCCCTTCATCGACTCTGACGGCAAGACCCGCACAGGCCGCCAAAAGCTTGAGGCCGTCACGACCGTGAAGGGTGGAAAGGTGTTCGAGCCCACGGCCTGAAGGCCGCTGTCTGGCGCAGAGTGAAGCTCTGCGGTTTCAGGGTTTGGAACTGCGCCAAACCGCAGGGCTTCGCCCTGCGCAAGCCGGCGTGCCTGAGTCTTGGGGTGCGGTCCACAGCCTCTGCGTCCCTTTTTCTGTACGTTTTCCTAATCCTCACCAGGCAAACGGCCGAAATCTAATAAAAGCAGCTCACATGGACGGTAGCAAAAGGCCGTTAGTTGCTGTATCCTTTGGTGGAGACGACAATGCTCGAGACGCCGGAAGTGCAGGAAAAGGGCAGGCCAGTTCCTCCTAGTACCGTAGGGCGCGCCAAGGTGGTGACTCTGGACGGTGAGCCACCGTCCAAGCTCTGGCGGGACGAGCTCGTGACAGTCCAGTTCGGCGACAGTCTCGAGTTTTACTCGTCTTGGGATCGGCCGACGGTGATAATTTCCGACGGCGGCTACGGTGTGTTGGGGTTTGAGGGAGACACCTCGGACCACCTAGGGCTGCCCAGTTGGTATGAGTCGCACGTGAAGGCGTGGGCTAGCTATGCTCAGCCCAGCACAACGCTTTGGTTTTGGAACTCTGAGATCGGGTGGGCGGTGGTGCATCCGATCTTGGAGAAGTACGGCTGGCGTTATGTGAACTGCAATATCTGGAATAAGGGAAAGGGGCACATAGCGGGGAACGTGAACACCGCGAAAATCAGACGCTTTCCCGTCGTAACTGAAGTATGCGTTCAGTATGAGTTTGAAGCCCGAGTAGGTGGTAAAAGCCTCGGTGAATGGTTGCGGAGCGAGTGGAAGCGGTCGCGATTGGCGTTCCGGATCGCGAACGAAGCGTGCGGGGTCGCGGATGTGGCTACGCGGAAGTACTTTGATCTAGGGCACCTTTGGTATTTCCCCCCGCCCGAGATGTTTCTTCGCCTCCAGAGATATGCGAATGAGCATGGCGATCCAGCCGGACGTCCGTACTTCTCTCTAGATGGAAAGCACCCCGCAACGGCAGAGGAATGGGCGACAATGCGTGGCAAGTTTCACTGCCCCCACGGCTTTACGAATGTTTGGAGTCGAAATGCTCTCCACGGGCGGGAGCGCGAGATCGTTGGGGCCACCGATGGCAGGGCCATCCATCTTAATCAGAAGCCCCTTGACCTAGTAGAGCTTGTCATCTCTGCCGCCAGTGACCCGGGCGATGTCGTCTGGGAGCCTTTCGGGGGGTTATTTACCGCGTGCATCGCGGCACGAAGCCTCGGACGCCGCGCGTTTGGCGCAGAGATTGATCCGACATACTACCACTTCGGGGTGCATCGGCTCACGCGAGTAGCTTCCCAGGGTGTTCTCCCACTATCTGAAGATGCTTCTCCAACGCAGCTTTGACGATCGCCTCTTTTTGGACCAAGAAACGGCGTGCACTTACCGACTGCTGCATGTTCTCCCCTAGAGGTGGCTTCTTCTTTTTCACTGACGCAAAAAGCCTGGCCCAGCCGGCAACTGTCATTCCGTTCACGCTGGTTGCGCATACACGAGTCTTAAACTCTTCGACTCCGAGGTGCGCAATTCGGTCCATTTTGGCGTAGTTCGTGTCAAGCCGGTATTTGAAAGAGGACATAAGTGTATTGAGCTGTTTTTGGTACTCCCGCGTAGGCTTGTACTGTTTGCCAGCGGCTCCCCAGCCGTCGACAACTCTTCTAGCCCTCTCAAGATGCGCTGAAGGATTCTGGAGTATGTACCCATTTGTATTTGTCTGCTGAAGATTTCGAGTCCGCTCTCTGGTATCTTCAGGTTCGATGACGAGATATTCTGGTGGGTTGTGGTAATGGTCATCCCTGGCCTTCGCGACCGAGAGTCCGTCAACTACTACGACGTCGACAATGTACGGACTACCGTAGAGAAGGTGCTCAGGCAGCCACGCCAGCATGCAGACGCTCGTAACGGTCCGACCGTCGGTGAAGTGATTCTGACTCTCTCGAAATCTTGCCGTAATCTCGGTCGCAAGCGGGAACCATGCCTTTATCTCCATGCCAGGGGTTGGTCTCACCTCGCCTTCGAAGACGGCGTCCGGGAAGTCAGGGTCTTGACGTGTCCATCGGCCGATTCCCTTGAATTCTGCTTTGCCGTTAAGAAACTCCACCGTATTGAACTCGATCAGATTGCCGAGGAGCGGGCTCAGTTTCGAAATGACCTTTGCGAGATTCAGGGCCGCGTCGGGCGAAACGGGCTTGGCAAGCGCCAAGACGTCAAATCTGTGCCCTGACAGCGATCTCAGATGTGTCCCCGCAATTTTGACAACCTGCTTGGCATCCATCAGCGGCTTTCCATTTCGCGCACTAACTGACTCAGCGCCACGTCGAGCGCTGCAGCGATCTTGCTCATGTTGATTAGGCTGACATTACGAACACCGCGCTCAACGTCCCCGACGTAGGTGCGGTGGATGCCGGCAAGTTCCGCAAGACGCTCTTGCGACAGGCCCTTCGCCACGCGGAGCTTCCGAACCGCGCGACCGAACGCCAGCTTGGTATCGTCTTGTCGCTCTCGTGTCACTTCGCAGGATCGTAGGTGATTCGATGCTTATGCGTCTACAGACTATAAGTGGACAAGCTCTCGCGTGCGGGGGGGTTGCGGCAGGGACGCTCGTTGATGGCCGGCCCCCGCACAGGTCCGTACGGGGAAAAAGGAGGGAAACGGTGTCGGGGCTCCTTTTCGCTGGATGATGACCTGCTTTGTAAGCGGACCTAGAAGCGGACTTTCATTAGGTCTATAATTCCCTTGAAATATTTCTAAGTCTATGTTATTAAATATATTGTATCACTCTAGAGGCGGACATGAAATCGGACGCAGGAGCGGTCGCTGATCGGGAAGAAATGGTTTCACTGATGGAGCCGATGCGCATCGGGGAAACGTCGCGCCATCGGCCTGGTCTGACCGATCTGGCCTTGGAACTGGCGCAGAAATCGGCGGGATTTCGGAGGAGCCTGCCCGCAAGCATGCTCGGGTCGCTTGCCAGCCTGGTGCGGGCCATGAACTGCTACTACAGCAATCTCATCGAAGGGCACGACACGCACCCCATCGATATCGAACGCGCTCTGAAGAACGATTATAGCGAGGATACCCGAAACCGTGATCTGCAGATGGAGGCGAAGGCGCATATCACGGTGCAGAGCTGGATCGATGAGGGGGGCCTGCGGGGACGCACGGTAAGCCGTGAGGGAATCTGTGAGGTCCACGCACGGTTCTGCGAGTTGTTACCGGAGGATTTGCTATGGGTGGAGGATCCTGAGACGAAAGAGCGTGTCCGGGTCGTCCCCGGCGAGTTGCGCAGACGGGATGTAAACGTCGGCGGGCATGTCCCGGTCAGTCCCGGCGCTCTTCCCCGGTTTCTTGGGCGCTATGAAGAGGTTTACGGGCATTTGAGTAAGACGGAATCAATTCTGTCTGCCGCGCCGGCACATCACCGGCTGGTGTGGATTCACCCGTTCCTCGACGGCAACGGGCGTGTGGCGCGCCTGATATCACACGCGATGCTGCTGGAGACGCTGGATACCGGAGCCGTGTGGTCAGTTGCAAGAGGGCTGGCGCGCAACGTGGAGTCATACAAGGGACATCTTGCGGCGTGCGACGTGACCCGGCGCAACGATCTTGACGGGCGAGGGCACTTAAGCGAGGAAGCGCTCGCGGCTTTCGCTGAATTCTTTTTGGGAGTGTGCATCGATCAGGTGAGCTTCATGGAGAATCTGATGGAGCCGGAGCGCTTGCGGACACGCATCCTGCTGTGGGCGGAAGAAGAAATCAGGCTCAACAATCTGCCGCCAAGGGCGGGGAAGGTGCTGGAAGCGGTCTTGTACCGGGGAGAGTTGCCTCGTGGCGATGTAGCTGGGATTGTCGGGACGCAGGAGCGACATGCTCGCCGCGTTGTTTCGGCACTCGTGGAGCGGGGCGTACTGGTTTCTGATAGCTCGCGGGCCCCGCTGCGGCTGGTGTTCCCGGCCGCGTTGGCTTCCCGATGGATGCCGGGGTTGTTCCCTGAAAGAACCGATTCTCCCCGCAATTCTCTTTAATGCTGTTTCCCTCTCCCAAACGCCGGGGTCCGCGCCGGACTCCGAAACTCGCGGTTCGGGTGCCAAACTCTCCCAGTACGTGGAATTCCCTTGGCAAGCTACCCCTGAGAGTCTAGGCTGGAATCTGGCGGCCGACAGGCTCAGTTGACCGCAGCGCCCGACTCGCCCAACCTTCGGCCCAGAGACGGCTTGGCGTGGCACCCCGCTTGAGGCGGGCGGTTGCGGGCCAAGCGGATCCCAAACCCGTCACGGGGGTCAAAATGAAGAAATTCGACGAACGAACCGGGAATGTCTATGAAAACAAAGAGTCGAGGAGTTGAGAAGTCGAGGAGTTCAGGAGTCGAAGCCAAATCAAGACCGATTGGGCCGGGCACCGACGGTTTGTCACTCCTCGACTCTCAACTCTCGACTGCTCGACTCGAATTCGACGGAACAAAGCGAGAATGTCTATGAAAACAAAGAGTCGAGGAGTTGAGAAGTCAGAGAGTTCAGGAGTCGAGGCCAAATCGAGACGGATTGGGCCGGACATCGACGGTTTGTCACTCCGCGACTCTCAACTCTCGACTGCTCGACTCAAATTCGTCGGAACAAAGCGAGAATGTCTATGAAAACAAAGGACAAGGTTAGGAAGTCGTGTGATGGCGCAGACGTTGCTTTGGAACGTCTGAGATGCGCCGAAGGCGCAGTTCAGGCAAATTGCACCGCTCGCCCCGACCTGTCCCTTCGGGACATCGCAGACCCCACACCTCGGGGTCTGCGGCAGCCTGACTTGCATGGGTGCGAGGTGAGTATTGACGGAACAAAGCGAGTATGTCTATGAAAACAAAGGATGACACGTAGGGGGAACGGCCGGTTTGTGGGTTCGGGAGGATCCCTCGCACGACAATCTGTCCGGTCGATCTCAGCTCAGACATTATGTCATTGCCTCCCCAGGCTTCCCTGCCGTCCGCTTTGAAATGGCCTGTCATTCCGAGCGGAGCGAGGAATCTCGCCCTGGCCCTTGTTCAGTGAACCACTCGACGCAGAGCGAGATTCCTCGCTCCGCTCGGAATGACATTTCATCGGTTCCGGGTGCCGCGAGCGGCATGGGCGACAGCCTTCCGCCTACTGCCTGCTTCCGACCTGCCCACCTGCCTACTGCCCACTAAGCGTGCGGTTCAGCTCCACCGGAGGCGCTATCTCTGTAGTATAATGGCGCATTAACTTCTGCGCGCTGAGATTTTATGCAGCGATTGCCCGGCCACGTGCCCTTCGGCATTGGACGGGTCGCAGAACAACAAGACCAGGCAATGAAGTTTTCTCGTCGACAAATCCTCGGTTCTTCCACGGTCGTGCTGGGCTCAAAGCTGCTCGACGCTCTTACAACTCCTCTCTGGCGCTGGACCGGCACACCGGCGCTCGAGGCCGCCACGGTTCCCCATCCCCAGGAAACTTCGCCCGTCACTTTCGTCGACGTGGCGGAACAGGCAGGGTTGACCGTGCCCAACGTCTGGGGCGGAGTTTTGAGTAAGAAGTACATCGTCGAAGCCAAGGGGAGCGGCGTAGCCTTCTTCGATTACGACAACGATGGCTGGTTGGATATTTACCTCACCAATGGAGTGCGGTTCGAGGAGGAGCCCTACCCACCCGGAAAAGGGCCAATCCAACATCTGTTTAAGAACAATCGCGATGGAACCTTCACCGACGTTACGGACAAAGCCGGGATCGGCGTCACCGGCTGGGGCACCGGGGTATGCGTCGGCGATTACGACAATGACGGATGGGACGATCTGTTTTGCTGCTATTGGGGTCACAACATTCTGTGGCACAACAACGGGAACGGGACTTTTACGGATGTGACCAAGAAAGCGGGGCTCTGGGAAGACCGCGTACGCTGGGGTTCCGGATGTACCTGGGTCGATTACGATCGCGACGGATTCCTGGATCTCTTCGTCTGCAATTACATTGAGCTGGATATCACCAAGGTGCCGGTTCCGGGCGCCACCGGCTATTGCCAGTGGAAGGGTATCCCGGTGATGTGCGGGCCGCGCGGACTGCCCGGCGGGATGAACCTCCTTTACCACAACAACAAGGATGGGACCTTCACCGACGTTTCGGAAAAGTCAGGCATTCTGAAACCCGGACAGCGGTATTCCATCACCGCCGTCGCGTATGATTTTGACAACGATGGTTGGCCTGACGTCTATGTGGCCGTTGATTCTGAACCCAGCATCCTTTTCCACAACAATCACGACGGAACGTTCACGGATGTCTCGGTCATGGCCGGTTGCGCCTATAACGAGGACGGACAGGAACAGGCCGGGATGGGCGTAGGCGTCGGAGACTACGACTGCGACGGCTGGCTGGACATCTTCAAGACAAACTTCACCGATGACACCCCGGATCTCTACCACAACAATGGCGACGGCACGTTTACCGACGTCACCTTCGTCGCCGGCCTGGGTGTGAACACTCAGTACGTCTGCTGGGGCGCGGGCTTCATGGACTACGACAACGACGGGTGGACGGATATCTTTCACGTCACCGGCCATGTTTATCCCGAGATCGAGAAGTACCATCTCGATGCTACTTTCAAGTCACCACGCCTGCTCTATAAGAATCTCGGCAATGGCAAGTTCAAAGATGTCTCCAAGCAGGCGGGACCCGGTGTCACGGAGCAATTCTCCAGCCGTGGTTGCGCTTTTGGGGACTACGACAACGACGGGGACATGGACGTCCTGGTCCTCAATATGAATGATCGTTTTTCCCTCCTGCGTAATGACGGCGGAAACAAGAATAACTGGATCAAACTCAAACTCATCGGAACGCAGTGCAACCGCACCGCAGTTGGCGCGCGCGCCCGCGTCCGAACGGGCAAACACGCCCAGATCGACGAAGTCCACGGCGGCACTTCCGTGATGTCTCAGAGCGATCTGCGATTGCATTTCGGCGTCGGCGACGCCAAAGTGATCGATGAAATAGAGATTAAATGGCCGACGACCCAGAAGACCGAGAAATTCACCAAGGTGGAACCAAATCAGATTCTCACCATTAAGGAAGGCTCGGGAATTATCAAAGCCGAAAAGCTGGACAAACAGGAAAAGCCGTGGAAGCTCGTGAGCATGAAATGACGTGGGATGCGCAACCTAAAGCGCGAGGGATGACAGCATGAAACGATATGGCGAGCATCGTTTCCCGGGAAAACTCTTCGTGGTTGAAGGGATCGACGGTTCGGGCAAGTCCACCCAGTTGATGCTCTTGGACCAGTGGCTGCATGGAGAAGGCTACGGGGTTATTTTCAGCGAATGGAATTCCTCCCCGCTCGTCCGCGACACCACGCGGCGGGGGAAGAAAAAACAGATGCTCACCCCCGCCACCTTCAGCTTGCTTCACGCTACGGATTTTGCGGACCGGATGGAGCACAACATTCTCCCCTTGCTGAAAGCGGGGGCAGTGGTGCTTTGCGACCGATACATTTACACCGCCTTCGCCCGAGACGTGGTGCGCGGGATGGATCGCAAGTGGGTTCGGGAGCTTTACAGCTTCGCCGTCAAGCCCACGGCCGCATTTTATTTTCGCGTCCCCCTCGAGGTTGCCATGAAGCGCATCCTGGTGGGGCGGAGCGGCGTAAAGTTCTACGAGGCCGGCATGGACCTGGGGTTGCATGAAGACCCGGAGCAGAGCTTTCACATTTTTCAAGGCAAGATTCTGGAAGAGTACGAGAGCATGATCACGGAATTCGACCTCACGACGGTCGACGCCACACTTCCCATTGAAGAACAACAGGCCCAGATGCGCCAGATTGTTAAGGCTAAGCTGGCGCAGGCCAAGCGACTCAGGGTAGCCCCATGAGAGAAACCTATTCAGTACCATTGCCCAAGATGGGCCTGGCGGAGCTCACCGGCCGCTTAATTGTGATTGAGGGCACCGACGGCGTCGGCCGCTCCACGCAAATCAAGCTACTGAGGCCGTGGCTGGAGCAGCAGGGACACGCCGTGCTGGACACCGGCATCAAGCGGTCACAGTTGGCGGCGAGAGGAATCCAACAAGCCAAAGAGGGGCATACTCTGGGACGCATTACCTTGAGCCTCTTTTACGCCACGGATTTCGCCGACCGCCTCGAAAACGAGATTATTCCCGCCCTGCGCGCAGGATTTGTGGTCCTCACGGACCGATACATTTACTCGTTGATGGCTCGAGCGATTGTGCGTGGCCTCGACCCTGGCTGGATTCATAGTGTACACAGCTTTGCGCTAAAGCCCGACGCTACATTCTATTTACGTATCGGCGTCGACGACCTGATTCCGCGCGTAGTCTTTTCCACCGGATTTGACTATTGGGAATCCGGCATGGATCTCTATCCGAGTGAGGACATGTACGAGAGTTTCCGCAGGTACCAGACGGCCCTGCTGGCGCAATTTGATGCCATGGCAAAGGAATACGACTTCACAGTGATTGACGCTTCTTCGGAGATCCGGACGGTTTTTGAGCGGCTACGCACCGGCATTTTGCGCGTTCTCAAAGGTGAACCTCGGGAGCCGCTCTTTGAGGTGCCTGCCTCGGAGCCGCCCCTCGCAGACTCCAGCCCAAGCGAGGCAACGGGTGCTGGAAAAGCGAAACGCCCCGCAGCAGAAAAGCCGACAGGCAACCTGGAAGAGCCCGCTTGAAGACTCTCTTTCAAATACTTCAAACCTTGGCCAACGCGGGTGCGGCCAGGAGACCCTCCATCCAACTTTTGATCTCCTGATGGCTGGGAGGATTCAAAGTCATCTGAAAGTATTTATCCCGAAATCCTCGCTTGCTGGCGCGATTGCGCAAAATCAGTTTGCCGGTGACTAAAGCCAGCGGCAAATGATCTCGCAAGAACTGCGGCCTGGCCATCATCTCGATGATCATCTCTTCCAGCACTTCCATATCGTGCCAATCGCCGAGATGCTGTTGGATTCTTCGCAGCCAGGCGAGGAACTGGGAACTGCCCGATATTCCGAACTGGTTCACCACCTCAAGCAGGTAACGGAGTCGTTTGGCGCCGATGCGCGCGGCATGGATGGAGGTCGCGCTGGGTTCGCTGTGCGAGCTGGCAACCTGCTTCTCAAATTCGCTCCAGACCCCGACCAGCACCCGGGCCAGCCGTTTCGGGAAGGGCTCAAGAACGGCTCCGCCGGGAAGTGCCAAAGGCTGCGCAATTTGCCCCTGGTCAGCTTTGGCACCAAGTCGGTCCAGGATCGATTTAGTGCGCATGTAAAAGACAGCTAAGTTCAATCTGCTTAGCTTCCGAGTGGCCTTGGTGAAGCTCTCGGTCCTGCGCTCCTGGAGATGCCGTTGGACGGCCGTCCAGGCTTCCCGGTGTGAGCTGCGCCGCCGGGCCAGCCGCCGCTCCACGAGCTCGAGCAGCACGTCGCAGTTCCGGACGTCTCCCAGCGCACGCCGGCATCGCCGGATCTTGCGTCGCAATCGGCGCGCCTCGCGGGGCAGTGGAGTGGGGAAAATCAAGTCCAGTACTTGCTGTAGGCGCCGGCTGGCCACACGCATGTCATGAATGGCGTTCGGATCATCGCCTTTCAACACCTTCGCCTCCAAGGATATGAAGCGGTTGAGGTGCCGCAGCGCCAGCTTCCTGACTTTGTTCCATTCATTTGCCGGAGGAGTTGTCCCGCCGCTTATGGCCATCCCGTGGGCGGGGTGGGAATGATTGTGGGAAATGTGGGCCTGGTTCTCGTTCATAGGAATGTGCTAAAAGGGGTTGAAGGCCGAGGGATTCTGGCCCCTCGTCCTGCTCTTTAAGCCACCCCCCTTGTGCTGAATTAAAGCCAAGCCTGTTGGCTTCTACCTCATAGTCTAAACTCAGTGCAGCCAACTTACAAGGAGTGGGGTGGCCATACAAACCTCTTGCCACCACGGCGCGCTGCATGTTAATTGAATAGATTGCGAGCGTTGAAGTCTGCTGCAACCAGGATGAGCCGACCTAGAATTCAATTCGTGAACCAACCTGCCGCCTCGAGAGAGCCGCGCAGGACCGCCGGGCTGGCCGTCATTGGGCTGGGCACGGTGGGGACAGGCACGGTCAAGGTGTTGGTCGAGCATCAGAGTGAAATCCAGCGGCGGCTGGGCTGCAAGCTGGAACTGAAGACCATCTGTTCGCTCGGCATTCGCAAGAAGGATGTGGCCTGGCTCGGCGGGCAAGTAAAGACCACGGTGGACTGGCATGACGTGGTGCGCGATCCTGAGATTGACATTGTGGTGGAAATGGTTGGGGTTCTCCCCGCGGCCCGTGCCATCGCCTTTGCAGCCGTCGACGCCGGCAAGCACCTGGTGACCGCAAACAAACAACTCGTCGCGGAACACGGCGTGGAACTTGCCGAACACGCCCACGCCGCGGGTGTCAGCCTGGGCATCGAAGCGTGCGTGGCGGGAGGCACCCCCATCCTGTATGCCATCCGCGAGGGATTGGCAGGCGAGCACTTCGTGGGCGTGTATGGCATTCTGAACGGCACCACGAATTACATCCTTACGGAAATGGAGCGCCGCGGCTGCAGCTTCGCCGAAGCGCTGGCCGAAGCTCAGCAAAAAGGCTATGCCGAGCCCGACCCTACCTTCGATGTCGAAGGGTATGACGCGCGCTACAAGATCGCTATCCTCGCCATGCTCTGCTTCGGTCAGGCCGTGGGCGTGGGAGAGATTCCGGCGGAGGGGATTACCGCCATCGAGCAGGTGGATTTTGCCTACGCGCGGCGCTTGCGCCGCACTATTCGGCTGATCGCCTCAGCGCGCCGCCGCTCCCGAGACCGCCTGGAGATTTTCGTGCGGCCCATGATGATCCCCGCCAGCAGCCAACTGGCCAATGTGCTGGGCTCGCTCAACGGAGTCCTGCTGGTCGGGGACAAGGGCGGAAACACCACGCTCACAGGACGCGGCGCGGGCGGTGAACCCACCGGCGTTGCAGTGCTCTCCGACGTAATTCAAATCGCCCGCGCCATGGCGGCGGGCGGAACAGGCGCGACTCCGCTGGGCTACGAGACTTGGCAGCCCTCCAGAATCGCTCCCTCTTCCGACAACATCATTTCCGCATACCTGCGCCTTGTGGTCCACGACCGCCCCGGCATCCTGGCGCGCGTCTGCACCCTGCTGGCGCGGCACGGTATCAACATCGACTCCGTGCTGCAAGAGCCCGCCATGCCCAAGAACCAACTGCCCTTTGTTATGACCCTC
>Ga0209517_10002748_pt1 | contig 24477 bp, 22 predicted proteins | sample PeaSoiMetSII2010_FD_187695 | JGI IMG/M metagenome (GOLD analysis project Ga0209517, IMG submission 187695) | Peat soil microbial communities from Weissenstadt, Germany - SII-2010 (SPAdes) (version 2) | ecosystem: Environmental > Terrestrial > Soil > Wetlands > Peat | place: Germany... | reverse complement strand
ATCGCAGGATGTCACGGTGCTGCAGAGAGTGAGTTTCGTGATGAAGGGCGGAGTTGTGTACCGGAAATGACTGAATCAGAAACCGCTGACCAGAGTTTCTTTCCCATCGTCGTCGCGTAAGTGGCTCCGCCCGACTCCGAGAAGCTAGGTGGCGTAGCGACAATCACCCGCGGGCCGATGCCAAGCCAGCAAACTGCAAGCTACGTACCGTTAATCTTAAAAGAATCCAACACGCGTTGAACGGTCCTCGGCTCTCTATCTTGCCCCACGTTCGCCACAGCCATGATCATGAAGATTCGGTTACCGACTGCCACAATGCGGAGGTCCACCAATGAGTTGCCACGCGCACGCGCCTGCACATCCAGTCCTGGATACCCTTGCACCATGATTCTCTTCTGCGTGAGCACCGTGCCTTGGATTTTACTGAGACTCCCATCGCGTGCAGAGTCGAGCGTCTGATCCGGCGGCTTCTGACCGACGTTCGCGTTTTCTGCGCAAGTAACCGCGTATGTTGTGCGGTCATTCGGCGCGGCGGTGATCACGTTGACCGCGGCCGAGCTCCCCCCGTCAAGAGGAACTTGTGTCGGTTGGATAGTCGGTTTGGCGGGCAACTGGATGGAGAATGAGCCGTCCGGTGAGGTATATGTTTGCCAGTGGTGGGGCAGGAACTGTTCAAGGTTCGCCACAAAATGGACGCCTATTGCGGTAAAGACCGCGATAGCGATCCAGGCGAGAGTAAATTGAGATTTCTTCGGGGAAGTAGTGCTCCCGTCTGACATAGCTGAGGACTCTATTTTGATTCCCCTCAGGGGTCAAGCAAAGAGTCTAGTTCGCACCGTCTGGTTGACTATCGGTGCAAAATCCCTTTGCGCCAACAATCGACCGAGGTCCCATGTGCCGTGAGCAGTCGAGCTCTAGCTCGACCTGCCGAGCACCTGCCGCAGGATCAGCATCTCGATCTCGCGGCGCGATTCGCGAATCTCCTGGATTTCGTAGCGCAGGCGTTCGATCTCTGACTCTTTTTGATGGAGGTAAGCTTGGTGCCTTTGCAGGAAGAGTGCCAACGCCTCGTCTTCTTCGCGCATAACACGGACGGGCTTGGCGGCGGGGTTAGCATCGGGTCTGACCACCAGAGGCTGCGCTTCCAACGCGCCCGGTTTGCCAGTCATCTCAGGAAATCCTGCTTGGGCTTCTTCCGCGCCTTCGCTCGGCAGCAGGCCAAGAAATTCCAGACCGAAACAATATCCGTTGCGATCGCGCACCGACGCGGCGACACGCAGTCGTTGGGAAAGCTGAAATTCGATCTGCATCAAATCGCCCGGCTGCAACGGCACTCCGCCATAGAGCGCCATCCCTCCCTGGCTGATCTCCGTGGTCAGCCCGGGGACAGTGATTTCCGAAACGTCGTTTTCGGTGATGATGCGGACGGGCAGCTTCACCTGGTGTCGCTGCCAACGGCGAGTGTTTGGGGGAGCCATCACTATTTCAGTACGTTCACCTGAAGCAGATAAAGTACGCAGCCTAAACCGAGCATTCCGACGGCAACCGCTCCCGCGGCAAATTTCAAAAGTCGCCTGCGGGGTTTAGTTTCGCCGTTCGATGCGGCCCTCAGCTTTTCCATCCACTTCTGTTCCGCCGCGTCCTGATTGGCGAGATTCAGATGCAAGGATGACTCAATGGCCGCGCCCAATCGCCGGCGATCGTCTACGGGAAGCGAAAGAAATCGAAATGGCTGCTCGGTAACGGTGACCGGGCAGAGCATTTCCGCGGCGCCCAGCACTGGACCGGTGCGGGTGAGGAACATCAACTTCACCTGCGAGCCCTGATCGATTGGATTGGGCAGAGAAAGCAATCCGCCGGTAGTAGAAAGTACCTGAAGTTTCCCCGAAGCGCGTTGACCGTCCTCGAAGCGAAGTACAGCGGGTGTGAAGTCGGCGAGATGCACTCGGGGGGCGCGCAACTGAGCGTGCAGTTGGGAGAGGCCGTCCATATTCCACGCCAGTATCGTACGCAGCCGCAGAGATGGGGAGATTACGAAAGACATTGTACGGATTCCATTTCCCGAATTCGGACTTGCGAACTGCTTTCGTAATGTGCGCAGCCTCGGGCCGCGTGGCATAGTTGAACCTGCAATGGACGATATCCCCCGCCACAGACGAAAAATCCGCGCTCCTCGCGCCACCCTGTGGGGAGACGTTTCCGCAACTATCCAACTGGAAAATGGACGCCAGCTCTGGGCCAAGACGCTCCGGATTTCGATGACGGGAGGCTTGCTCGAACTGGCCACCTGCCTCGACGAGGGAGTCACCGTAAACTTGACCGTGCACCTCGACGCCCGCACCGTGCGAGGCAAGGCGGCGATGCTGTTTCCTAAGTGCGCGGCGCAGGGCTATTTGCAGCCATTCCGGTTCACTGATCTGCGCGATGAAGATTCTCAGGCGCTCGATAACGAAGTTCGAGAGCTGATCAAACAAGCGCGACCGTTGGCTGGCGGACGCCGCGGCCTCGGCTTCAGGCCAGCCGGTTCCTTCCTCGAATCATCCTAGATCGAATCATTCTAGGTCAACTTTTCTAAGCCGATCGATCATCCATCCGGGACAGTCGCCTCCACCCGCAAAATGCTCCGCAGGACTATAAAGGTAGGAGATCATTTCGCAGGAATGGATTTGATTCCCTAACTCTTTCGATCCTGCTACGGAGACATAACTTAATGACTTCCTCGTCCACATCTACCAGAAAACATGCTGGCCCCGGGCCGGCCAGCGATCAGCCTGCGGTTCCCGAGCCTTCGTTCGCCGAGCGGGCGCGTACCCTGATGTATCTGGGCCGCTTAGGCAGCCTCTCGACTCTGTCGCGAAGACAGCAGGGCTTCCCTTTTGGATCAGTGATGCCCTACGGGTTGGATGATCGCGGGCGTCCCATCTTCCTTATCAGCACCATGGCCATGCATACGCAGAATCTGCAGGCCGATCCTCGCGCCAGCTTGCTGGTAACTCAAGGTGACACCGATGGCGATGCGCTGGGCGCGTCTCGCGTAACGCTCGTGGGCAATGTTCTGCCGCTCGCAGAGCCGGAGATCGCCGAGGCTCGCAAGCTCTACCTGGCGAGTTATGCGAACAGCAAATATTGGGTGGACTTCGAAGACTTTTCTTTTTACCGCATGGATGTGGTGGATGTTTATTACGTCGGCGGCTTCGGCGTGATGGGTTGGGTATCGGCCGCCGAATACGAGCGCAGCCAACCCGACCCGCTGGCCGACTCCATGACCGAAATCATTCAGCACATGAACGCCGACCACAAAGACGCGCTCGTCCTGCTGGCCCGCAAATTCGTCGGCATGGAGTCACAGGAAGCGACGATGACAGCCGTCGATCGCCTCGGCTTTCATGTGCGCCTCAAGACTAACGACGGCGTCCGCGGAACTCGCATCGCGTTCTTGCGCGAAGCGCGCACGCCGGCAGAGACTCGGAAAGTCCTGGTCGAAATGGTGCAACAGGCCCGCGCACAGGCCGGGTGAACTTAGCGGACAAACTCTGGCCTTGGTTGGCACTGCACTTTTCAGTGCTGGGGTGAACTCGCAGCGAAGGCCTTAGCCCTTGAGGACACTGAGTCGAGCCTTCCCGCAACCGGTCCCTCGTGCCCGAACAAGCTGAACCCAAGAGACGACACCTCACCGAAGACCACGAGCGCCATCCCCATAATTCGCGCGCCTCGCATAAGACAACAACGAGACGCCGGGACGCCTAAGCTAAGGCGTGATCTCGAACACCGTCCCGTCGCCGTATGCGCCGCCGCTGGTGGTCGTGCCGTAAAGATTTCCGGCGGTATCTAGGATCAGGCCAGCACCCGGTCGGTACCCGTCCGTGCCGTTGTTGTTGAAGCTGTGCAGCACCTTCTCTGTCCAGCCCCCGCCAGCCTTGGGCGACATTTCGAACACCGTACCGTAAATGCCGTAAGCGCCGCCGCTGTTCGTCGTGCCGTAGAGGTTGCCAGCGGCATCGAAGATCAGGCTGGCGGTGGGATCAGTCCCGTCCGTGCCGCTGTCACTAAAGTTATGCAGCACTTTCTCCTTCCAGGCTCCGCGCGCTCTGGGCGTCAGCTCGAACACTGTCCCTCCGTCGCTGCCCTCGGCGGTCGTGCCGTAGAGATTGCCGGAGGCGTCGAGAATCACGCCGGCATAGGGATAGAGCCCATCCGCGTCCTCAGTGAAGCTACGGAGCACCTTCTGCTTCCAGCTCCCATCTGCTCGGCGAGTCAACTCGAAGACTGTCCCGCAGCCGGGGGGCAGGGGAGGGCCTCCATTAAAGCATGGCCCGCTGCCGCCGTAGAGCGTTGTGCCGTAAAGGTTGCCGGAGGCATCGAGAGTCACTCCGGCGTAGGGACCAGCCCCGTCCGTGCCGTTGAAAGCGTGGATAACCTTCTGTTCCCAGCCGCCGTCTGCCTTACGAGTCAACTCAAAGACAACCCCGCAACCCTCATAGCATCCGCCACCACCCGCGATGGCTGTGCCGTAGAGGTTGCCTGAAGCGTCCAGAGTCAGTCCGGCCCAAGGAATGGCCCCGTCCCTGCAGATGCCGGTCGGGCAGAACTCGTGCAGCACGGTCTCGGCCCACTTGCCGCCTGCGCCGCGTGCGAGTCGGAAGACAGTGCCATCGCCATAGGCGCCGCCCGAGCCCGTCGTGCCGTAGAGATTGCCGGAGTCATCGAAGACCAGGCCACCTGTGGGCGACGCCCCGTCGGCGCCGTCGAAGGTATGCAGCACCTCCTCCATCCAGCCCCCACCCGCTTTTGGAATCAACTCGAATACCGTTCCGCAGTTGCCGTCGCAGTCCGTCCCCCCGCCGCCATAGGCCGTCGTGCCATAGAGACTGCCGGACGCATCGAAGATCAGGCCGGCATAGGGTTCGTTGCCGTCCGTGCCGCCGCCGAAGCTATGCAGGACCTTTTCTTCCTGGGCGACCGCCAGCGTTCCCGCCACGAGCAGGGCTACCATGAAGATCGCCAACGTCAATCCGATGGAAGATTTCTTCCCTCGCATAAATAATCCTCCTAACCCAAGCAGATTCAGGCCCGCTACAGTTTCCTCGCGACGGGTCCGTCGCCCCCCGGCGCATCGGAGCACGTTTGGCTCAAAAACGGCGTTAATCATACACCCATTCCGCGGTTTACCGACAGGCGGACGCCTTAGCTCCAGGCCAGCCTGGATTACCGCCGGAGCCTCCGGCACTCGCAGCTTGTCTCCGCAGGCGATGGCGGAAGCGAGTATACAAGTCTCGGGAACTCGAAAAGTCCTGGTCGAAATGGTGAAAGAGGCGCGCGCACAGGCATGGTGAGGCTCACCAGCGGGCGCGGGTATATAATCCGTCTGGTTTGCAAAGGCAGAGCCTCCCCCCATTCCTTTGCGCGTATGAAATCCTCGCTCCGAGGGTCTTGCACAATCTCTGAAGGAGCCGCTTATGACGACCAAGAAAACTTTGACTTCGCTGATCACAGTTCTGGCCGCAATGTGCAGCCTACTGCCCGCCGCAGTTTCTGCTTTCGCCGCCTCCACAGAGAAAGTGCTGTACAGCTTCAAGGATAACGGCACGGACGGAAGCAGCCCCTATGGCAGCCTGGTCTTCGGCGCGGACGGGAGTCTGTATGGCACGACCACTGTGGGTGGTGCTTATGGCAACTTCGGAACCGTCTTCGAGCTTGTGCCCACCAAAGGCGGGACGTGGACCGAGAAGGTACTGCATAGCTTCAACAAGAACGGGCAGGACGGATATTCGCCTTTCGCCGGCCTGATCTTCGATGCAGCCGGGAACCTCTATGGCACCACCGTCGTAGGCGGCACCAGCTCAAACTGCAACAGCGGCAACCTCGCGGGCTGTGGAACCGTATTCCAGCTCACGCCCGGCACAAACGGCAACTGGACTGAGACGGTGCTGCTCAGCTTTGACAAGACGGACGGGGAGGGCCCCTCTGCTCTGACCCTGGGCACGGACGGGAACTTGTATGGCACGACCTCGGCGGGCGGCGAAAATGACGGAGGCACCGTTTTCCAGCTCGTTCCAGGAGCGGGCGGCGCTTGGACAGACACCGTACTGTACAACTTCTGCGGGGGCAACTGCCAAAATGCGCGTGATCCCGTCGCCGGAGTGATCTTTGACGTGGCTGGGAACTTGTACGGCACGACTAGCATGGGTGGCCATAAACCTTGCTGCGATGCCGGCACTGTCTTCGAACTCACGCCCGGCACAGGTGGATGGACCGAAACCCTGCTTTACAGCTTCGAGCTAGACGACTTCAAGAACGGTGACGAGCCATATGCGGGCCTGATGTTTGACGCCTCTGGGAATTTGTATGGCACGACTCGGCAGGGCGGCGCTTATCGCAAGCCGTGCGGTGGCGCGGGCTGCGGCACCGTCTTCCAGTTAGTGCCTGGGGCAGGCGGGAAGTGGAAGCAGAGGGAACTGCACAGCTTTGGCAAGGGCACGGACGGGATGCTACCCGACGCTAGCCTGACTTTCGACGCTGCGGGGAATTTATGGGGTACCACCTCGTCCGGCGGCGCCTATCAGAAAAGCTGCGGCTGCGGTACCGTCTTCAAGCTCACGCACGGCACCGGCGGGACGTGGACGGAGAAGGTCTTGCACAGCTTTGGCAAGGGCGCGGACGGGAGCGATCCCCTCGCCAGCGTGATTTTCGATGCGGCGGGTAACCTTTACGGCACGACAAGTGAGGGCGGCGCTCATAACTCCGGCACCGTTTTCGAGATCACGCCGTAACCGGAGCTACCGCAATTCTCACTTCCCAATTTCTGATCGCCCGCAGTTTGTCCCCGCGGGCGCTGGCGGAAGCGAGTGGGAGTCGAACCCACCATCGCCGTCGAAAGACGACGACCGACGGTTTTGAAGACCGTGAGACTCACCGGAGTCCTCTCGCTTCCAAAATGCTTCTGAATTGTTCGCAGAGTCTGAACGCCCAACTCAGCCGCCCTGCGCACAATGCCTACACAGAATATCCCGGCTGGGCACAAAAATCCCGATACCCAAGCTCATTCTTGATTTGCCGCCCGTCCGAGATTGCAGATATTATCCGTGCACTATGACATGGGCAAGAGTTTTCGTCCTGGCAGCTCTGACCGCTGCATGCTTCGCACAGACTCCTTCGACGGCCAAGGAAGTAGATGCCGTTTACCCCGAGGCGCATGCGCTCTATCTGGATTTGCACCAGCATCCGGAACTCTCAGGTCATGAGGCGCAAACCGCGGCCAAGCTGGCAAGCCGACTCCGCGGCCTTGGCTATGAGGTGACCGAACACGTTGGCGGTACCGGGATTGTCGCCATCCTAAAGAATGGCCCCGGCCCGACGATCATGCTGCGCACCGAGCTGGACGCGCTTCCCGTCGAAGAAAAGACCGGTCTTCCTTACGCCAGCAAGATCCGCGCGAAGGATGACTCGGGACGCGATGTTCCGGTGATGCACGCTTGCGGACACGATCTGCACATGTCGGCCTTGCTCGGAACTGCGACGATCATGGCGCACAGCGAAAGCACGTGGCACGGAACTCTGATGCTGATTGGCCAGCCCGCCGAGGAAACCATTTCCGGCGCCAAGAAGATGATTGAGGATGGTCTCCTGACCCGCTTTCCCAAGCCGGACGCAGGCGTCGCCCTGCACGTTGGCAACGACCTTCCGGCGGGAACCGTCGGCGTCGCTCCCGGATATTCTTACGCCAGCGCCGATTCTGTGCGCATTACGATTTACGGAAAAGGCGGACACGGCGCCGCTCCGCAGAACACGATCGACCCAATCGTGATCGCTGCCAGGACCGTGCTCGCTTTGCAGACAATTGTCTCGCGCGAAGTCAAACCCGGCGACGCGGCCGTAGTCACCGTGGGATACATCCAGGCAGGCACAAAAAACAACATCATTCCCGATCAGGCGGAACTGGGGCTGACCATCCGGACCTACAAGCCCGAAATCCGCAAACAGATTCTCGCCGCCATCGCGCGCATCACCAAAGCCGAAGCGGATGCGGCGGGAGCGCAGCGGGAGCCTCTGATCGAGCAGTACGAGAGTACAAACGCGGTGTATAGCGATCCCGCGCTTGCGCAGAGGCTACGGAAAACACTGGAAACAACGCTGGGCAAAGACAACGTCGTAACTGCCGAGCCGCTCATGGTCTCAGAGGATTACGCCTATTTCATTGAACAGGGTATCCCGTCGTTTTACTTTGCGCTGGGTGGAGCAGACCCACGGAAATATGCCGAAGCCAAAGCATCCGGCACGAAGCTTCCGTTCAATCATTCTTCCCGGTTCGCACCCGACGTTGATCCGGCGCTGCGAACCGGCATTACGGCGGAAACAGCAGTGCTGCGCGATCTTCTAAACGCCTCTGCCAGCGACTTGTATAAACTGACGCATCAATCCAGACAGTAAACGACGGCGACCTTTGCGGCGTAGCGGAAATGCGGCCACGGATTAGCACGGATTTTCATCTACGTGCGTATCCGTGGCGACCGGTTCGGCTCCGCTACTTGGGCTGGGCAACGACGCGCAGATACGGCTTGAGCGTCTTCCAGCCGCCAGGATATTTCTGCTGCGCTTCCTCGTTCGACACCGCTGGCGCGATAATCACGTCGCCGCCTTGCTTCCAGTTCACCGGCGTGGCGACTTTGTGCTTGGCGGTGAGCTGAATCGAATCCAGCACGCGCAGCACTTCGTCGAAGTTGCGGCCGGTGCTCATGGGATAGATAAGCATCAGCTTGATTTTCTTGTCCGGTCCGACGACGAAGACTGTTCGCACGGTGGCGTTGTCCGCGGCGGTGCGGCCTTCCGAGGTGGTCCCGCTCTCGGCGGGCAACATGCCGTAGAGTTTGGCGACCTTCAGCTCGGTGTCGCCGATCATCGGGTAGTTCACTTTGTGGCCTTGCGTCTCTTCGATGTCGGCGGCCCACTTGCTGTGATTGCTCACCGGATCAACGCTCAGTCCGATGATTTTGGTATTTCGTTTGGCGAATTCGGGCTGAAGACCGGCCATGTAGCCGAGTTCGGTAGTGCAAACGGGAGTGAAGTCTTTGGGATGTGAAAACAAGATCGCCCAGCCGTCGCCGATCCATTCGTGAAAGTGGATCGTGCCTTGTGTGGTTTCGGCAGTGAAGTCGGGGGCAGTATCATTAATTCGGAGGATTTTCGCTTCGGTTAAAGTGTCGGTGCTCATAATCTAATCTCTCCTTAGTGAATAGGGTTAATCGGGACCCGCCGCCACCTTTCAACGCGGCGTCTCAGGCAGAAACACGAAACCCACCCTCAGTTCGCCGGGTGGGTGCAGGAAAACCGGTTCGCATTACCCACACGACGAAGCCCGTGTACAACAGCACATCGGGCGCGAGGTGGAGCACATGCGCATACAGTTATTAGGATACGCGGCGGGTAAAATTCAGTCAAACGACGGCAAGCAAGCTCACGCGTTAAAATAACCAACCATGGCAAAAGAACCTCGCCGCCTTCCGTTCGTGCAGTTGGACGTTTTCTCTTCAAGGATTTTTGAGGGCAATCCTCTCGCGGTTTTTCTCGATGGCCGCGGGCTCAGCGACCACGAAATGCAGGCGCTGGCGCGGGAGATGAATCTTGCCGAGACCACGTTCATCCTGCCACGCGAGGCGTCGGTCGAACGCGAACGCGGCGTGCGGGTGCGAATCTTCACGGTGCAGGAGGAATTGCCGTTCGCTGGACATCCCACGCTGGGAACCGCATTCCAATTACGCGGATCTCAATCAAGCGGACCTCAATTCCTCGGGTCTCACTTGCACGGATCAGGGGGCGCGAACGAAATTGTGCTCGACCTCAACGTGGGCAAAGTTCCGGTGCGATTCGAGGAAAAGCCCGGGCAGCCGGTTTTCGGCGAGATGACCCAGGTTAACCCCGAGTTCGGCGAGGGGCATGATCGTGAGGCGGTGGTGCGCGCCGTAGGTTTGAAAGACGGCGACATCGATCCTTCTTTACCCATACAGACAATTTCGACGGGGGTGCCTTTCACTATCGTCCCTTTGCGCGGGCTGGAAATCATTCGCAATCTGCGCGTGGACATGAGAGGCTCCGAGGAGTATCTCGAGCGTGCCGGAGGAAAGTTTTTTTATTTTGTCAGTCGCGAAGCTGTGGATCCCGCAGCACGACTGCACGCTCGCATGATGTTCTATAACGGCGAAGATCCGGCGACGGGCTCGGCTGCAGGATGTGCGGCTGCGTGGATGGTCGCTCACGGCGTAGCACAATCAGACGAGCGCGTGTTGATCGAACAAGGCATCGAGATGAAACGCCCCAGCCGGATTTTTGTTCGCGCCTCGCGCCAGGATGACAGAGTGGTTAATGTGCGGGTCGGTGGAAATGTTGTCGAGGTCCTGCGCGGAGAAGTCTCGTTCTGATTGCTTCATGCGCGAATGTGCAGGAAAAATGCTCCCCTGCACAATCGCGGAAATTTATCAATAGGGAGACTACGCCATTAGCATCGGCGGCACTTTACATCTCCGAGCTTCGCCTTTACGATTCATCTCGCTCTGAATTCTCGATCAAGAAAGTTTTCGGATTTCCTCCGGCGAACGAGTTGGCCGGTTTGCTGCCTTCGGAAACACGAATGAAGCCAAAACGAACGATCCTCTGCGTCGACGATAACGAACAATCGCTTTCCATCCGCAAAGTGATGCTGGAAACACGTGGCTATCGCGTGGTGACGTGCACCAGCGGCGAAGAGGCCCTCGAGCGGTTTAAGATGGGGGGAGTCGATCTTGTGCTCACCGATCTGATCATGCCCGGCCTGGACGGAACTAAACTGATCGAAGAAATCAAAAGCCTTTCGCCGCCGACTCCGGTTATTCTTCTGTCGGGCAAAGTTAAAATTTACGATCGCGACAGCAAGGCCGATGTTTTCTTGCCTAAAGGAATGTATGCGCCAGTCGAGTTGCTGGAGCGCATACGCCTCTTGCTGGTTCGCAAGCGCGGCCCGAAGCGCGGGCAATCCAATTCTAGGCAATCTCTTTCCCGAACCACCGCCGCTTGATTCGAGACTCCGACAAACGATGAGTTTCATCCCGAACCGCACGAGCGTGGACGCTCGCGCCTACATTGGCTACTGGCTTCGTGTAATATCGATTGTTTGGATGGCAGTTCTCATCGAAGCCGTGGATGTGCGCAAGACTTACCGCGTGGGTAAGGTCGAAGTGCCGGCGCTGCGCGGGATTTCTTTCAGCGTGCAGAAGGGCGAGTTTGTCAGCGTTGTTGGCCCTTCGGGCAGCGGCAAGTCCACGTTGTTCTATCTTTTGGGCGGACTGGCGCGGGCCGATTCGGGGCGCGTGGTGATCGACGGAGACGATTTCGCGCAACTCTCCGACGCCGAACGCACACGCATGCGGAAGCGCAAAATCGGATTCGTATTCCAGAAGTTCAACCTGCTGCCCACGCTCGATGCGCGTTCGAATATCAATATCGCGCTGGACATTGCCGGGGCCAACGGGAGTCGCGACACCGCGTATTTCGACAAGATCGTAGGCTTGCTAGGCCTGGAAAAACGGCTTCCGCACCGGCCTTCCGAGCTGTCCGGAGGCGAGCAGCAGCGAGTTGCGCTGGCCCGGGCGCTGATTAACAAGCCGGCCATCGTGCTCGCGGACGAACCCACCGGCAACCTGGACTCAAAGAACTCGGAGATCGTCCTGGACATGCTGCGGCATTCCAACCATGAATTGGGACAGACCGTGCTGATGATCACGCATAACCCGGAAGCCGCCAGCTACGGCGACCGCATGATTCACATGCGCGATGGCGAGATTGTGGCGCCGGAAAAGGATCCGCAGTGGACCGGGGCGCGGAATTAGTCTGTTACGCGCGCGTTGATTGGTCGAGTTTGGAGTAATTCGCATGGAAGATTTCAAGAAACCGATTTTACCGGGCAAGGGAGCCTCCGATTACGAACGCTACCTGCACACCGACGAATTGCTGTCGCTGCAAAAGTCCCCCGATGAATTCCTGCACAAAGACGAGATGACCTTTCAGGTCGTCCATCAGGCTTCTGAATTATTACTGAAGGGTGTTGCCTGGGAACTGCAACGCGCGCGTGCCCTCATCGAAGAAGACGATTTCTTGAACGCCGCTCGCTTGATTCGCCGCGGCAACCACATGTTGGACTATCCGATCTCCATGCTGCACGTCCTGGAGACCATAACGCCCTACGACTACCACATCATTCGTGCCGGGTTGGGGCATGGGAGCGGGCTGGATTCACCTGGATTCCTCTCCATGCTTCACGTCGGACCGCGCCTAGGCGAAGCATTCTACGCGCAACTGCGCAAGGCGAACCTCAGCGTGGATGATCTCTACCGGAGGCACGAGGAATTCTTCGGTCTGCACGATCTGGCGGAATGTCTGCTGGATTTCGATGAACGCATCCATTTGTTCCGCTTTCATCATCTCAAGCTGGCGCAGAGGATTATCGGCGGCGGCGTGATCGGCACGATGGGCACGCCGGTCGAGGTTCTTCATCAAAGGATGGAGCACCTTTTCTACAAAGAACTCTGGGACGTGCGAAACCAGATCACGGCCAAGGCCAACGAAGCCATGCAGAAGCCCAAGACCGGCTGCGCGTACTGAGGGACGTCCGGCATTGCCGCGAGGTTAGGGCTTGTTTATAATCTAGACTGCCGAGCGGGAGTAACTCAGTGGTAGAGTGCGACCTTGCCAAGGTCGAAGTCGCGGGTTCAAATCCCGTCTCCCGCTCCAGATTTAACGTTGACCAAAGTCCTGCGGCCTCGCGGGCTTTTTCATTTTGAGGAGTAGGTTGGCCTGTGGACTTTTGTGCGCGATAACGCTAACTTAGGTCATAGGGCGCGGTACCCAAGTGGTAAGGGAGAGGTCTGCAAAACCTTTATGCGTCGGTTCGATTCCGACCCGCGCCTCCAATCTTTTCGCCATTCAATTTGGCCTCCCTTCCGGTTCCGTCGCTGCCTCGTCAGCGGCGCTTGAAATCTCGTGTATTGAAGTGGGCGCGGCGGTCTAGCCACGCTGGCGGCGATCGTTGGGCATACTGCGATTCGTTTAGTGCAGCGCTACGTGCATCCCACGGCTGAGCGGAAGCGGTTGGACGAAAAAACGTGCTGCATAACTCCGGCTTCGACGGCCAACCCAACCTTCGATGCTGCCGGCAATCTCTATCCACGACCCAAGGCGGCCAAGGGAACCAGCAGCAAGTCCTGTATCGCCCGGAGTGCGTACATGCAGACGAAAAAAACCGCCGGTGACAGCTGCATTGAGCTGAACACCGGCGGTATAGTTTCTTCGATTTCAAACGCTCACGCCCGAACAGCAGGTCAGCAAGCGAAGTCGTCAATCCAACCCAGATTCAATCTTAGTAAATCGCCAGTCCACCGACATTCTCGCTGGAGTCGTACGTTCCCCAGACGTCGTTGGTCCCTTCGACCCCACCGCCGAGAGCGGCAGAGAGGTCCCACGCCAGCCAGGAATTGGCATCGGACTGGACATAGACCCAGAGCAGTTCGCCCTTCTTCACCGCTATCTTGCATTTGATGGTTTCCACCGTGTAAGCGTCGCCGAAGGTGAAAAGGTTCGTGGGCTTCCCCTGGCAAAGATGCTTGCCGCCGTCAGTATTGCCGCACGGCAAATTCTTGCAGTCCTTATCCACATCAACGATGGCGCCGTTCGTGCCTTCCACGAAGCCAACGGTAACGCCAACTTTCTTAGTGGTGCCGGTCTTCAGAACTTTGATCTGGGCAGCTGGTGTGTACTCGGTGCCGATTGGGCTCCCGTCGGAGATCGTGTAGCCTTCACCTGTGTCGATGGTGCCGTCGCAAATGTTGTCATAGAACTTACCTTTGGTGCACGGTGTCCTAACGGTGTTCACATGCGAGGGTGCCTTCATGAAAACCGTTTCCCGCCCGCCGTTGATGGTGATTGTCGACTTGCTGTTGTCTTCGGCCAGAGCGGTTGCGCCGATTAGCGCCAACACGGCCAAGCCAAGTAGGATTCTTGCGACTGCTGCTGTTTTCACTGGTGTCTCCTCCGTTATTTTTCGAATTGGGTTGGGCTCGATGAACCGGGACGCGGAAGCCCAGCCTCTACTTTTTGGTGCGCTGCCGCAACAGTTGTCTCGCTGGCCCCTGCAGCGTGCTTTATCATTCCTGAGCTGTTCTTGTTCGCCCGAAGTTGATTCGGCTTTACCGACTCCCCCGCGGGCTACAACAACTACTCTTGACGTCCTGCAAATGGAAACGCCAAAAGCCGTCGCGGGCCATTCTACATTTGTCAATTCTTACGTCAAGCAGAATCCAATCCGGAAGCGGATTTTGTGGGATGTTGCAATAAACATGTGCAAAACTGTGCGACACTGTTGTAGCACGGTTGCGTTTTTCCCTATGCTTTTTGGGATTTGCCTTCGACAACTGCCCAACCTGCGAAATAAATGTCTCGGGGGATCACTGCCGAAGAGTAGAAGGTCGCCGCCGCCAGTCGGCGGCCGGCGAAAACTCGAATCCAAACCCGTGCCCCGGCGTGACTGAACACTTACGACCCAAAAGACACGGCCTTATTCAGAATTTCCTTAAGTATAATGTTGACGCATTGTGCCTTCGCTGATTCCTCTTCATTTCTGAGGATGAGAAGTTCGCAGCTTTTTGGACGACCGCTGGAGGCCCAAGCAGAAATGTGAGCCGGCAGACCGCGCAATCAAAGCTTGGGATGAATCGACGCCTCACCATTCTTGCATATATTTTCCTGGCTATTGCGACCGCAGTCGTTTATAGCCCAGTAAGGGGCGCTGACTTTGTAAACTATGACGACAAGAATTATGTCACTCAAAATGTCCATGTGCAGGCGGGACTCACCTGGAATACTTTCACCTGGGCCTGGCGGTCCACAGAATGGGACAATTGGCAGCCGCTAACTTGGCTCTCCCACGCACTTGATTGTCAACTCTACGGGGTGAACCCGGTTGGCCATCACTTCACCAATGTTCTGCTTCATATACTCAACGTGCTGCTGCTGTTCCTGTTGTTGAATGGGGCGACCGCCGCGCCGGGGCGCAGTTTGCTAGTCGCCGCATTATTCGCGCTGCACCCCTTTAACGTGGAATCCGTGGCTTGGGTGGCAGAGCGCAAGAACGTTCTGAGTCCCCTGTTGTTTCTACTTGCGCTTGGTGCATACGGGCGGTACGCGATGAAGCCGGACCTCCGCCGCTACTTGCCCGTTCTCGCGCTATTCATGCTGGGCCTTGCGGCAAAGCCGATGGTCATCACGCTCCCTTTCGTACTGTTGCTGCTTGACTACTGGCCGCTGCGCCGAACTGAGAAACCGAGTCAGCCCGTCCGTCCACATCCGCGGGGCCGCAAGAGACTGCCGCAGCAGGCCCGTCCTCTGCTTTCCAGTGCGACGCTTTCGCCTGCTCCCGCGTCCTGGTCGCGATTGGTTTTGGAGAAGGTGCCTTTATTGATACTGTCCGCCGGCAGCGCGATTATCACCGTCCTGGCGCAGAGAAGAGGAGGCGCAGTCCGGTCCCTGCAGGACTTTTCCCTTTGGGTAAGACTGCAAAACGCTCTTTACGCCTATGCCATGTATATATGGAAAGGGTTCTGGCCGACGAGGCTAGCCGTCCTTTATCCCCACCCCGGCCCCAGCCTTACCGTTCTGCAATTGGGAGTGGCAGCAGTTTTTCTGGTTGCGGTTAGTCTTTTCGTATGGAAACTCCGCCTAACGCGCCCATACTTAGTGACCGGCTGGCTCTGGTATCTCGGAACCCTGGTGCCGGTTATCGGATTGGTTCAGGTCGGCCAACAAGCCATGGCCGATCGCTACGCCTATGTTCCGCTGATTGGGATCTTCGTGTTGCTGGTTTGGGGCGTGGATGACTGGGCGGACAGCAAGAAAATTGGTTTGCCGGCACGCGCCGCTGCCGCTGTCATTATCCTCATCGCCTTCTCAATCTTGACTTGGCGCCAGATCGGTTATTGGCGCGATAGCGACACTCTCTGGGCACACGCCTCAGCACTGACCGAAAACAATCTGTTCGCCGAGGACAACGTCGGCAAGTCGCTGCTTCGGCTGGGCCGCCCCCAGGATGCGATGCCTCATCTGGAGGCTGCGGTCAGGATTGATCCCCACGACTCCACTCGTCACATAAATCTTGGCTCCGGTTTGGCCCAGAGTGGACGTTATCAAGATGCCGTCCGAGAGTATGAGACGGCCATTCCATTGGCCTCCGATCCCGAAGTTCGATTCCGCTGCTATGAAACTATCGCCACTTTGTATGGCTTGCTGGGAGATTACGCCAAAGTGCGAGAAACTTACTGGCAGGCCTTACAGGTCGATCCCGCAGAAGCGTCGCAAATCGAACAGCGGCTTTCCCAACAGGCTGCAGATGAGAATAGCGGACCGGCTTACCTGCAGCTGGGACTATTTTTGGATGAGACGGGCAAGCCTTCTGAGGCCCGTTCAGCCTTCGCTCAAGCCCTAAAGCTAGATCCCGCGCTGGAAGAGGCAAGGCGGCTGCTTGGAATCCGTGAACGAAAGCAACCTCAGGGCAAAGAATAGTGCCTAATTGCTTAAGACCGGCAATCGACTATGAGCTACCAGCAGCAAGTTTCCGTTCGTACTAAGGGGCACGGCCAACGCGTCAACCAACCTTCGCTTGCATAGCTTCGGAACCGAGTGGCGTCGAGCACCGTAGTTCATGAAACGATCGCGTCGGGACAAGCACCTTGGGCGGGGCATTACCGCTGGAATCTGCGACGAGCCCAAGCGTTGCCTTGGACTACTGCCCGGTCTGCGAAATAAATGTTTCTGGTGGGTCGAAGAAGCAACGGCGCCAGAACGCTTGTTCTGAGAGTGTACCGGCCTTCCATTGCTGGAGCACAGGTAGAGTCGCTGCGGCCATTCCACCGTCTTCTGAATCGAAAATAAGGACGACTCCTGTCGCAGTGGTTGAAGACTGTGTAAGTTCGGCGTACTCCTTGTCGAACAGCGATTTCGCGAATTTCAGTTTCGCTTGCGCGTCCGTTTCCGCTGCGGTGCCGCTGATCTTTTGCACGGTGAGAATCTTCACGGTCTTTCCATGGAGTGGCTCCCAGGTTCCGGGGAAAGATGCGATTTGCTCGTCCTTCACTTGAAAGTGTTCGGTGGCGGCCGGGGACGCGGGATTTTCAACTTTCGCATCGGATGCGAAAGTCGCAGGCATTTCCAAACTGGAGCGGCGGATCCATCCGCGAGAAAGACCCGAGATTCGAACGTGAACCCAGCTCGCGTTCATGTCGAGAATCTCAAACTCGTCTTCTGCGGTAGCGAGAAACAGAACTTTGGCGCCTTCGATCGGACTTCCCAGCACAGGCGTATCAGACTTCTTAACGGAGACCAGATTGCTTGGGTGGGCCTGATTGTGCAGAATTTCCTCCAGACCCTTGGCTTCCTTGGTGAGCTCTTCCATGTGTTTATCAGCTACAGCCTTCTGGGTCTCCAGCGAAGCAGCCCGCTCCGTGCCGACAGTATTTCCCAGCTTGAACGGAGAATTCGCTGGTGCTAAGGGGAGCTTCGAGGACGCCATTGAGCCTGCAGGGATTCCAGTGTTTGGAATCGGCGCTGAAACCGCAGGGGTAGACACTCCGGTTTTGCTGCCAGGCAGCGACGTCGCCGAACTCGCACGAGGACTCGCCGTCGAGGGCGATGCGCCGCCACCCAACGCGTCCTCAAGACGATCCAGAAAATCAGATTCCACGCGGCCATTCGAGGGCAGTACCTGGTAACCGGACTTCGATGAAGCGGGATCTGCGTACCAAGCGGTTATCTTGGCGCTGACTCGCACCAGCGTTTCGCCAGCAACGGTGGAACTCACCTCGATCACGCATTGATAGTAACCACGCTGAAAGCGGTCGAGAGGACGATCTCCCGGACGTGTGAAACCATCCAGCACCGGCAGCCGGCCCGAAGTGGAAGGCTGCAACTCCTTGAGAGTTTTCTCAACCGCCGACTTCGACTGCGCAAACGTGCGCTCGTACGGAGCGCTCTGAGCTGAGGAAACGCGGGCCCCTAGCACGGATACTGCGAGACAGAAGATAAAAAACAAGCCCCGCGTCAAAGCTGCCGTCGGATGGGTTCGCGTCACGGCAGCGGCTCCAGTTGCTCGCGATGAATCCAGCCGTGCTGACCGTCTTCCGTTTCCACGCCGTACCAGTACGGGGTCACCACGATGATCACGACTTCAGTGCCGGTCTCAAGAGACTTCAAATTCGAAGCGGTGTGGAAGGGTGCGGATTTGAGCTGGGCGCCGGGAGCTTTAATCACACGTTCCGCTTGCCGCCGGAGATCCTGGATGTGCTGTTCCAAGCTTTGGACGGAGCTTTGTGCCGTGGCCAGCGCCAGCGCTTCATCCTCTTCGCTCTTGCGTTCCAGAGCCTGTCTAGCTAGCTCTTGCTGGCGTTGTTTTTCGCCCTGTTGCGTCTGCGTCTTCTGCAATTCGATTGCATCAACGTGATCCTGGATGTCTTTGTACTCGGCGCTTTCGACGCTACCGTCCGAGGGATGCACGGTGCGCCGGAAATCCTCGACAAAAATTGCGTCGATCCGCAGAATCGTTCTGTTGGCGTCCCGGCTCTGCACCACATAGCGCACCGCGAGCGTGCCTTCGTCCCTGGTTTCCTTGAAATTCGCGGGCGCCAGAACTTCGGTCCGGACCTTGTAGAAAACCGTGCCAGGCTCCTTCCACTGAGGAAACAGCGACGAGGAGGCGGCCGCCGTAGCCTTCTCGATGTACTTGTCTTTGTTGTATTCGAAGCTGCCCTGGATAATTCCGTCGTCGACGACGGCCTCGACCGCTTGCAAGACTTCGCTTTCGGGAGCGGTGACCTCGGTGGAAAAGGTCATGCCATAATCTTCCCGCTTCTTGTGTTCGCGAGCACCCGCAGGAGCAACGACGAGCGCCAGCCATGAAAGAGAGAGCAAAACCAGCGCGAGCCTGCCGCCTGTAGCGGATTGATTTCGATAGGCTGAGTATCTTCCGGCGCTGATGGAATCAACAATTCCTGCCCTTTGATCAATATTCCGCATGCAATCCAAACTGCCCGGTTCTTAGGGTCTTGGCGATCGAGTACACGATCTCCGGTTTCTAGCTCTCATACTCCCGACCGAGGTTGGCTGTCAACTTAACGGTCATCGTTGGGCCAAACAACGCTTGGTGACAAATTTGTGACAAAGTTTTTACAAAATATAGACGAAGTTATCACATTCAACTTACGCGAGGATGGTACCGTCCTTTGCGACGGTTGGCATGGAGCGCACAGGGCATGAATAGAACCACGAAGGGAAAGCGGGAGACAGGAAGCAAGGCCAAGCTCGTCGTATCGGGACGCAGGACCAAGCCCAAGCGGACGCGGGACCGGTTTGCCAAGAAACAGGCGCTCATCCGGGCGGCATTGGGACTGTTTGCCTCCCGGGGTTATGAGGTGGCGACAACTCGCGAAATCGCCGCGTCGGCGGGTTGCGCGGAGGGTCTTATCCACCGTTACTTCAACGGCAAAGCCGGCCTGCTCGCGGCCATGATCGAACATCGGGTGTCGAAGGACGTGCCGGACTTCAGCCACCCGCTTCGTCCCGCCGCCAACCTAGCGGATGAATTTCTACAGTTGGTCGACCGCGAAGTCGAACGTACTTGGGAGAACCGCGACTTTCTGCGAGTGTGCATACCTCGCGCCATGGTGGATCCATCCGTGGGCAGTGTCATCAACAAGGCATTCCTTTCGGGGCGCGCCAAAGCGATCTCGACACGGCTGCAACATCATGAATCCTGCCTCACCCTGTCGCACGACGCAATGGAAGTCCTGGCGCACGCGGTTGGGATGCTCGGTCTGGTCTTCGGCTTTGTGCGTCCTGTACTGCTGGGGCACGATCGCCTCGGGGCAAAGAAAATGGCCGCTGCGGTCGCAAGAATCCTTGTAGGCAGTCCGGCCGTTTCTGTAGTCGCTGATCGGTCTCCTCTTTCGGGAAAATCGCCTTCTCTTATTTTTTCTTGACAGGGCTCTAACGAACGTGATAATTAGTGCGTCCACGCGCACTTAACAGGTAGTTCTCGCTGTTTGATGTTGACTTCGTGTCAGAGGGTCAGATGACCGCTCCTGCTGTACGTGTCTTCAGCGACGTGTCGCGGATTCTCTGCCTCTTCTGCCGTGCGGTCTGGTGCAACACAACCGCCTTCCGCCAAACCTCAAAAGACAACATGATCGTTAGATTGCGAGAGCGTGCTCAATGCGGTTGAACGTGGCGTCCATTGATTCGCAGGAAGGTTGTCTTCATGATTTCGCAATTAGGAGGAATGGATGATCTCGTCCCGGAGAAGTCTCGCGGGTAGCTTGCTGCTACTGGTGTCGCTTATCGTTGGCTGTTTCCCCGAGGCGCACGCCTTACCCGCCTTCGCCCGCAAGTATGGTCTGCGCTGCTCGGCATGCCATGAATCCTGGCCAATGCTGAATTACTTTGGACAGAAATTCAAAGACAACGGCTATCAACTCATGAACGATCGGGACGCTCCGATTTGGCAGAATCCCTCCTACTGGCCGGTCACCTTCCGCATTACGCCGATCTGGCACCGCGTAAGCACGGGCAGGGTGGCAATCGACGAGGGAGGTGGCCAAAACAACGGAGAGACGAGGATCTCGAGTACAGGCTTCGATCTGAGCGGACTCGACTTCCATACCGGCGGCACCTTGGAGAAGAACTTCTCGTTCTATGTACTGCCTTCTTCCGACTCTACTGCGACCTTTCACTTCGAGACCGTCATGGGCCGCCTGGATAATCTCTGGGGCAGCTCGTGGCTCAATGTGAAGCTGGGCAAATTCGAGCTCGACAACCTGCTATCTGAAAAGCGCATTCTGACGCTGACCGGTAACGGCGGGATTTACCAGACCTACCACTTCATCCCCGTGGGTGATAACAACATCTTTGGGCAGATGGGAGACAACCAGCTCGGCCTCGAGTACATGGGACACTCGGTGGACGACCGGACGCGCATTTCCGCCGCCCTCATCAGCTCAAGTGACGGAAACATCGGTCTCGTCACCGGCGCAAATTCCTATACCGGATTCTTCACTGGGAGCCAGGCGTTTGACGCTGGCAGACTGGGAGTCGAGCGCATCGGGTTCTACGCTATGGTCGGAGAGGCGGCCACAACCTATCGGACTTCTGCCGGGGTACCCATCCCTGGCTCGGGCATCGGCAACAAGTCATTCAGTCGCGAGGGCTTCGTCGGACAATTCTACTTCGGCCCCCACTTTGACATCGACGTGGTGACCCAGCATGGCTCTGACAACGTATGGTTCGGGCAGGGCTTTGGCAACGCAACAAACCCCAGCAATGGAACCCCCTGCCCTACGTCCGGGCCTTGCGGTCCGAACAATACGCCCGGAACAGTTCTTCCGGCGACAGCGCGGGCGCCCAGTTGGAACGGCGCCACCTTCGAAGCGCACTACGTGTACAGTCCGCAGCTAATCTTCATCGGCCGGTATGAGTTGGAGCGGATGTCGCAACAGGCAACAGTGGGGAACGCGTCCAACCTGGGCAATATCGCCGACTATACGATCGGCTACCGCTACAACCCGTTTATGACTAGCCGGGCGGGTTTCGCCTGGCATAACGAATACAACTGGATGCACCAAGACGGGACTGGCCCGCAACCCGGCCAGAATTTGAATTCGAGCGAATTGTTGATCGGCTTTGACTTCGACTTCTAGAGAGGAACAGCAATGCGCGCTAGATTAATTTGCTCGCAGTGGATGTGTGTAGCTGTGGTGGTTGCGGTTTCTTCGCTATCCGGGGCACAGAGCACGGCGAACCAGGAAAACCAGTGGATGGGGATAGAAAGTCACATCGGCAATTTGACCGGCCACGCCGCCAACGCCAAGGACGACTACCGCAGGTACTGTGTCGGGTGTCACGGCGATCTGGGGGACGGACAGGGCGAAAACGCTGTGTGGCTCGATCCCAAACCGCGGGACTTCACCATCGCCCAATTCAAGTGCCGCTCCACTCCAACCGGAACCTTGCCCACCGACGAGGATCTCTTCAATACCATCGCTCGTGGACTTGACAACTCCAACATGCCGCCGTGGAATACGTTTACCAAGGTGCAACGCGCGGACCTGGTTGCGTACATCAAGCACTTTTCGGCCAAGTGGCAAACCGAAAAGCCGGGAACGCCGATTCAGATTCCACCCGAGCCCGAAGTTACGGCGGATCGAATCAAGGCCGGTCAGGTGTTGTTTAAGAAGCTGGAATGCTGGAAGTGCCACGGAGTCGAAGGTCGAGGCAATGGTCCATCCGCCGATACGCTTACGGATGACCTGAACCGGCCAATCAAGCCCTTTGACTTCCACGATGGAGATCGTTTCAAGTGCGGCAAGAGCAACGCCGATCTGTACAAGATTTTCATGACCGGCCTGGATGGCACGCCTATGCCGTCGTTCGCGGACAACGTAAAGCCGGACGAGGCTTGGGATCTGGTGTTCTATCTCCGCACGCTTCAACCCATGAAGACCAAGGAAAAGGAGATTGCGCGGCAACTGGGTTTGAAACCAATCGATCCCAATGCGCCAAACCCCTAACCCGAGAAACTAGATTGGAAGCGAGAAAAATCTGCAGTTAGGAGAATGTTCGATGAAGTTTCAACATGCGCGTTATTCTTTGGCAATACTAGCGTCGCTAGTACTGGTTTCTATCGGAACAGTAATGCTCGATCAAAAGGTCAATGCCGCGGCCGAGGGAAAGATCACCGGAACCGTAAAACTGGACGGCACCGCTCCTCGCCAGAGGCCTATTGACATGTCAAAAGAGCCGAGTTGCGCCAAGATTCATGAGAGCAACCCGGTGCACATGGAGAACGTGGTGGCCAGCGCCAGCGGAGCCCTGCAAAACGTAGTCGTCTATGTTTCCGAAGGGCTGACCGGAAATGAAGCCAGCGCGGTGTCATCCGAGAACCCGACCTGGGACCAAAAGGGTTGTCAGTACATTCCCCACGTGATGGCGCTGAATCCGAATCAGCACTTCAAGGTCGTCAACAGCGATCAGACTTCGCACAACATTCACCCCATGCCCAAGCAGGGCGGACCGAATCATGAGTGGAATAAATCCCAGCCCACGGGAGCCCCGCCGTTCGACGTGTTCTGGACGGGCGAGGAAGTCGCCATCCCGGTCAAATGCAACATCCATCCCTGGATGCACGGTTACATGGCGGTGGTGAAAGGTCCTAATGCGGTCAGCGACGCCAACGGCTCCTTCACACTCAACCTGCCTCCGGGAAGTTACACCGTGACCGCATGGCAAGAGGAGTACGGAACCCAGACTCAGAAAGTGACTGTGGCTGCAGGGAAACCTGCGACCGCGGATTTCACCTTCAAGGCAAAGTAAAAAGTCCAGGCATGGTCGGAGCTGCCGCCGGAAGCGGTGCTTCCGAACTGTTGATGCGAAAGCCGGCTCTCGACCGGGAGGCCAAACGACATGGCGAAATTCTTTGCTGTGACCATAGTTCTGATTGCCATAGGTTCCGCCGTTCCTATCCTGCGGCACACGTGGTGGATGGCGGAAGATATCTCGACGCACGGCGCGCCGATTGATGAGCAGATGTCGGAAACCATGGCGGAGGCGGGAATTTCGTTTCTGGCCTCGCAGTTCATCCTTGCGTATTTCATCTGGAAATTCTCCGGCTCGCGTCCGGGCGAGAAGATCAAGCACCTCCCTGGCGGAGCCAAGGGCATGGTCTGGGCGGCTTTCCTGCTCGTCGGAACGGAAGTTCTGGCGCTGGGTATTTTTGGAGTTAAAGCCTGGGCCAACGTTTATTTCACTCCGCCGTCCGCCAATGCCATGCCGGTTCAAGTCCAGGCTGGGCAATTCGCGTTTTATTTCCGCTATCCGGGTCCGGATGGAAAATTCGGCCCGCTTCACGCCGATCTGATCAATGAAGGCACGCAGAATTTCTTCGGCCTCGATCAGGACCACGATCAGGATTCCAAGGACGACATCGTGACCGCCGAAATGGCGATTCCGGTCAATCGTGAAATCCACTTGCTGATGCACGCCAAGGATGTGGGGCACTCGTTTTTCGTGCCGGAATTGCGAGTCCAACAGGACTTTGTCCCCGGCCTCGACGTTTCCTTGCATTTCACCGCGACCAAGATCGGACGCTATGAAATCGTCTGCACCCAGCTTTGTGGGCTGGGGCATTACAACATGAAGGCGTATCTGAACGTGAAGTCCCAGCAGGACTTTGACGACTGGCTGAAGAAGGAAGCAGCCATGCAGTGAACTGGAGCGCATCCGCGCTTTCCGTTTGGATGCACAAACATCTTTCGAGGTGAGCACATGCACGACATGTCAGCACACGCGGCACATCACGCGCCACCGACGAGTTTTATTCGGAAACACGTTTTCAGCCTCGATCACAAAGTGATCGGAAAGCAG
>Ga0209517_10002747_pt1 | contig 24477 bp, 19 predicted proteins | sample PeaSoiMetSII2010_FD_187695 | JGI IMG/M metagenome (GOLD analysis project Ga0209517, IMG submission 187695) | Peat soil microbial communities from Weissenstadt, Germany - SII-2010 (SPAdes) (version 2) | ecosystem: Environmental > Terrestrial > Soil > Wetlands > Peat | place: Germany... | reverse complement strand
CGCGTCGAGCGGCCAGCACGACATAGGCAAACTGGCTCTCCGGAGCTTTGGTTTGCACGGTCATGAGTGTCTTACCCTCCAAACGATGCCAGGACTTGATTTACACGGCCTCGACGGCGGGCACTGCCACAACGTAGCGCCAGGACAATCGCCTGAGCTTCGCGGCCGGCACGTTCCACGTCGTCGTTCACCACACAAAAATCGTACATCGCTTCGCTTGCGGCAATTTCCTCGCGCGCCTGCGCCAACCGCCGCGCAATTTCCTCGTCGGGGTCCTGGCCGCGGCTACGCAAGCGCCGTTCCAGTTCCTCGCGCGAAGGTGGCAAAATAAAAATGGCCACGGCTTCCGGTAACTTCTGCTTTACCTGCGCCGCGCCCTGCACGTCAATCTCGAGCACCAAGTCCAAATCCCGAGCCCGCGATTCGTCCAGCCATTTTTTCGGCGTGCCATAGGAATGCTTCCCGAAAACACGCGCGTATTCCAGAAATTCACCCCGGGCGGCCATTGCTTCAAACTCCGCTTCGGTGACGAAATCATAACATTTTCCGGTGGCCTCAGTCGCCCGACGGGGCCTGGTAGTACACGAGATTGAAGGCATAGTCCCCGGAAGCTCCAATACCTTCTGCACCAACGTTGATTTCCCCGAGCCTGACGGCCCGGAAACGATCAGCAGTAATGGCGCAAACCCGTTCCTTTCGCTCATTCGATGTTCTGTACCTGTTCCCGCAATTTCTCGATTTCCGCTTTGATCTCCAACGCAATCCCTGTTATCGCCAGCGCTTCGCTTTCCACCCCGGGCGTTTTGGAAAGCATGGTATTCGCTTCGCGTTGCATCTCTTGCAGCAGGAAATCCAGCTTCTTGCCCAGCTCCCCGGCGCCGTCCAGCAATTGTGCGAACTGCTGCAGGTGGCTGCGCAACCGGTCTAATTCTTCACTTATATCGCTGCGTTCCGCAAGTAGCGCCGCCTCCTGCGCCAGCCGCGCGGGGTCGATGCTGCTGCCGCCCAGCAATTCCTTCAGCCGGGAGTCCAGGCGTCGAGCGAACGCGGGCCGCAAAGTTTCCACCAACCCGCGCACCCGCTCGACCAGCGCCCCGATCAGTGATACGCGCGTGCGTAGCTCCTCCGTGAGATGACGCCCTTCGGCGCGGCGCATCTCGTCCATTTTGCTGAGGGCTTCGCGAAGTTGCGCCTCCAGCACTTTGCCGAACTGCTCCTGCTCCTCATCCGAATCCGGCAATTCCGGCGACAGCCCGGCGATCACTCCTGGCAGCCGCAACAGCGAAACGAGGTCCAACTCCGATTTCGCTCCCGTCTGGCGGCGCAGATCATCCGCGGCCCGCAGATACGCATGCAGGAGTTCCTGATTGACATGCACCGGCGCCGCGCTTCCCGGCTCGACGCTCAGGTGAATGTCCACGTGCCCGCGATGGATGCGCTCGCGCACGGTCTGCCGCAGGCGAATCTCGTAAGCATCCAGCGATTCCGGCAAACGCAGCTTCACGTCCAGGAACCGGTGGTTCACGCTTTTCACGCTGACGCGAATGAGCCAGCCCTGGTGCTCGCCGCGCACCGTGGCATACCCGGTCATGGATCGGCATTCGAGTTTCGGTGCCGCTGGTGTCGGGGCGTGTGTGGTGCTTTGTGCGCTCATGCTTCGTCTCTCGAATTCATGGGGTCCGGGTTCGGCACTTCCGCGGGAGCCAGCACGACTTCTTCCGCGAATTGCAAATCATGCAAACGCGCGTAGCTGCCGCCCTTCGCCAGGAGCTCTGCGTGCGTCCCGCTCTCCCGGATGGAGCCGTCTTCCAATACAAGAATCTTATCGGCTTTGCGCACGGTTCCCAAGCGGTGCGCGATCACAAACGCCGTCCGGCCCACCATGAGGTTGCCCAGCGCCTTTTGAACGTACTGTTCCGACTCTGAATCCAGCTCGGATGTGGCCTCATCCAGAATGAGGATCGGCGAATTCTTCAGGATGGCGCGCGCAATGGCGATCCGCTGCCGCTGCCCGCCGCTCAACCTCGTGCCGCGTTCGCCGATGACAGTATCGTATCCCTGCGGCAGCTCGTTGATGAAATCGTGGGCCAGCGCCGCCTGTGCCGCTTCGATCACCCGTTCGCGCGGCACATCGCCCATTCCATAGCAGATGTTGTTGATCACAGTGTCGTGGAACAGGATATTCTCCTGCGTCACCATGGCGATCTGGTTGCGCAACGATCTCAGGTTCATTTCCCGAATGTCTGTCCCATCAATCCGAACGCTCCCGGAAGTCACTTCATGGAATCGAGGAATCAGGTTCACCAAAGTGGTTTTCCCCGCGCCGCTGGATCCCACCACCGCAATCACTTCTCCCTTGTTGGCCGTAAAGTCCACGTGCTGGAGGACTGGGGTGTTTTCCGAATCATAAGCGAACGCCACTTTGTCGAATAGGATTTCGCGCGAAAGCCCGTCCAGGATGATTCCGCCCTTCTGGTCAAGCACTTCCTCTTCCCGATCCAGGTAAGCGAAGACCTGCGTGCTGGCGCCCTGCGCCGCCTGAAATTGCTGATACACGTAGCCCATGCGCTTTAGTGGCATGTAGGCGTTGAACATCACATACAAAAAGGAAATGAATCCGCCCAACGTGATCTGCTGGTGTTGAATCTGATTGCGGGCATACAGAATCAGCAGGGGGATCACCACGGCACTCACCAGATCCATCAGCGGGGATGTGATCACCACGGCACGCACCCAACGCATGTTTTCTTTCAGCAGCCGTCGCGCCACCTCGCGAAATTTCTTGAGTTCAAAGTCCTCCATGCCGAATGCTTTTACAACGCGGTTCCCGCTCACCGTTTCTTCCAGGATCTGGCTCAAGTCGCTCAGCCGCGTCTGGCTCTTCTCCGCCGAAACCCGGATCTTTTTCCCAAGTTTATTTACCGGGAACACCACCACCGGCAAGAGTACAGAGGTGGCCAGCGCCAGCTTCCAGTTCAGGATCAGCATGGCGGCCACAAACGCGATGAACGTGAAGCTCTTCATGAATAAATCGGCCATGTAATCGCTGAGCGCGAAACGCACGCGGTCCACGTCATTAATCGCCACGGAAATAATCCGCCCCGTGGGATTGTGCTGAAAGAAACCCATCGGCTGGCGAATCACTTTTCCGTAGAAAGCATTGCGAAGGTCGCGCGTCGCCGCCAATCCCACATACTGGATTTCCGTAAGTCCCAGGTACTCGGCGATGGCCTTGCTGACAAAAAGGAAGAGAATCGTGAACGCAAACATCGTCCAGACGTTGTGGATGCTCGAGGGGAAAAACTTGTTCAGATAAATGACGTGCCCGTTCCAGGGCAATGTCACCAGGGGCAAGCTCGATCCGAACTTCTCTGGATGCAATACGAAGTCCACCGCCGGCCGCACCATGAACCCGATCATGGCTTCGGCCGCAGCTACAAACGCGACCAGAATCACACCAATCGCCAGGCGAAAGCCGTACGGCTTGGTGTAACTCATCAATCGCTTCAGTTGTGGTGAAAAAAGTGAACCCAATCCCGGACTCCTGAACCCCTTGGCTTAATTTGGCTTAACCCCTCTTGGTACGCTATTCGGCTGCAGCTCGGCGTGTCAAGTTTTCGGGGTAGCGCCTCTAGGTCCATTTCCACTTCCGGAGATCACCCGGCGCCACCGCGCAAACAGCCAGGCATAGTCCGCGCCCCCCGTTTTTGGCTTGTTTGGCTTATGGCGCAGTATTTCGACCTGCCCGTTTTACAACTTTTTACAATCCTTTGCGATTGCTTGACACATCGGGCTTTAAGGGTCTTTATAGTCTCTCAAAGATGCGAAGCAAGTGATTCAACTGGAGGGGCCTGAAATGTCCAAGAAGTGGCGATTGACGGACCGCACGCGGACGCTCCTTACCTTGGAGCTGGCCATCGTCCTCCCTGCCGCGGCCCTGATGGCCTTTAGCATTTGGAACCTGAAGCACATTCAGCGCGACCAAGCCATCGAAGCCGCCATCCAGCGCGACTTTACCCACGTGTTGATGATTGCGGAGAAGCACAGCTTGGAAAAGGCCGACGAGCTGCTCGAGCCCGTGCGCAAGGAATTCCCTAACCCAGATGACAGCTCCCGGATCGATGCCCGGCTCGACCGCATGCTGTCGGATCATCCCGAGTTCAGTTACGCGCTTCTCTACGATAAGAAGAGCGGCCTCATGGTGAGCCGAATGCAGCCAGGCCGCGACCATGATGGCGACTTCTGCGTGCGCGCACAGGACGCTATCAAGGACCTTGAGAGCTGGATACCGGTGGACGCACCTTCAATGGTGGAGCATCTCAGAATGGCGGCCGAGAAGGGAGATCCATCACCTGCGTTCATGGGTGGTTGGATGCTTGAGGGCAAACAGCGCATGTACTGGAATATCGCCTTGTTCATTCCCCCGGATCTCCCGAAGGATCGCGTGAGCCTGGGCATGGTTTCTTTCGACGAAGAGTATCTAAAGAAGAGCCTTTTCCCCACCGTAATCAAAGATGTATTGAACAGCAAGAGCGCCATGTTGAAAGCTGATGCAAATCCGCCGGCTATAATGATCCATCCCTCGAAGGATTCGACACCGTTGGTCGTTTCCGCAAACTGGGACGGTGGCAAGGCTGAAGTGGAGCGCCCCTTCGGCGAGATTTTTCAAGGCATGGTTTGGGCAATTAAATTTCCTGGCACTACTATTGCCGACATCGGAGCGAAGTTCCTCCGGTACAACTATACTGTCCTCGCCGCCCTCTCCCTGGTGATGATTGGGGGGATATTCCTAACCTACCGCAACGTGTCCCGGGAAATGAATCTCGCCCGGCTGAAATCCGATTTCGTCGCCAACGTCTCGCATGAATTGCGCACGCCTCTGGCTCTCATCCGTCTCTATGCCGAGACTTTGGAGTTGGGGCGTCTCACCGCAAAGGATAAATACCAGGACTATTTCCGCATCATTCGCGAGGAAAGCGAACGGCTAACGGCTCTCATCAACAATATCCTCGACTTTTCCCGCATTGAAGCGGGCCGCAAGGAATATGAGTTTAAGGAAACCAATCTCCCCGATCTCGTTTGCTCCACACTCGATTCCTACCGCTTCCAGATCGAACAGAACGGTTTTGCTTTCGAGGAAAACATCTCCCGCGATATTCCTCCGGTCAACGTGGACCGCGAAGCCATTGCCCGCTCGTTGCTCAATCTGGTGAACAACGCTTTGAAGTATTCCAAGGACCAAAAATTCATCGGTGTCAGTCTGTATCGCGCTAACGGCTCCGTGAAACTGGAAGTCAGCGACCATGGCATCGGCATCTTACCCGCCGAACAGGAAAAGATCTTCGAGAAGTTTTACCGCTGTGGCGATCCCTTGGTCCACAACATCAAGGGCTCGGGTTTGGGTCTTTCGCTCGTCCGCCATATCGTTCGCGCGCACGGTGGCGACGTACAGGTTGAGAGCACCCCGGAAAAAGGTAGTAAATTCACGATCGCGCTGCCGTTGGATCCGTCTTCAAGGGCGGGGGGCGCAATCGCATGAAGGCTACGGAGCGCGGGGTCGTGCCATCTTCCGCGAAAACCATAAGGGAGAGTTCATGAGTTCAAGCAAAATTCTGATCGTTGAGGACGAACCACATATGGTTGCCGGCCTGCGCGATAATTTCGAATACGAGGGCTTTCAAGTCATAACCGCGCTCGACGGCGTGGAAGGGCTCGAGCGCGCGCTCAAGGATTCTCCGGACCTGGTTGTTCTCGACGTGATGATGCCGCGCATGAGCGGGCTGGATGTCTGCAAACAGCTCAAGGCCAAGCGCCCCTCGATTCCCATCATTATGCTTACGGCTCGCGGCCAGGAAGTGGATAAGGTCGTTGGCCTTGAACTGGGTGCCGATGACTACGTCACCAAGCCCTTCTCCATTCGCGAACTCCTTGCTCGCGTCAAAGCCGTTCTGCGAAGGGCTCACACGCTTCCGAAAGACCAGGACAGTTATGCCTTTGGCGACGTCGAAGTCAATCTGCGGAGTTACCAGGTCATTCGCGGGGGACAGCGCGTCGAGTTCTCCGGCAAGGAGTTTGAGCTGCTCAAGCACTTTCTATGTCATTCCGGGGAAACGTTGAGCCGCGATCGGCTTCTCGACGAGGTTTGGGGCTACGAGAATTTCCCGACCACCCGCACCGTGGATGCCCATATTGTTCGCATCCGCCAGAAACTCGAACCCGTCCCCGAGGAACCTCGTTACTTTTTGACGGTTCACGGAGTAGGTTACAAATTCGTAGGATGACTCGATCATGATGGCCATAACTGAAAAAATGCTGGACATCAAGCGATCCGCTCTCGGCAACCACCCGGCGCAGGCAGCCCCAAGCTTGCACGACGAAGTCCCTCGTCAGGCTTTGCCTGCAACCGGTGGAAATCTCAAGGACAACGTGCAGTTCCTGACGGACGAGATGGACGCACTTCGCCGCGATCATGCGAATGTTCAGCAGGCCATCTTTGAAGCGGCTCAGGTGCAACGTCGGCTCTGCGCCCCGCGCGAATGTACTTGGCGCGATTTCGAGATCGCTGGTGAGATTTTCCCGGTTCGCCATCTTTCGGGAGATTTTTTCAAAGTGATGGAACTTGGGGCCGCCCTTGGCATCGTCCTGGGGGACATCGCTGGTAAAGGACTTACGGCGGGAATTTGGCAGGCTCATCTGATGGCCTTGATCCAGCGCGCCGGCCGCAGGCATTCAGACCCGGCCGATGCCGTCGCCGAAGTGAACAACGAGCTATGCCACGACGACGGATCGCCCCCTTTGACTGCGCTCTTTTACGCGCGCATCGATCCGCGGTCAAACGAGCTCGTTTATTGCAACGCCGGCCTGCCGGCTCCGCTGCTCCTACCGGCCAATAAGACTCTTGAACCCCTTGTGCAAGGTGGTCCAATGCTTGGAGCTATGAAAAACGCTTCATTTCAAACCGGAGCTGTTTCTCTGAATCCGGCCGACATGCTGATCATTTACTCCGATGGCGTAACGGAATGCCGCAACCGCCAGGACGACGAATTCGAAGTCGACCGCCTCGCCGCTGCCGGCAGAAGTGTCCACGGCATGAGCGCCAGCAAAGCCCTTTTCTCCCTGCTCGGGACCGTCCTCGATTTCGCTGACTCATGCGCACCGCACGATGACATGACGCTTTTAGTTGTTCGACGTCGCGACGCGCTCACGGGCGGGCGGCCCCGTTCGCGCATTAAAGATTTTTCTGCTCCTCCCGGGCGGCAGGCTTCGGCTTCGCGGCCGAAGAATTCCGGCTTGGGAGGGCACGGTTTCAAATAGCTGAGCTGCGGTACGCATAGCGGTCCACGCGTTGTCTCGCTCGGATCCGGAGCTGTTGGTGTGCCCATCTTGATCGGCAAAGGAGCTGTTATGGCAACTCGATCCGCCACAATGTTTCTCGAACGAGCCGGTCTCGACACCGCCCTCAATCATGCTCTACAAACTTGCCCGGAAGTTCTGGCCTCAATCTATGCCGCGCACTATCCTCACGTCTTGCAGGTCTGCCGCCGTTTCTTTCGCCGGCCGGAAGATGCGGAGGATGCCGCGTCGGAAGTTTTCTTGAAACTGCACACGGTCCTGGACAAAAAAGATGACGAGAATCCTTTCCGCCCTTGGGTATGCCAGGTGGCGGGCCGGCATTGCATTGACATCTTGCGCCGTCGAAAGCGCGAAAAATGCTCGACCGTCGCCGGAGATGATTTGTCCGCTTTCCCGGATAGTTCCACTCCGTCTCCTCTCTCCCAAGTTCTCCACAAGGAAACAAAACGCCTGGTGCGGGAACAGTTGAATAGCCTGCCGGATTATTACAAAGTTCCCCTGGTGCTCCGCTATTACAAGCGCATGAGCTACTCGGAGATTGCCCGCAAACTCAACCGCCGCCTTCCTACGGTCCGGACCATTATCTTCCGCGCCAAAAACCGCCTGCGCCGCAATTTGGAGCATCTGGCTGCCCGCCAAGCGCCCGGTTCCTCCACCACATTCCCCGGAATACCCTCGAACAGGTTGTCGCTTTTTGACCCCCAGAATCTTCCGAACCAACAGTCGCTTTCAACTGATCATGACTGAACAGCCACAGCCGAGCGGTTGGCTAGGACTGCCCGATCATCCTGGATCACGAACACCTCCTCGGCCCTTTGAATTTTTGTAACTCCAGTTATCGCTATTCGGCAGCAGCGCGGCGTGTCAAGTTTTCGGGGGTGGGGTTGTGCGTCAGTTTCCTACTAAAGCGTTCATCGGGAGTTGATGATCTCAGCCGCTCTTTGCTCGCAGCCAGTTCAGAGCAGTGACCCTGCGGGGGCTTTCCACCAGAATCGGTAAGGATGAACCTCCATGTACATGATGTACTACGCTGGGCTATCCTGTTTTCCGAGGAGAACATGAGCCGACAGCCGATCATCCGCACCATATCGCAACTGCTATTTGCAATCCTTCTCTCACTTCCAGCCCTGGCCCAACAGACCGCCCCTTCCATCCCTTCCACTGGATTCCCCGGGCTGGATGAGTACCGGGCGTCGCGGATTTCAATCTACACAGACGATTTCGGGCAACTGGCACGCTATCGGGAGGCCGACGCCGCGCTCGCGCCGCCAGCGGCGGGCAAAAGCCGAGTCGTATTTTTAGGCGACTCCATTACCGACTACTGGAAGTTACCAGACTATTTTCCTGGCAAGCCTTATATCAACCGCGGCATCGATGGGCAAACCACTCCCGAGATGCTGGTGCGTTTCCGCCAGGATGTGCTTGATCTTCACCCCAAAGTGGTGGTCGTGCTCGCTGGAACCAACGATATCGCCGGCGTCACCGGGCCCACGCTTAACGAGGTCATCGAGGCCAACTACGCTTCCATGGCCGAGCTGGCGCGCGCGCACCGCATCCGGATCGTGTTTGCGTCCGTCCTCCCCGTGCACAACTACACGCACGATGCTGAGGAGTCTTTTGCGCTGCGTCCGCGCAATAGAATCTTGGCGCTGAACAAGTGGCTTAAACACTACTGCGCTAAGAACCGCTTCGTGTATCTCGACTACTTCAGCGCTCTGGTAGACGAGCAAGGCATGCTGATGCGCGATCTGGCTGACGATGGGCTGCATCCGACTGATGCTGGGTATAAGATCATGGCGTCCCTGGCGGAGAAGGCGATTCAGAAGGCGCTAGCAGAAAACAGAGCCCGGTAAACTGCATGCGGCTATCTCGGGCGGGTCCTCGGAGAAGGGTCGAGGGACGATGAGAGCGGAATTGCTTCGATTCAACGGCGGTGTCGAGCGGGATCCCGCCATCGAGGCGTGGATGAAAAACCATACAGGCGAATTGGGAGCCATCGCGCGCGAGTGGTTTGAGGTAATGCGAAAGTGCGGGGACGAAGTCCGGGAACTTTTGCAGGACGGCTACCCGGTTGCATGTTTAGGAGATGCGCCCTTCGGCTATGTGAATGTCTTCACCTCGCACGTAAACGTGGGGTTCTTTCACGGAGCAGCACTGCCGGATCCGGCGCGCTTGTTGCAAGGCACCGGCAAGTTCATGCGTCATGTGAAGCTGAGACCGGTAGCGGCCACAGACGCCGCAGCGTTAAGCAGGCTCATCGATATGGCGTACTCGGACATAAAAGCGCGCGTCGAAAATGGCTAGCTACTCATTGCGTCCTTAGTCCCCTCTTCCGAAACTACCCCAGTAACGTGGTCAGGTGGAAATACGTAATTAAATTGGATTTTACTTATCAATGTCACGGTGCACGACGCGCGTCGCAAATCCGCGTTTCTCCAGCGATTTCTTCATCCATTCCGCCATCATCACCGAGCGGTGCCTTCCACCCGTGCACCCGAACGCAATCGTCAGGTAGCTCTTGCCCTCTTCGATGTAGTGGGGAATGAGGTAGGTCAGCAATCCTTGCATGCGGCGCAGGAACTCCCCGGTCTGCGGAAAGGACTCGATGTACCGCCGCACCTTGCTGTCGCGTCCCGTGTACCTCCGCAGCCTGGGCACAAAGTGCGGATTCGGCAGGAAGCGCACGTCAAACATCAGGTCCGCATCGGTGGGTACGCCAAATTTGTAGCCAAAACTCACCAGTGAAACGAGCAGCGGCCGCTGTGCTTCCGAACGGAAGCGTTGATTCACGAACTGCCGCAACTCGTGCACGTTGAACTGCGAAGTGTCAATCACCACGTCCGCGAGTTTGCGGATGGGTTCCATCAGCGCGCGCTCATGATGCAGGCTCTCGCGTACGCTGTAATCCTTGCCCAACGGGTGCGGCCGCCGCGTTTCGCTATAACGCCGCAGCAGCGCGTCTTCATGCGCCTCTATGTAAACAAGTGTGATGGGATGGTCGCGCCGCAGATGTTTCAGCAGCCCCGGCAGCTTCTCGAGTTGCAATCCTTCGCGCGCATCCACCAGTAACGCCGCTCGCCGGAAATCGCCTTCGCCCGCCGCATGCAGCTCCGCGAATATCGGGATCAGCTCCACCGGCAGATTATCGACGCAGTTGTATCCCATGTCCTCAAAGGCCTTGAGGACCGTGCTCTTCCCCGAACCGGACAGGCCCGTCAATATGACAAGCTGGCGTCCGGATGCTCGCGAGTTTCGTGTTGTCAGTGAGGTTCGCTTCACGGCAGGCAAAAAATCAGCTTTTCACTCGGCGCTGGTGCGTGCTGGGAATTCTCATATCTTCGCGATACTTGGCCACGGTGCGCCGCGTAACGTGGATTCCGTTGTCTTCCAGCTTCTTGGCGATTTGTTCGTCGGTCAGCGGCTTGGCGGTGTCTTCCTCATCGATCATCTTCTTCACCAGGCGTTTCAGCGTCAGCAGCGACATCCCGCCGCCCTCCGGCCCGTTCACCGCTTCGCTGAAAAACGAGCGCAGCTCAATCACGCCCTGGGGCGTATGCGCGTACTTGCTGGCCACCGCTCGGCTCACCGTCGAAGGATGCACGCCAACCTCTTCCGCCACTTCCTTAATCATCATGGGCTTCAGCGTGTCCGGGCCTTTGTCCAAAAACTCGCCCTGGCGCGCAATGATGGATTGGCAGACGCGCAGAATGGTGTGCTTCCTCTGCTCGATATTTTTCATCAACTGGATCGCGGCCGTGAATCGTTCCTTCACATAATTCCGCACTTCTTTGTCAGCGGCGTCGCGCACCAGCAATCGTCGGTAGGTCGGGCTCAGGCGCAATTGCGGCATGTCGTCTTCATTCAGGAAGACCTGCCACTGGTCATCCACCTTGCGGAAGTACACATCCGGCTCGACCAGTCGCGGCTCCGTCTTGTTGTAGCGCAGCCCCGGGCGCGGATCGAGTTTCTTGATCGTATCAATCGCGTGCTTCACGATATCCAGCGGACGGTTCAGCGCACGCGCAATTTCCTTTAACTGGTTGGACTGTACCTGCTTCAAGTGCTCGGAAACGATCTGTTGCGCCAATGTGTTCTGCGGATCAAAGGCTTTCAATTGCAGCAGCAGGCATTCGCGCAGGTCCCGCGTCCCCACGCCGATGGGGTCAAACTCCTGCACTACCGCCAGCGCGTCCTCCATGTCGTCCTGTGTGTACTTGCCGTTCTGCGAAAGTTCTTCCACGGAGGCCATCAGGTAGCCGTTTTCATCCAGGTTGCCGATTATGTTTTCCGCGATTTCCCGCACGCTTTCGGAGCAGATGGTCACGCTCAATTGCCAGGCCAGATGGTCGGTCAGTCCCGCGGGCGAGGAAAGGAACTTTTCAAACGAAGGCCGTTCGGAAACTTCGCGCTCCTGCGACTGCCCGCCGTCTCCCCCGGTATCCAGGTACTGGTTGAAGAAGGCGCCCACATCGAACTCGTCGAAGGGATTGGCGTCTTTCTTTTCAGGGACCTTTTCGGTTTCCGCCTTCAGGAACGTTTCGTCGCTGTAGTTGTCGCTGACGGTAGGTTCTTCGGAAAGCTCTTCCAGGACCGGGTTCGCGATCATCTCCTGGTTGATCATCTCGCGCAGTTCCAGGCGGTTCAGCGCCAGCACGCTGACCATCTGCACAAGCCCAGGGGTCAGAATCTGCTTCTGTTGCACCCTGAGGTTAAGTTTGAGTCCCTGCCAGGCCATGGGTTACTTCTTAGTCCCCGTTCTCGGTACCCGTTCCATATCCCAGTTCCAGTCCCTAGGATAAACCTAATTGAGGCGGAAGTTGTCTCCAAGATAGACCCGCCGGACTTCCGGGTCGTTGCTCAATACCTCTGGAGTGCCCTTCTTCATGATTCTCCCATGATTCACGATGTAGGCGCGATCTGTTACGCTGAGAGTTTCCCGCACGTTGTGGTCGGTGATGAGCACGCCTATCCCCGAGCGGCTTAGCTCCCTAATCAGGTCCTGAAGGTCCTTTACGGTCAGCGGATCGATCCCAGAGAAGGGTTCGTCCAGCAGGATGAAGCTCGGCTGCAGGGTTAAAGATCGGGCAATCTCCAGCCGCCGCCGTTCGCCCCCCGACAGCATGTAGGCCTTGCTTTGGCGAACCGTCTCCAGCCCCATCTGGGCAAGCAATGCTTCCAGGCGGTCGCGTTGCTGCTCGGGCGTCAGCGGCAGAGTCTCCAGCACCGCCAGAAGGTTTTCTTCGCTTGTAAGTTGCCGGAAAACCGAGGGTTCCTGAGGAAGGTAGCTGATGCCATTGCGCGCCCTTAAGTACATGGGCAGGTCCGTAATCTCTTCCCCGTTCAGCAGCACGCGCCCCGCATCCGGCCGGGCAAGCCCCACAATCATGTAAAAGGTGGTCGTCTTGCCGGCGCCATTTGGACCCAGCAATCCCACTACTTCGCCATTCCCAATTTCGATTTCGACGTTATCAACTACCTTGCGTCCACGGTAGGACTTGCTGAGATCGACACCTTGGAGTGTGGGCATTCCGCTTCACGCGGGATCGCTTGGCGGTCCCCTTATCTCTGGACTCGATGTTTGGTCAGCACCCGCGAACCATTTCCCGAGTCGACGATGATCGTATCATCCGCTAAAAAGAAGGTCAATTCGCGCCCTTTGGTTGTGCCCTGTTCGGGGTCAAAAAGTGTCGGATTTCCACCGCTTAACACGAATTTTTGGTCCTCGGCGGTGTACACGCCCTTGTCGGCCGTCCCTCGCCGGCCCTCCTGTTCCACGATCACACCCCCAGTGCCTACCGCGCGGCTGATTTGCGATGCTCCTCCCGTGGCACCGTCAGTGTGGGTGAAGAACAGATCCAGGAGCGGCCCCCGCATCCGCTGGTCATCTGATTGCACGACCACGTTGTGCTCCAGGTGCGCGCGGCTCTCCGCGTCCCAATAAGTAAGCGTTCCGCTGAAAACATGCCAGAGCGCTGGTGGCTTCTTCGCAGCGGATCCTGCCGCCGCAGACCCTGTCCCTGGCGACCCCGCTGCAGCTTCCTGAAACACTCCCCGAACATTGCCCGCTGCGTTCATCACCCGTGTCTCTTTCAACAGTTCGATGGAGTCCGCCTCCAGTACCGACGGCCCTTGCCACAGCCGCGCATGTCCCGTGTACAGGGCACGCCCCGTTTTCGAGTTGGCTTGCAAATGATCAGAGGTAATATTCGCAGGCACCGAGCTCAGGTGCATCGTGCCAGTCTGCCCGGAAAATTCCGTTGAGCGCACACCGCCTTCCGCCTCCACATCTCCCGTTGCCTGGTGAAAGGTGATCTTCGGCGCGCGTGTCTCGCTGCTTGCATCCCGCACCACCGCCTGCCCGGTCAACACCGCCGTTTGCGCCGTCTTGGTAAAAACCGCTTGTTGTGCTTCGCCCGTTCGGTCGCCCTCCTTCAAATGCACGTTCCCTTGCAGATTCATCTGCGACCATCCCCCGCTCGGTTCCAGGGCTGCGCTTCCCTTTGCGGCACTCGCCGTTTGTGTGGGCCTCCCCTTCAACTCGCGCTCCGTCTGCACGGACCCCGTGGCCGTTAGCAGTCGTGCTTTGGCCGCATCCCCGAATTCCATCGCCAGTTTGTCCGCTGACAGCTTCGAGTGCGCCCCCGCTGCATCCACCCATTCCGTCACGCCATGATCGAGCGTCTCGGCATGCTGTAACTGACTCGCCTTCCCTTTGAGCCCTCCCTGAAACGCAAGTTGCATCGCGTTCGTCCGCAAGTTCCGCGAATTTCCCGTCCGCGCGTCCTGCGCCTGCAGAACGACGTTTCCTCGCAATAGCACCTGCTTCGGTTGATTCACACGCGGCCACATTTCCATCTCGCCACGTTCTGCCTGAAACGTTCCACTCGGTGAACTTCCCTGAACGTTCCCTTCCGCAACGATTGAACGGATCCAACGTTCCGGCACCAGATTGCACGTCATTTTTTCTGCTTTCAGGCTTGCCTTCCCGCGAGCGCCCTGCGACGTCGCCTCCGGAATTTCTCCCAGTTGCCCCGGCGTCGCCACCAGCGTCTGTGGACGGGACTGCGCGTCCAGTTGCATCACCAGCTCTCCGGCCGTCAGTTGCTGCGGTTCCGCCGTGGCCGTTATCGGGCCCTCCATCACCACGTTTCTGGAATTTTTCCCAAACTCAAGGCTGCTTCCGCGCACCACGACCGCACGCGGCGGTCCTCTCTGTGGTTTCGCCCCGGCTGCTTCGGGAGAGCGGTCTAAGTTCAGTTGCGCATCCTTCACCAGCCGCAGCACGCCCTCCTCGGAGAAGTACACCGCTCCCTGCCCTTCTCCGCTCCCGCCCGGAAACGAGAATGTCACGCGCTCCACGGTCTGGGCACGGCCTGTGGCCCGTTCAAACGTCACCGCGCTGGTTTTCACTCGCACAATGTTAGGAGCGCCGGAAGATTCTTGCCGGGCGTGCTCCGCCTCCGCGGCGCTTTGTAGTTCCATCTGCACTTCGCCGCTACATTGAATGGCGCCATCGCCTTTGGAGTAATTGCAGCTATGAGTGTTGATGACGTCGTTGCGCTCGCCGGTTTTCCCGAACACGGTAATCATCACGTCTTCCAGCAGGCTCACGTCCTGCCCTCTGAAATCCGTGGACTTCGAGGCGTGCACGGTGAAGATGGTACGGTCCCCTTCTACTTTGGAAAAGGTCAGCCCGATCGATTGCCGTTCCTTATCCTCAGTCAAAGGCGGCGGCGCATTCTTCTTCTCCACGTGGGCCACCCACTGTCGCTGCACGTAAATCACAAAGGTGATTGTCGCCAGGGCAAAGGCCAGCACGGCCGACCATCGTGCGTAACGCGCCGCTTCGCTCCTCTTCATGTTTTCAGTTAATCAGAATTTCGGGAGAGTGTATAGCGTGCTTGGAGGCGCGACTAAAATAATTCCGTCATTCCGAACGGAGTTTGCGGAGTGAGGAATCTCTCTGCACTTCGCCTGGCCGGGCCTTATCCCGCGGCCTCGCTGGAAACCGGCAAGATGCCCATATTCGCCGCAGCCACATTGTCGCGGTTGGTGTTCTTCACCAGGTACATAGCCTCATCGGCCAGGTGCAGCAATCCTTCTTTGGTCTTCGAGTCGATCGGATAGGCCGCCACGCCCACGCTCGGCGTGATGTGTGTATGCAAACCATCCCTGGTGAGCCACACCGTTTCGCGAATGATCTTGTGCAGCCGGCGCGCCACATTGATGGCGTTTTCCTTTGACGTCTGCGGCAGCAGGATCACGAATTCGTCCCCGCCGTACCGGAACGCAAAATCAATCAGCCGGCAATTGGTCTTCAGTGATTCCCCGATTTCCGCCAGCAGCCGCGAGCCTACCAGGTGGCCGTGCGTGTCATTCACCAGCTTGAAGTGATCCAGGTCAATGAACACGATGGAAAATTCGTAGTTGTAGCGCTGCGAACGGTAAATCTCTGTGTCCAGGATGAAGCCCATGTGCCGCGCGTTGTACAGCGAAGTGCAGTCATCCTTAATGGTCAGCTCGTGGATACGCTTCACGTGCCGCGCATTTTCCAGCGCGATGGCCGCGAAGTCCGAAAGCGCTTCCAGCAGCTTCAAATCCTTCGGATCGAACCCCTCGGGCCCCACGCAATTAATCAGTTCGATTACGCCCAGGCAGGTTTCCCGGAATTTTACCGGTACGGCCACGATCGACCGCGTCTCCATCTTCGTCTTCTCGTCCACTTTCCCGAAGAACCGCGTATCCTTCGAGGTGTCCGGCACAATCACCACTTCGCCGTGTTGCGCCACCCATCCGGCAATTCCCACGCCGAGCTTGATGCGCACGTCTTTCAGCGCCTGCGAAGCCTTCCCCACTGCCAACTCAAAATAGAGTTCTTGCTTCGCTTCGTCTAGCAATAGCAACGACCAGTTGTCGGGCCGCAGAAACTCGTCAATCTTCTCCATGATCGTCCGCAGCACCTGATCGAGCTGCAACGACGATGTGAGGGCCTTCCCTAACTCCTGAAACACGGCGATCTCGCCCGCTTCGCGCTTGTCAGAGGGCAGGCCGGCATTTCGCCGCCGTTCCACCGCCGGGAACTGTTTGATTTCCTCTAGGCTCACTCGAGCACGTTTCTCCAGGTAATTTCGTGGCTCGCAGGCTCCGTCATCCGCTGAAATCCCGCGAGTTCAGACACCTATTCCCAAACCTATACCGGAATCTGCCAATCTGGGCCAGTATAGGCGCCTTGGAAAATCTCGCGCAACCCACTCGTGGTACAGGCGTGGCCATCTTGCCATCACAAGCGTACCTTGAGAATTCTCAAGCTGTCGAGGTCCTTGGGCCCATGATTCTGCGCGGCCTCTCCAAGGCTTCCTCAACCGACAGAGAATGCCTGGCCTGTCATGTTGCTGCCGCTCCTCTCTTCGAACTTCACTCCCCGTTCCGTCGCCCTGCACAAGCCAATCCATCGGCTCTAAACTCCCGATGAAATCCCGGCCAAAACTGCGGGCCATCTGGTCTTGGTAAAACCGTCGTTTCCATCGGCATGACCGTTAATCACTACGCCCCGGCACACTGGTGACGCTTGACTTGCTTGACTCCTGCGTCATACTGGAATCCCCTTCGGTATTTCTCTCTTGGTCTGCAATTTCCCTCTCCTTAGTCGCTTGCCGGCCAGCGCAGTTGTGTCATCAACCCCCGAGGCTCCACCCATCCGGCGGGTCCGGGGTGCCCAAGGAAAGCGGCGCAATGATTACGCCTGACCAGGTGTTGCACGGTTCGTATAATTTCGGCCTTGTGGCTTTGTCGGTTTTGCTGGCCGTGCTGGCTTCCTATGCCGCGCTCGACCTCGCCGGCAGAGTCACATCGTCGCGCGGTGGTATCCGCGGGTTGTGGTTAGGCGGTGGCGCCGTCGCCATGGGAACGGGCATCTGGTCCATGCACTATGTGGGCATGCTCGCTTTCCGCTTGCCTGTTCCCGTGCAATACGACTGGCCGACAGTTTTGTTTTCCCTTCTGGCAGCCATTCTTGCATCCGCGATTGGCTTATTTGTTGCCAGCCGCAAGCGCATGGGCCCCTATCGAGCGCTCGTCGGCAGTGTCCTGATGGGCGCTGCGGTTGCCGGCATGCATTACATCGGCATGGCGGCAATGCGACTCCCGGCCATGTGCCACTATTCGGTCCCCATCGCCGCAGCCTCTGTGCTGCTGGCCTTTGCGGTTTCGCTTGTCGCGCTGCTGCTGGAGTTTCGCTTTCGCGGCGAAACGACTTCGGGAGGCTGGCGCAAGGCGCTGAGTGCACTTGCGATGGGAACGGGCATTCCCCTGGTGCACTACACCGGAATGGCGGCGGCCACCTTCACCGCGTCGCAGGGAGACCTCGGCGACCTGTCGCATGCCCTGCAAATCTCCTCGTTGGGAATTTCCGGGATCGTTGTCGTCACTCTGGTTCTGCTCGGATTTGCGGTCTCTATCTCGCTGCTGGAACGCCGTTTCTCCGCTCAGCTCTTCAGTAACAACGAACTGGCTCCGCTCCTGCTGGATTCGGCGCCGGAGGCTATCTATGGAATCGATACCACCGGGGCCTGCACGTTCTGCAACCGGGCATGTCTGCAATTAACCGGCTACGAATCCTTCGATGAAGTGCGCGGCAAGGATATGCACAAGTTGATTCACCACTCAAAACTCGATGGCACTCCCTATCCTGTGGAGGAATGTCACATCTATGAGGCCTTCCGCATCGGCAAAGGTACGCACATTGACACCGAAGTGCTCTGGCACAAGGACGGCTCCAGCTTCCCCGCGGAGTACTGGTCGCACCCTGTCTACAGGCTCGGCCACGTGATCGGCTCGGTGGTGACCTTTGTGGACATCACCGAGCGCAAGCAAGTGGAGGCGGCATTGCGCGAGAGCGAAGAAAAATTCCGCGCGGTTTTCGAAGCGGCGGAAATCGGCATTGCCCTCTCCGAACTCCCTGGAGGAAAGACAACGGTCAATCGGGCCTGTCAGCAGATGCTCGGTTGCACTGCGGAAGAATTGCAAAACTTGAGGATTTTCGACGAGTTGACGCACCCAGAGGATCGCCAGCCGGACGAGCTGAAATTCCGCAAATTGTTGAGTGGAGAATTCGACCGCTTGAGGATGGAGAAGCGCTTTATGTTGCGCAGCGGAAATCTTGTGCGCGCCAACATCGAGCTCTCCATACTTAAGAATGCCGAGGGCAAACCCCAATTCGTTCTCGGAACCTTTGTGGACATGACCGAGCTGAAACAAGCGGAGAGCGAGTTGCATCGCGCCAAGGAGGCCGCCGAAGCGGGCAGCGAGGCCAAAAGCACTTTCCTGGCGACCATGAGTCATGAGCTTCGCACACCCATGAACGGCATCCTGGGCATGACCGAGCTTGTCCTGGACACCGAGCTCACCCCCGAGCAACGCGATCATCTTGGACTGGTGCAATTCTCCGCTAAATCCCTGCTCACCATCCTCAACGATATTCTGGACTTTTCAAAAATCGAAGCGGGCAAATTGGACACCGAACATATTCCGTTTGATCTGCGCGAGAGCCTTGGCGAGACTATGAAGTCCCTGAGCGTCCAGGCTCATCAGAAGGACCTGGAACTCATCTACGATGTTCATCCGGACGTCCCCGAGGCACTGATTGGCGATCCTGGCCGAATTCGCCAGGTTCTTACCAACCTTATCGGCAACGCCATTAAGTTCACCGCGCACGGCGAAATCATTGTTTATATCGCGGAAGATTCCCGCGAAAACGCCATTGCCTGCCTGCACTTTGTGGTACAGGACACCGGCCCTGGCATCGCCGAGGAAAAACGGGAGAAGATTTTTGAACCCTTCTCGCAGGCCGACGGCTCCATGGCGCGAAAATACGGCGGCACAGGATTGGGGCTTACAATCTGCGCCAGACTTATAAGCATGATGGGTGGCGCAATCTGGGTGGAGAGTGAGCCCGGCCACGGCAGCAAGTTTCACTTCACGCTCCGCTTGGCTCTGCAGGATTCGCCCGCACCCCGCGCTGAACTTCTTCAACCGGAAGAATTGCGCGGTTTGCGCGCGCTTATTGTTGACGACAATCTCGCCAACCGGAAAGTCCTCACGGGCATGCTGACCCGTTGGGGCATGCAGCCGACAGCAGTCGAGGGTGGCCGGGCAGCCCTTGAGGCCCTGGAAATCGCCAAATGCACGACTCATCCGTACCAGGTGATTCTGCTCGATGGGCAAATGCCAGAGATGGATGGCTTTGCCCTAGCCGAGCGCATCAAGAATGATCCGGCACTGATGGGCGCCACAATCATGATGGTCACTTCGGCGGGGCGCCTGGGCGACGCGGCCCGCTGCCGTGAACTGGGAATAGCCGCGTACCTCCTGAAGCCTCTTCTCCAAAGAGAGTTGCTGCAAGCGATATCGAATCTACTGAAAAACGGGCCGCAACAAAAAGCTCCGTTGGTCACGCGTCACTCCCTGCGCGAGGAGCGAAACCACGTGCGCATCCTGCTGGTGGAGGACAACGCTGTGAATCAAGCGCTGGCACTCCGTCTTCTGCAAAAACGCGGATACATCGTTGCCGTTGCGGGAAATGGACGGCAAGCGCTGACAGCACTTGAAAAAGAAGAGTTTGAAGTCGTGCTGATGGACGTGCAAATGCCAGAAATGGACGGTTTCGAGGCCACCACGGCCATCCGGGAACGCGAGCGCTCTTCCGGCCGCCATATCCCCATCATTGCCATGACGGCCCACGCCCTGAAAGGCGATAAAGAGCGCTGCCTTTCCGCTGGGATGGACGCTTACACCTCAAAGCCCATTCGACCCAGTGAGCTGTTCGCAACGATTGAAAAAATCCTCGCTAAAGACGATGCGCAGGACGCATCTATTTCGGTCGAGCCACAGGAAAAACTTACTTTTCCACGCTGAACTCCCTCTCAGGCCGGGTGCCCGAATATTCGCTCTTTGCGAAAATTGTCCTCAGGTTCAACCTTCCTGCGGTCAGATGGAACTGGCGTCGCCCTGGTGGATAAGTGACAATTGCGCGCCGGCAACGGCTTAAAAGAGAATGCCAGTGGGTGTAGAATCCAGACTGCGTGAGAAGAAGATGCGGATGCTCTTTTGGCTGCGATGAATAAGGGAATTCCCGATGCCCGCCTACTTCAAAATTGACAAGGAACACAAACTGGTAATGAGCACGATTTCGGGTGTCTTCATGATGGCGGAGGCTCTGGCGCATCGGGAAAATCTCCGGATGCATCCTGATTTTGATCCCAGCTTCTCTCAGTTAGTCGATTTTACCCAGGTCTCCAGGTTAGAACTCAAACGGGAGGACATGCAGGGGCTGGCCCAGGCTTCCATATTCTCCTCAGATTCTCGGCGGGCGTTTGTTACGAGCAGCGACGTTGTATTCGGAATGGCCCGCATGTTTGAAGCGCTTCGCGACTCCATAGGTGAAAACGGCATTCGCGTCTTTCGCAATCTTGACGAAGCGCTGGACTGGGTCCTTGGCAAGAACACGTCTGCCTGAAGACCCTCTCGAGCCTGCCTTAAAGTTCCCCGTTTGACACTTCTTCCCGCCCCACCTATAGTGACCCCAAGGGACGCCGCGTCACCACTTCGCGGAATTGGCCGCGTCTGCCTCCTTCTTCGCTTTTCCGGAATGGAGGCTTGCTTGCGCTCCCCGCGGATTGGTCCAGTCCTCCGTCGCTGTTACACTCTCCTCTACAGGGATATTGCATGGCCAAGGGAAATTTCGGAGAACGTCTGAAGCGTGAGCGCGAGCTTCGCGAGGTCACCCTGGAAGAAATTACCGCGGCCACGCGCATCGGACCCCGCTTCCTGGAAGCCCTGGAAAACGAAGAGTGGAACAAGCTACCCGGCGGCGTTTTCAATCGTGGCTTTGTGCGTTCCGTGGCGCGCTATCTGGGCCTGGACGAAGAAGCCCTCCTCGGCGATTATGATCTGGCGCACGGCGTTCAGGTTGCCCCTGCCCCTCTGCCACCTGAAAAACGCTTTTCCTCGGGCTCGAAGTGGATTCCCTTTCTTCTGTTCATCGGCCTGCTCCTGTTCCTTTTTTGCGCTGCCATCGGTGGCGTCTATGCCTGGCGTCATTACGCCGCGCGTCGCGCCCAGAAGCTATCCATGGCTTCTGCCCCAACTGCCGTAAACACATTGCTCGCACCCGCTCTCAATTCGTCGGCCAGCGCGCAAAAGCAAAACGCTCCCTCCACTGCGGAGGAACCGCCGCTGGAACTGCTCGTCTCGGCCAGCGTCGCTACCCGCGTGCGCATTGTTGGCGATGGCCAGTTGCTATTCGAGGGCGAATTCCCCTCCGGCGAAAATCGTCATTATCGGGCTACAGGTGAATTTGAGGTCACTGCCGCGGACTCCAGTGCGGTGTTGCTGGAATTGAACGGGCAGGCTATGCCACCGCTCGGTGCTCCGGGAGCCTCAGGTACAATGACTTTAGGTCGCAAGGACCTTAGGCAGGCAACCGGTGGAAATTCTCAGCCCTGAAGTACTCGAAGATTTACGCCACGGGCGTGCACCGCGCGAACGCAAACTCGCCGTCTGCAGCACGGGCGCTCATATCCCTCCCGTGGATCGCGTCGAAATCCTCGCGGTGCTCGCGCAGGATGGCGATGAACTGGTCTCCTCACGTGCGCAGGAGGCGCTTCTGTCTGACGCGCCCGAAATTTTCCTGCAAGCCATGAACCGCGAGCATCCTCTGCCGGCGCTCTTCACCTATGTGGCCAAGAATTTTGCCACCAAGCCTGCCATGGTGGACGCCCTCATCGCCAACAAGAACTGTCCCGGGGAGCAACTTGCCATTATTGTTCCGCGCATGACGGCGGCCAACGTTGAATCTCTTTTTGATGAACTTGATCGCGTCACCCTTTCGCACACGCTTGCTGTTGCCCTGGAGCACTACGCCGGCATCACCGCCGATCAAAAGAGCACTCTGCTGGAACTTCGCAGCACCGCTATTGACGAAACTCGCCTGGCGGACGCTGCCGCCGAAGCCGAACCCGATCCTGTCCGCCGCCAGACGTTGCTCCAGCAGATCAGCCGCATGACCGTTTCCCAGCGCGTGCAGTTCGCCATGAAAGGTAGCGGCGAAGCCCGCCGCACCTTAATCCGCGACTCCAATAAAGTCGTGCAGCGCGCCGTGCTGCAATCCCCGCGCCTTACCGAGCAGGAAGTTGAAGCCTTCGCCTCCATGGCCAATCTCACCGATGAAATCCTCCGTTTGATTGCCACGAACCGGAATTTCCGCAAGAACTACGTCGTCGTGCGCAACCTCATGAACAATCCCAAGACGCCTCTTGACGTCAGCCTGCACATGCTTCCCATCTTGAATGCCCTCGACCTCAAGCGCCTTTCCATGAACAAGAATATTCCGGAGACGCTGCGCAGCACCGCTCAAAAACTCATGCGCACGCGCGCTGATCTGAAGCGCTAGCCCGAACTCTCTCCGCAATGGTTTTCCTCGGCGAGGCTTCTCTTTTATCCCACCCAAATGTTCGCCAAGCGTACACTACACTCATCTTCATTCAGCGGAGGTGCTCAAGATGTTTCCTCGCACGGTAACGCGCCTGACTTCCCTCGCGACGCTCATTGCAATGGCCTGGTCGCTACTTTTGCTGTCGCAGGTTTCACTGCGCGCCGCTTCCGACCCCTGGACCGCCTCGCAAACGGTGCAACCCGCGGACTTGCTCAAGGAACTCGCCGATTCCAAATCCGCTCCCACCGTTGTTTTCGTGGGCTTCAAGCGCCTCTACACCTCCGGTCACATCAAGGGCGCGCAGTACCACGGCAATGCGGGCAATGAAGCGGGCATCCAGGAACTCAAGACCTGGGCCGCTTCTCTCCCCCGTTCCACGAATCTGGTCATTTATTGTGGCTGCTGCCCGATGGACCGCTGCCCCAATCTCCGCCCTGCTTTCACCGCGCTTCATGATCTTGGTTTCACGAAGCTCCGCGTTTTGATGCTGCCTACGGATTTTGCCGTGGATTGGGCCGACAAGGGCTATCCCTTTGATAGGGGCCAGTAACCCTCGCCCATTTTCTTCGCATGCTCCATCGGCGATTCCGGCCATCTGAAAATCCTTTTACATAGCTATCCAGCTAAACGGTTACACTCATCCCTATTCTTGATTTGTTGATTGAGGTCTCCATGAAAGTCCTGACACGCCTATTTCTCGCACTCGTCGCCGCCGGCTTTTCTCTTTTTTCCGCGCACGCACAATCCCAACCCGTTGCGCTCGATCTGAAGTCCTCCATACCCTTTCACTTCGTCGCTTTCGGAGACACGCGTTTCCACGACCCCGCGGACACCAAGCCTGCGAGCCCTGAGATACGCCACGCGCTCGTTACGGCGATAGCCGGCGAAAATCCCACCTTCATCTCCATCGGTGGGGACATCGTGCTGGACGGCGACAACGTGAAGGACTGGGAAGTTTGGGACGCGGAAACCTCTCTTTGGCGGGAACGCAAAATTCCCGTCTATCCCGCGCTCGGCAATCACGATCTCCACGGCAACCTGGATAACGCCCTGGCCAACTATTTCCAGCGTTTCCCGGACATCCAGAAGAATCGCTTCTACTCCACCCGGGTTGCCAATTCCTTGATGCTTGTTCTCGACAGCAACCTGGATGAACTCTCCGGTCCACAAGGCGCCTGGCTCGCTGCCCAGCTCGATCATCTTTCCGCCGACGTGGATTTCGTCTTTTTCGTTTTTCACCACCCGCCCTACACCAGTTCCTCCGACGAGAAAATCTATGGTGGCGGACATTCCGCGCGGCCCACCGAGCAAGCTCTCGCCAAAATGCTTGAAGAACGCCAGCAGCGCACCCGCGCGCGCTTTATAGTCTTCAGTGGCCACGTCCATAATTACGAGCGCCACGAACACGGCGGCGTCACGTATTTCGTTACGGGCGGTGGCGGCGCGCATCCTTACCTCATTCCGCGCGCGCCCGACGACCTTTATAAAGACATGGGCATCAACTACCACTACCTGCTCGTCGAGGTAAATCACACCGACACGAAAATCACCATGCACAAGGTGGAGATCAAGGACGGTTCGCCCATCTGGACCACTCCGGACGCCGTGACGATTAAAGTCCCCGCCGCGGCAGC
>Ga0209517_10002745_pt1 | contig 24481 bp, 23 predicted proteins | sample PeaSoiMetSII2010_FD_187695 | JGI IMG/M metagenome (GOLD analysis project Ga0209517, IMG submission 187695) | Peat soil microbial communities from Weissenstadt, Germany - SII-2010 (SPAdes) (version 2) | ecosystem: Environmental > Terrestrial > Soil > Wetlands > Peat | place: Germany... | reverse complement strand
GAGCGCCGATCGTTTTCTGCTCACGCTTCCGCTCTTCCATGTTCACGGCCTCGGCAACGGACTGCATTGCTGGCTCATCAGCGGCTGCCACATGCGTTTGCTCGAGCGCTTCGAACATCAAAAAGCCGCGGCCGAGTTCCTCGATTTCCGGCCCACTCTGTTCTTCGGCGTCCCTGCCATGTACGTCCGCCTGCTCGACTTCACACCTGAACAAGCGCGCGAGATCGGCAGCTTCATGCGGCTCTTCGTCTCAGGCTCCGCTCCGCTCCCGGCGCAGATTTTTGAAGAATTCCGCGAGCGCTTCGGACATGCTCCGCTGGAGCGCTACGGTATGTCCGAAACGTTGATGAACATCAGCAATCCCTACCTCGGAGAGCGCCGTCCCGGCAGCGTCGGCCTGCCCTTGCCTGGAGTCTCGGTGCGGCTCCTCGATCCTGAAGGCCGCCCCGTCGCTGATGGCGACGTCGGTGAAGTGCATCTCAAAGGCCCCAATATTTTTGCGGGCTATTGGCGGCGCGACGACGCCACGCGCGCGGCTTTCGTGGGCGATTATTTCCGGACCGGCGACATCGCCACGCGCTCGCCCGACGGCTACTACACCCTGAGCGGGCGCAAAAGCGACCTGATCATTTCCGGCGGCTTCAACATCTACCCCAGGGAGATCGAGGAATTCCTCCAGGAACAGGATGGCGTCGCCGAGGCTGCCGTCGCCGCCGCTCCCGATCGCGTACGGGGCGAAGTCCCGGTCGCATATGTGGTCACAACCCGCGCCATGGATCTTCAAGATCTCGAGGCAGCCTGCCGTGAAAAACTCGCGTCCTTCAAAGTTCCGCGATCGTTCATCTTAGTCGACAAGCTGCCCCGCAACGCACTCGGCAAGGTACAGAAACATTTGTTGCCCAAGGAGTGAACCGCTCACTCGAACTGGCAAGGCACCAGATCCTCGCTTTGATTCAGCTTGCGCCACTCCTTGGCGGTAATGAATCCGATCTTCTGCCGCTTGGAATCGGCCTCCAGCACCCACGCGATCTCCTTCATCGCCCAGAGCGCCGGTTGCGCACGATCCACGTACCGGTTGCACTCGGTTACACGTATGTGAATTGGTTTCTCCAGCAGCGAACAGTACACGTGCTCCTGGCTGTCGGCTGGGCCCCGCATGACGATGCCCGTGGAGCAGGAATCGCACAGACGCGGTGCGTCGACGGACCGGGTTCCTTGAAAGACTTTGATCGTGGTCATAATTCCCCCTTGGCACTGCCAGGAAGCAAGTTGTTGGACGCGGAAGGACTAACGAACCAGGAAGGTCGAGAGGCCGTCCGCGGTAAGGTCAGCAATAGATTGCAATGCGGCAGCCTCCTTAGAAGTGTGTTGGGACCCAATCAAAATAACATGCGGATCGCATTTCGCCAAGGATCTTTTGATTAATCTTCTTAACCACTCGCACGAGTGGGCGCCGCTGGATCTTGCGCTGCAATGGTGTTAGCGGCGATTGCCGTGCGCTATGGGTGAATCCCTAATGTCACGTTGGCTTGCGTGGTGTTGCCGCCGATGGTCACCACCACCGGTACCGCCGCGCCGGTGGAGCTGCCCGCCGGAACCACGACGTTGATCTGCAGCACGCCGATCATGGAGCCAGGCACTACGCCGGCATAGCTCACTCCGGCGCTTGCATCCACGCCGCCGATCATCACCGTTGGCAAGGTTGCCATTTGCGGCAGGGGCGAGATGGCGATCGGAATAACATATCCTGTGTTGGTGATTCCCGACAGGGGAACCAGATTATAGTTGCCCTCGCCGGTGAGATACAGGCTGACGGTCTCTCCGATCGGTGCTGGATTTGTGCCGCTGTTGAGTGAAACCACGCCTAGGGAGTTGGTGTTGAGCGCGGCCGCCTGCCCGGCGCCCGAACCGTCGGCGGTGTAAATGCCCGGCTCAGTGGCCCCGATGGTTACGGTGGAGTTGGCCGCTGGATTCGCGCCGTTGGTGAGCACCACCGCCTTCCCCGCGCCCAGAGTGACCTCGTAGGGAACCTGAACCGTCACCTGATTGGAACTCACATAGAGAATCGGCGCGCTCTGCGCGTCGATGGTCACGGTGACGTTGCTTAGCGTGGTGTTCACGTAGCCGCCCGCGATCGTCAGGGTGACGGCGATCGGAGGTCCGATATTCGAGCCGAAAATCGTCACCAGCTCTCCGGGACTGACGGTTGCGCTGGCATAGCTGGCCGAATTCACTACCCCGAAGATCACGGGAGTGTTGGCGATGGGAACCGCCGTGACCACCGACGCACCGCCCGGCGCGGGATTTTGCACCATTACCTGTAAGCTTCCAGCCACCGTCAACATGGCCGCCGGCACCACCGCCAGCAGCGCCGTAGAGCTAAGCACGGTGGTGGTCAGCGCGGTCGCCACCCCCTGCACCTCGGCCACCGTGGTCGAGTAGAAATTGGTCCCGCGAATGGTCAGGGTTTGAGCGCCCGCATTCACTGGAAGCGTGGGGGGCCAAATGTTCGTGATGGTCGGCGTCAAATTGATCACAGTCAGGTTCACCGTAACGTTTTGCGATTTTGCGGTGACGCTGGCCCCCGACGCCACTACGGTGATCTTGGCGGTGAAGGGCGCCACTTGAGGTGTCAATGCGCTTGCGTCCACCGTGACGGTGAGCAGCTGCATATCACCAGGTAAAACGACGCCCACCGTTGGAGACACCGTCAACCATTTGGCTCCCGCGGTGGCCGTGAACGAAATCGGCGCGCCGTCGGTCATCAAGGCGATCGTCTGTGCCGCTGGATTGGGCGGCGCGGTGAACGTGAGGGAGGTGGCCGAAAGCGACAGCGTGGATGGAGGCGCTGTGATATTCAGCGTTACGCCAATTACGGCGGGAGATCCCACTCCCAACACCGTCAGCGTGACCGACGCGATGTATTGGCCCTCCGGCAGGCTGGTTGGATTCACCATCACGCTCACCGATCCGGGCAATGTACCGCTGTTTGGACTCGCGGTCAGCCAGTATGCTGTCGCCGGCGCGATCGCGGTGATGAACGATGGCTTACCCGCGCTGACCTTCACACTCACCGACTGCGCCTTCGGCAATGCCGATCCCGATTGATAGGTGAACGTTAATGTCGACGGGGTTAGCGTGACTGTTTGCGCCTGGAGCGCCCCAACTAAGACGCTGGCGGCGAGAAGTATCTTGCCCACGTCCGGCTTATCGGAAGGGAAGGGAAAAGCTTGAATTCACCGCCGGGGCAGCACGATCTTGCGCCGCATCGTTAGCACCGTCTCATCGCGCTGATTCCGGCCGCGGTGTTCCACCGCAACCACGCCGCGCCCGTCCGGCAGCTCGTTTTTTGCCACGATGGTGGATTCGGCGTAAATGGTATCGCCGTGAAACACCGGCCCGGCGTGCTTAATGTCCGAGTATTCCAGCGTCTCAAGGGCGCGTCCGCCCACGTCGGCCTGGCTCATCCCGATCACCAGACTGATCACGATCGGCCCCTCGACAAGCCTCTGGCCATGCTGCGTTCCGGCCGCGAAGTGCTCGTCGATGTGCACCGGATGCTGGTTCATGCTCAGCAAACTGAACAGCGTATCGTCGAATTCGTTGATGGTGCGGCCCGGCCAATGCCGAAACGTCTGCCCGGGCTCCAGCTCGTCGAAGTAGCGGCCGTAAGTCATATCTTAAAGATACAGCTCAGCGGCCAGTTCTCAATCGCTTGAAGAAATACGCCGGGTACGTCTGCGTCACCATCGGACGCGGTGCTAGATCGGGCGTGCCGCGCTCTTCGTTCTTGTAGATGTAGGGAACCACGGCCACCAATTCCCAACCCTCGCCGGCCAGGTTTTGGATATCGCGCGCATCCACCTGCTGGTATTGCGCGGGCGAAGTTTCGCGCGGGAACAGCGACCGCACTTCATACGCCGGCACCAAGCCCGGCCGATCCCGCTGCGCCCACAGCAAGAGCGCCGCCGCGGCAGCGAAGCCAATCAGAATCAAACCGCGTCTCATTGAAATCCCTGACGCGGCCGCGTGCGCAACCGTGCAGAATTATTGCGGGTGCTCCGGCCCGCGCCGCCGGTTTACATGACTGGAGTAGACTGACGACATATGGAGCTTTTTAACGGTGACATCGCGCTCATCAGCGGCGCGAACAAAGGAATCGGATATGAGATCGCGCGTGGACTGGGCGCGAAGAAGATTACCGTGCTGGTGGGCGCGCGGGATGAGGCACGCGGGCAGGCGGCTGCCGCCAAGCTGAAGGCCGAAGGCGCGGATGCGCGTTTCGTGAAGCTGAATGTGGTCGATCACGAAACAATACGCAGTGCGGCGCAGCGGATCGAAAAAGAATTCGGGCGGCTGGACATTCTGGTGAACAACGCCGGCATCGGCGAGTGGGGAACCAAGCCCAGCACCATCGAGCCCGCTAAAGTGCGCGAGGTTTACGACACCAACTTCTTCGGGCCGGTGGAGCTGACGCAGGCCATGCTGCCGTTGCTGCGGAAATCGAAGCACGGGCGAATCGTGAATGTGTCCAGCAGCCTGGGGTCGCTCGCGCTGGCCAGCCAGCCCGATTCGCCGATGGCGGCGTTCTTGTCGCTGGGCTACAACACGTCCAAGACGGCGTTGAACAGCATGACCGTGCAGTTCGCCAATGAGCTGAAAGGCACGCCCATCAAGGTCAACGCGATTTGTCCCGGCTACTGCGCCACCGACATCAACGGCAACAGCGGTCCTCGCAGCGCGGCGCAGGGAGCGGTGGCTGCCATCCAATACGCCACCATCGGCGATGACGGACCCACCGGCGGCTATTTCAACGACGAAGGCCGAGTTCCCTGGTAAGAGCCAGTTTCCTGGTAAGAGCCTTAGTGCGCCCCGAACGCTTGGTCGTAGGGGAAATCGCAGCCCAGCCGTTTTAGCTCCGCGCGGCAATGATCGTCGATTCTTTGTTGCAGCGCCGGCGTGAGCAATTCATCGGCGCTCTTACGCTGCCCGCGCCGGATCATCGCGCCGCGCGGTGCCGACCACGGAACAAGCATGCCAGTTTCGAACTTATGTTCGATTTGTTTCATGTAGCTGAAGGTTGATTGCCGGACCACCTTTTCCACTTCATCTTCCGACAAAACGACCTGGAGGAAATTGGCGATCCTGCGCACCGTTCCCGCCAGATCCCTGTTCATCTCCTCGTATGTCATGAACAGCACGTTCTTGCGATCACGCACGCTCCAATAACTGTCCAGGAATACGGCCCAGGCGCAGAACTGGAAACCCGGCGACAGGAAATATTCGACGAAATTCGGCACCGACGGCGTCATCGGACCCATTGCTTCGGCGCGAGAGAAATGATAAGCGGAGACGCAAACGTCCTTGGGATCGCGGACCACGCAGATGTAACGCGCCTCGGGCGAATACGGGACCTGGGCGAACTCGCGGTGGGTTTTGATCACGCGCAAACCAGTGGGCGCTTTCTTCCAGGCCGTCTCGTCAGATAGGGAAACGGCATAATCCGGGTCTGGGGAGTCCGGCCAGGGAACGATATCGTGCACGTGCTCGAACTCGGCCGCGCCGTGGTGGATCACTTGCAGCGCAATCTGGATCAGCCAGTTGGTACCGCTCTTGAAGTAGACGCAAGTGAAGACATCATGGGCGGTGGCCTGGTAGCCGCCAAAATTGCCATAGAAATCGCGCCGGCGCCGGGCGCTTAAACGACGCCACAGTCCCGTTTTCTCCATCACCTTCGTGAGCGGCACCAGCAGCCCATACAGCAACAACAAACTCGGATAGCGCACCCAGGGCGAAAAAGACTTCCGCCGCATGCCAGTGAGCTTGTTGGTCGACATGATCGAAGCCGCGCGGCTAGCGCCCCCAGAGCTGCCGAGTCGCCAGCGCCGCGCCTTCCGACAGCGCCTTAAGCTTGGCCCACGCGATCTGTGGATGCACGCGCATTCCCAGCCCGCAATCGGTGCCCGCGATCACGTTTTCACGGCCCACCAGGCTGGCGTAGAGCGCAATGCGGTCGGCCACCAGCTCCGGATGCTCCACCACGTTGCTTGCGTGGCTGACCACGCCGGGGATCAGGATCTTGCCGTCCGGAAGCTTCACGTCCTTCCAAACTTTCCATTCGTGCTCGTGGCGCGGGTTGGCCGCTTCCACCGAGTAAGCGCCGGCCTTCACCTTCAACATCAGATCCACCAGATGCTTCAACGGAAGATCGTGCGTGTGCGGCCCGTGCCAGCTTCCCCAGCAAATGTGATAACGCACGCGATCTTCCGGAAGCCCCTGCAACGCGTGATTCAGCGCGTCGATCCGAACCTCGGCGAACTTGCGGTATTCGGCAATGGTCGGCGTTGGCACGATCATGTCGTAGGTGTCGGGCAACGCGGGGTCGTCCAACTGCAAGACAAAGCCCGCATCCACGATGGCCCTGTATTCGTGCTTCATCGCATCGGCGAGCGCGAACAAATACTGCTCGTCATTTGGATAATGCTCGTTGTGGAAGAAGTGCTCGAGCCATCCGGGCGCCAGCACGCACATGAACGTCTCTTCGGCTCTCACTCCGGACTCGGCCAGCGCACTTTTGAAGACCGCAAGATCGTTTGCCACCTCCTGCTGGCCGATATATGTGATGGTTCCGTTGCAGATGTTGCGCTCCGGCGGGAGAAATCGCTCGAAGTCCAAGGACTTGTAAAACTCGGCGAATTCGGCGCGTTCACCGGTGTTGCCACCCATCCAGCCGGTTTCGCCCGGATTCATTTTGCGTGTCCCCAGGCCCGAGAGCCGCCGGCCATAGTAGGGGAAGCCGAAACCGACCTTGCCCAACTCGCCATCGCTGATGATGTCGATGCCCGCGTCCGCCTGCTTGCGGATCACTTCGGGAATGCTGGTGGCGTCCAGGCGGCCGGCGTGCGTGGTGAGGATCCGATCGGTACTGTGTTTCACGGAGACATTGTATAGCAGCGGACGAGCGATCAAGTTAAACTGATGGTTTCGGCGGAGGACGACAAGAACACCATGCAATATACGTTGCTCGGCAAGACCGGAATCACGGTATCGCGCATTTGTTTGGGGTGCATGAGCTATGGCGGCGGCGAACTGCCCGAATGGGCCATTGGCACGCGCGGCTGGCACGTCAACAGGCAGGACTCACGCGAGCATTTCAAGATCGCGATCGATGCCGGGATCAATTTCTTCGACACCGCGGACGTTTACTCGGCGGGCTTGAGCGAAGAGATCACCGGCGAGTATCTCAAGGAGATGGCCTCGCGCGACGACATCATTGTCGCCACCAAGGTGTGCGGCAACATGGGCAAGAGTCCCAACAAGCGCGGGCTCAGCCGCAAGCACATCATCGAAGGCTGCGACAATTCGCTGCGGCGCCTGGGCATGGACTTCATCGATCTGTACCAGATCCATCGCTGGGATTTCAACACGCCGATTGAAGAGACGCTGGAAGCGCTGGACTCACTGGTTCGCGCCGGGAAGGTGCGCTATCTGGGCGCCAGCAGCATGGCGGCATGGCAGTTTTCGAAAGCCCTGTATCTCGCCAAGGAACATAACTGGCACCGCTTCGTCGCCATGCAGAATCATTACAACCTGGTCTATCGCGAGGAGGAGCGCGAAATGATTCCTCTGTGCCTCGATCAAGGCGTGGGCGTGATTCCCTGGAGTCCGCTGGCGCGCGGATTTCTTACCGGCACCAGGAAACGCGATGGCGGCTCCACCACGCGCTCGCAAGTGGACACCATGGCCAAGGACATGTATTACAGCGAGGACGATTTCCTGGTGGCCGACGCGGTGTCGGATGTCGCCAAGCAGCGCGGTGCTTCAGCGGCGCAAATCGCCTGCGCCTGGGTGTTGCAAGCGCCTGGAGTAACATCGCCCATCATTGGCGCAACCAAGACGCAGCATCTGAAAGAGCTGATCGCGTCGGTGGACCTGAAGCTGAGCGCCGACGAAGTTGCGGCATTAGAGAAGCCTTACCGGCCCCATAAGATTTTGGGACATTCGCAACCGGCGGCGAAGGCCATGCACGCCTGATTCAACCCTTCAGCATTCTTTCCAGGCGATCCAGGACGCGCATGGCGGGAATGGTTTGCGCGATGCTGGCATTCGGCTCGCGCTTTCCCTGAATTGCGCTGAAGAATTCCCGATCCTGCAGCTCGATTCCGTTCATCGAGACATCCACCTTGCTGAGATCGATGGGTTTCTGGTCGCCGTCTACAAGGTCGTCGTAATAGGCGACATAGGTGCCGTTATCGCAAATGTAGCGGAAGAAAGTGCCTTGCGGACCCTTGTTGTTGAACGATAGCGACAGCGTGCAAATGGCTCCCGACGGGACCTTCAGGACGATGCCCATGTCCATCGCGATCTTCAATTCAGGATGGTGCGGCCCCTCCAGCGCGAAGCATTCGGAAATGTTTTCGCCGGCCTGATACGCGAACAGGTCCACGGTGTGACAGGCGTGATGCCAGAGCAGGTGATCCGTCCAACTGCGGGGTTTGCCCGCGGCATTCATGTTGGTCCGGCGGAAAAAGTAGGTCTGCACGTTCATCTGCTGCACCTTTAATTCGCCGGCCAGGATACGTTTGTGGATCCACTGATGGCTGGGATTAAAGCGGCGCGTGTGACCCGCCATGACGATGAGGCCGGTCTCCTTCTGAGCTTTCAGCATGCGCTCGGAATCGGCCAGCGAGTCGGCCATGGGGATCTCGATCTGCACGTGCTTGCCGGCGCGCATGCACTGTTCAGCCTGACTGGCGTGCATTTGCGTGGGCGTGGCCAGGATCATCGCTTCCAGACCGGGCTGCTTCAGGCTTTCGCCCAGATCGCCAGTCCAATGTCGAATACCGAACTTCTTGGCCACTTCTTCCGTGGCAACCTGATTGCCGCCGGTGAGCGTAATGACTTCGATGCCGGAAATCTTTTTGATCGCTTCGATGTGCTTCACGCCGAAAGCGCCCTGTCCGGCGACACCAACCTTCATGTCTTCTGCCTCCTCATCGAATCTTCCATTGAACCACACGTAAACTCGTTTTGTTACTCTGCTTGCTATGAAGATCGCGGCTGTGTTTTTAGCTTGCGTGAATGTGCTCCTCGCGCAGTCCAATACTTACGTCTTGAAAGCCGCCCGGCTCTTTGATAGCGTGAGCGGTCAGGTGACCACGCCGGGGATGGTGGTGGTCTCAAACGGCCTGATTCAGTCCGTCGTCGGCAGCGCTCCCTCGGGAGCCACCGTGCTCGATCTGGGCGACGCCACGCTGCTGCCCGGTTTCATTGACGCGCACACGCATCTCTCCGACGAGTTCAACCCCGACTATAGCGGGAAGGCGCTGCTCTCTATGCAACGGCCCATTTCCGAGCGGGCCATCCGTGCCTCCGCCAACGCGCGCAAAACCGTGATGGCGGGATTCACGACCGTGCGGGATGTCGGCTCGTCCGATTTCATCGACGTCGGACTGCGCAATTCCATCAATGCCGGATATGTTCCCGGGCCGCGTATGCTGGTTTCGGTCCACGCCCTCGGATCCACCGGCGGGCACTGTGATGACGGCGATGGCTTTCGTTTTGGACTGTTCAATCACGAGACCGGCCCCGAAGACGGCGTGATCAATTCACCTGAACAAGCTCGCTACGCGGTGCGCTTCAACATCAAGTACGGCGCCGACATCATCAAGACCTGCGCCAGCGGCGGCGTGCTTTCGCCCACCGATGAGGTGGATGTTCCGCAATTGTCCCAGGCCGAATTGGACGCTCTGGTCGATGAAGCGCACACGCTGCATCGCAAGACCGCCGCGCACTCCCACGGCGCCGAATCCAGCAAGCGGGCGATTCGAGCGGGAATCGATTCCATCGAGCACGGAACGTTCCTCGACGACGAAGCCCTGCGGATGATGCACGATCGGGGAACTTTCCTGGTGCCGACGCTGGCAACTCGCGTTGGACTCGCCGAATCTAAGTTCCCGCCGTTGGTGCAGGCCAAGGCCACTCGCGCCGTGCAGCAGCAGGACGTCATGGTAAAACGCGCGCTGGCGTTGGGCGTGAAGATTGCGCTGGGAACCGACGCCGCCGTTTATCCGCACGGCGACAACGCGCTCGAGTTCGCGTTTATGGTGGCCGACGGGATGACGCCGGCGCAGTCACTCATCGCGGGTACCACCTCCGCCGCCGAATTGCTCGGCTTGCAGGATAAAATCGGCGTGCTGAAAGCGGGCATGCTGGCCGATGTGGTCGCGGTGCCGGGCAATCCGCTTGAAAACATCAAGCTGACGCAGAGCGTGATTTTCGTGATGAAGGACGGCGCGATACTTCGAAACGACCGTGCGGTATCGCGGTGAAGGTGCGCGTGCCCACGCTGGCTGCCCTGGCAATCCTGGCCGCCTGGACCATCGGGCTGCTGTACTATTTTGCCAACCGCGCCATTTACTATCCTTCCAAGTATCCGGAAGGCTACTGGGAGCTGCAGCGCGCTGCGGGAGCATCCGATGCCTGGATCGAAACCGCCGATGGAGTAAACATTCATGGCTGGTGGGCACAGGGCGATAGCTCGCAATTGGCGACGCTGTTTCTGCACGGCAACGCGGGCAATATTACGGACCGCACCCGACACATCCAAGAGATCATCGCTGCTGGATCTTCGGTGCTCATGCTGGATTATCGCGGCTATGGAAAGAGTAACGGAAGTCCCAGCGAACAAGGCCTGTATCGGGACAGCGAGGCTGGGTTTATCTACCTGTTGGGAAAAGGCTATCGAGCCGAACAAATTATCTTGCATGGCGAGTCACTCGGAACCGCTGTTGCGGTTGACTTGGCGTCCCGACGCCCTTGCGCCGCGTTAATCCTCGAAGCGCCGTTCACATCGGCGGGCGATGTCGCCGCGACTGTGGTCCCGTTTGTCGGACCGCTCTTGGTCCGGAGTTTCAACTCCCTTCCGAAGATCCGCTGGATTCGCGTGCCCAAGCTATTCATACAAGGAGATCGCGACGAAGTGGTCCCATTGCGGTTGGGACAAGAGCTATTTGCCGCGGCCCAGGGATCGAAAATGTTTTGGGTGATTGCGGGTGCCGGCCACAATGACATCCTGGAAACAGCCGGAGCCGAATATCGGCGCAGGCTAAAAGCATTCTATGAAAGTTTATCGGCGGTGGCGCGTTAAAACATCCTGCGCGCCCCCGCCGTTCTTCCCGAGGAGGGTTAAGATGGCCGCGACTGCCGGTACTCGGTGACAGCCGCGGATAAGTTGCCTTCAGAAATGCAAGCGCCTCGCCATTTGAAGAAAATTGATTGCATGGGACTTATCGCAGCCGCTTTCCGTGGGTTGAGCGGCTCCGCCCACCGATGGGTCAGGCTCCCCAACGATCAGACTGCGTTCATGAGCCTGCCTCGCCGTACTACCCACTCTTGAGTACTAAACACTCGGGGACCTACTTCGATGAGCCGAGGGAGCATATCGAAAACGGAGCCGGGCGTCCAATTAGAGTTGTGGCGAGTGCGGAAGCCACGCCGGTTTAGCTCGGTGGCGATTTCCGACGGCGGTTTTTCCTGGATAATCATCTCCAGCATGATGATCAGCGCCTCCCGCTCCCGCACATCCTGCTCCAGCGCCAGGCAATCCTCGGCGATCTTCAGGCCGTAGGGCACGGGTTCGGTGATGTCGGCGATTGGCGGTTGATCGTCGTCAACCTTCCGCTCCCAGACGACCGCGACCGGCCTCCAACCCTCGGCGGCGCGGCGTTCAAGATCAGACGCTGTTAGCGGATTTGTCAAAACTTCGCGCGTGTATTGCAATCGTGGCATGGGGAACAACGAGCAATTTTGCAGCCCGGCGTCGTCTCTTTCAAATCAGCGGATTCTTGCGACCCGATGTTCGAACCTGGGATTTGGGGTTATGGATTGGCGCGATTTAGGGCAGAATACCCGCGCCATCCGGAGCGCCGGGCTCGCGAACGCGGCGGCAGAAGCAGAGCTGGCCGATGGTGTAGTATTTGTCGCGATCCAGCCAATCCAGATGGGTGCAAAGGATCGGTAGCAGGAATCCGAACGGCACCGCGAGAAACGGCCAGAAAAGCACGCGCGGGAATCGCTCGAAGAATTCGAGGATGTCAATGAACTTGCGGCCCATGAACCAGAAGTAGCCTCCGAGCGGGCGGATTTGATCGACGGCGAAACCAGCTTCTTCAAGCAAACGCTGAGCGCCGTAGCGTGTGAAGCGGTAGTAGTCGTGGGGCATCTGGTGCTCTTCCCACATGGTGGGAACGATGATCATGAGCTGGCCGCCGGGTTTCAAGGTCCGGGACATTTCGTGCAGGGTCTGGCGCGGAAAGGGTGTGTGTTCGAGCACCGCGACGCTCAGCATGCCATCGAAAGTTGAAGGTGGAAAGGGCAGGGCTTCGACGCGCGCCCAAGCGTCGATTTTGCCGTAATTCCAATCGCCTTCCCCAACGCCCAAGTCGATGGCGCGATATTGATGGCCGGCGAGCGCGACATCGCCGCGGTATTGTGCTTCGCCGGCGCCCGCATCGAGAATGAGGGACTTCGGTGGAAGGCGGCTCGAGAATTCGCGCACGGCGTTTAGGACGAAGCGATCGAACGGGTTGATTTGATCGAGCAGGAAGCGCGGGATGAGCTTGCGTCCCCAGGCGACGACTTTGCGGTTCAGCAAGGCTGGGGCGCCTCGCGATCCTGACGCATGGCTTCGAATCCGCCCCAGTGCCACCAGAGCTGTCCGACAAACAGTAGCGGACTGAGCGGGACAGCGTCCGGGTTTTGCGGAAGATTGCGCGCGACGAGATACCCAGCGCCGGCGGCGGCAAGCGCGGGCAGCAGAAGTAAACGGGCCGCGGGACTCGCGGGGAACAGCCCTGCCAGTGGTTCTTCCTCTTGCCAACGGCGGAAGTATTGCGATGTTCCGGTTCCATAGTGGCGCATTTTCGCCAGATATTCGGAGACGCGGTGAATCGCGGGATAGTGCGTGACACGGGCCTTCGGTTCGTAGCGCAGCCGGAAGCCGATCTTGCGCGCGCGCGTGGTGAAGTCGCGATCTTCGCACATGGTGAGGGTCGCGTCGAAGCAGCCGGTCTTGGTGACCACTTCGCGCCGCAAGATTAAGTTCGAAGTTGACAGATGCCGCGCCGGGCCGGCTTTGATCGCGGGCGATAGAACGGGGCCGTCGGTGGAGAGATATTCGAGGCGCGCTGCAAGACCGGGTTGACCGGGAGCACGCGAGCCACTGGAAAGATCGGCAGCGCCTGAATCGAGCACGTTCCAGAGTACATCGGCCCAATCGGGTTCGGGCACGCAATCGTCATCCAGGAAATAGATCACGTCGCCACGAGCTTCGGCGAGGCCGTGATTGCGGGCATTCGCATAACCCCGGCGCGGCTCCGGCACGTACCGCGCGGTGGAGGCGGATACGACTTGCTCGGTGTCGCGAGTCGGTCCATTATCGACCACGATGATCTCGTCAATTGGTCGCGTTTGCCGCGTAAGGCCCTGGAGGGTCCGTTGGAGCAGCGCAGCGCGATTCAAAGTGATAATGATCAGCGAACTCGTCACGGTTTGCGACACCAGCAGAAATAGCCGAGCGTGTAGTCGCGGCGGCGATCCACCGGATCGAGGAAGTAGCAGACCACCGGAATCGCAAAGCCAAAGATAGGAAGCAGAACGGCGAAAATCAGCCAGCGCCAGCTCTTTTGAAAGAAGCTCAGGATGGCCATCAAACGGAAACCGATCAGCCAGAACAGGCCGCCGAGCGCCTCCACGCGGCTCTCAAGGCCCGCTTTGTCGAACAGGTAGGTGAGGCCGTAGCGCGTGTAGCGGAAAAAATCGTTGGGATGCTGATGAATCTCCCAGCATTGCACGGTGGTGAGAATCAACTGGCCGCCGGGCTTGAGGACGCGCGCCATTTCGTTGATGCCGATGCCGGGCTCCTTCAGGTGTTCCAGAACCTGGATGTTGATGACGGCATCGAAAGAGCCTTCGCGAAACGGCAGGTCGGAGATATCGCCGAGGACTTCTATCTTCGAATAGTCCCAGGCTTTGTCGCCGATGCCGCGATCCAAGCGGACATAGTGCGTGTGAGCGAACAGCGGAGCGTGGGGACACTCGCCTGCGCCGGCGTCCAAGACCATGGAGCCAGGGGGCAACTTGCGGGCGGCTTCAGTGAGGTGCTCGAGAAGAACTGTGTGAAAGGGATCCAGCCAGCGCATGACGAAGGCTGGGACCAGGGGTTGGACCAGCTTCCGAAACTTCGGTTTATACACGAGTGCCTACACCAACCGCCAGGGGGTAAATATCAAGTTCTTGGTCTGGAAGCATTCGTGCGTGCAGTGGCAACCGTTCTGTACTTTGTTGCGGAGCTCGGTGGCTTGAAAATCGTGCCAGAGGCGGTCGAAATCCCAGTCATATGTTTTAAGGTTGCCGACCGGCTTGAGCAATTCGCAGAAGTAGACATCGCCATTGGCGTCGATGACGCAGCTCACGTCGCCCGCGTTGCAGGAGGTGTCCTTGGGCTTGCCCTTGAGGTCCTGCATGTAATAACGATTGAGCACGAAGCGGCCGATAGTTGCGGTCCAGCCGCCCAATCCGCCCCAGCGTCCATGAAAGTAGCGGCGGCAGAGCTGCAACTGGAGCTTCGAGATCTCGGCGTATTGTTCGGGCGTGGGGGATTGGAGGGACGCGTCCATCGGAGTGCCGCGCAAAATATTGAGCGAATGATAATCGAGATCCCACTCGTCGACGCCCATATGGAGCAGCTGCTTCACGTCATCGATGTTGCTTCGCATGACGGTGGTGACGACGCTCAACGACAATCGCTTGTCACGCGTGCGAATCTCGCGCAGGGCTTCCATGGTGGCGAGGGCTTTTTTGTAATTGCCAGGCACACCGCGGACGCGGTCGTGATTTTCGCCAATGCCATCGATGGAGAGGGCGACGTTCAGCCGGAAAGCGTTGGCGTTCGCGAGGATGCCTTCGACGGATTTCTTGATCACATCGGTCTGGATGGCGTTGGTGGGGATGTTGATGAACTTGACCTGATTGAAATCGAGGAAGCGATGGCAGATTTCGTCGATGTCCTTGCGGAGGAACGGCTCGCCGCCGGAGATGTCGAGCCAGACCAGCTCACCCATGGCGTTTGAAATCTTCTCAATATGATCGGTTTTGAGCGCTTCGCCCTGGTTCAAATTCTGCCAATAAAAGCAGTGACCGCACTTGGCGTTGCAATGGTCGGTGATGAACAGGATGAGGTGGACAGGCTTCTGCTTGCGCTTCGAGAGCTGTTTCCAGGACAAAATATCGGTGGTGAGCATGCAGGCCAGACGTGGAGCGACCGAGTGCGGCCCCGGACTTGAGCGTAGCGGACGCGCGCCGGGCATGTCAACGGGAGGCCACGGGAAGTTGGAGCTAACTGGGAGGCGCGGGCGTAAGTGGTTGAGGGGAGGGGAGGAAAAAAGTCCAAGGGTATTGTCACCCGTTTCTACGATTAGAATGAAGGCGGAATGAGCTTGGGGCGCATGCTGATCGTGCTGGGGCTGCTGGTGACGGCGCTGGGCGTGCTTGTTTCCCTGGGCGTAGGGCGGCTGCCCGGTGACATCGTGATCCGGGGCAAACACTCGGTCTTCTATTTTCCGCTGGTGACGTGCTTGCTGATCAGCGCCGTTCTATCGCTGGTGATGTGGCTGATTAACAGGCGTTAGAGGCCCGTCATGGACGCCACAAACCGCAGTGCGATAGCAAGCATATTCCGCACCGGGTAAAGGCGCGGAGGGGGCGGTTGGCAGAACATCGTGGTTTGACTGGCTGGCGTTTCAACAGTAACCGCGAGTTCCGGCTCCAAACCATGGTCGCCTTCCAGGATCGGCGTCAATCGATGTTGCAGCTGCGTCACTCCGTAACCCAGAACCAGGTATTGCCAGCCCAGTTGCGGCGCGATCATGAAACCCGATTTCCAACCTTCGCCGGGCGTGTATGGCCGGGTGAGAGCCGCGATGGGAAGAAATGGAATCTTCGGGAGGCCCAGGCCGGGAATCAAGGGACGAACGAACGCGAACATGCTGACGGAGGCCGTGTAGGTGGAGAGCTCAAGCAGGCCCCTTCCCCACGCGGGAAGCCGGGAACGGATAGAGGCTTCCACCGGTCCCGCGATGCTGGCCGGACCCACCGGACCAGACAGGTACCACGCGCCGCGTTTGCGCTCCATCAACCGGACATCGATGTCCGCGGTGTGGGTTTTCGGATCGGTGTGGAGGATGGTATTGTGCTCGTTCATGGGCTGAAACATATTCGCCTCGTTCAGCCGGGCCATGCTTTTGCGCAGCAGATGCTCGTCCAGCAAATCGCCTTCATCGAGCAAAAAATTGCTTCGGACGGCGGCTTCGGAGAAGTGGCGATTGCCTTTGAATTCGATGCGGCCGACATGATACGGGCTTTCGCGCTCGATGGTGGTGGCCAGATCCGCTTCCGGAGCGTCGGGGGTACTGTCGGCGGTGGGCTGGACTTGCGTGTTGACGGTGAAGTCCAAAATGCCTTCGTGCTCGGCTTCGCGCCGCGAGACAAACAACGTGGAGCAGAAGTTCTGCGATCGCATCAGGCCATTCAAAGGATGCACTATCTTGGTCTGCAGTCCGTTGCCTGAGACTTGCCAAGTCCGCACGTGATAGAGCTGCCCGGCTTGCACCTGAATCTTGATGTGCGCGGCCTTTTGAGCGATTTCAACGTCGTCCAGTTTGACGGTGGCGTCGTAGTAGCCCTTGGACATATAGAACGAGCGCAGCAGCGCCAAGTCGCCTTGCACGCTGTCCGGGCTGTAGCCGGGGAAGAGACGCCAACCGTTCCAAAGACCGGGAATGGGGGGGATGACCCGCTTGACCTTGAGCGAGCGAAGGACGCCTCGAAGCTCCTTGGGATCGAACTCGGTGACGCCAGTGAATTCCACTTCCTTGACGCGCACGCGCTCGCCGGCGTCTATGTTGAGATGCAGGTCCACCTTCTGGCCGATGAACGGCACGATATCGTAATCCACGGTGGCGTTCCGGAAACCGTCGGAACGAAGGGATTGCTCAGCTTGGTAGGCGATCTGGTGGGCGCGCAGCCGGGTGATGGGGCTGCCTTCGGGAAGCGCCATCTGCAACCCGTAGGTGGAGGGTTCCACGCGCAACTGGTGCAGCAGATATTGCGGCATTTCGACTACGTTGAACACCACGCTGGTTCCGTCGTCCTGGGGGGTGGTCTCCACCCGGATGTCGTCGAAACGGCCGGTGGACCACAGCCGGTGAACGTCGCCCTGGATGGTGCTGGCGTCGAAAACCTGGCCCACCTGTGTCTTCAATTCCACAGGCGCGGAGGTGCCGACGACACGAACCGATTTGATGATCAAAGACCCGGATTCAACAGGGGCTATAGGGCCTTCAGCGAAGGCTGCCGAGGCGAGCAGGAGTGCAGTAAATACGAGACCGCGCATGTGAAGAGGACCGGTTAGCAACTGTCGGTCCATCGGTTGATTATAGCGTAGCGGGGAGGGAAGAGAGGGACGAATACAGAATACGAGGAATACAGAATTCAAGGAAGACGAGGAATAGGTGGGTTACGAGGAATATTGCGAACGGAATGCGGCCCGGCGCGTATTACAGCTCATAGGAGGTCGCCGTGCTCCGTTTGCTTACCGCCGCGCTCGTCTGCGCAACGTTTCTGCATGCCGTTGACACCGAGGACCACGTTAGAAAGTCGGTGCCGGTCTCGTCGGCTACCCGTTTAACACTGAGCGCCGAATTCGGCGCGATCCACGTCCAGCCCGGCGCCGCCACAGCCAAGAATGTCGAGGTGGAGGTGTACTTTCGAGGGAATCCGCCGTCCCGCAGCGAGTTCGACCGGATGCGCCGCGATTTCACGCTGAACGTCGAGCAGCAAGGCTCGGACATCCATGTCAATGGCGCCTTCCACGACGGCTGGAAGCCGATGCTGTCTTACGGGCTCTTCAGCTTCAGCCACCCGATCTGCCGGAATTGGCAATGCCTGGAATATTCGAGCTGGCTACGCGAGGTGGAGTATCGCGTCAGCGTGCCGCAGAAGTTCAACGCCGACGTTGAGACGTCCGGAGGCCCGATTTCGGTGAACAATCTGGATAGCGAAGTGAAAGCGCACACCTCGGGCGGGGGCATTACGATCGAGGGAGGCAAGGGCCGGACCATAGTACACACCTCCGGCGGCCCCATTCGCATCACGGAAGTGGCCGGGGACGTAGACGCATCCACCAGCGGCGGGCCCATTTTGATTGAGCGGACCTCCGGCCGGGTGAGAGCGCACACATCCGGTGGACCCATTGAGGTACGCGAAGCGACGGGCGCGATTGACGCTTCGACTTCCGGAGGCGGAGTGCGGGCGTCGCTAGTTGGGCAACCGAAGGAGGAGTGCCGCCTGAACACTTCCGGCGGAAGCATCGAAGTGAGCCTGGGCAAGGAGATTCACATGGATTTGGATGCGTCCACTAGCGGCGGGAGGGTTTGGACGGATTTTCCAGTGCAGACGAGCGGCGAGCGGCATCGGAACGAACTGCATGGGCCCCTGAATGGCGGGGGACCGCGGCTCTATCTGCACACGTCGGGTGGGGGAATTAGTGTGCGGAAGGTGGGGTGAGAAAAGAATACAAGAAGACAGAATTCAAGAATGCAGAATTCAGGGATCGGCTTTCCAGGGGATTTGGCCGGCGAGCGAGGAGTAGAAGCTCCAGATCGCCAAAGCCGCAACGGTCGCCAGTGCCAAGGTCGCGTTGGTGAAATACCAAGCCGATGGGTTCAGCGTGACCGGGATGTTCAGCATCAAGTCGGCGGTGTAGAGAGCCACCGCGAGCGCCACTAATCCGAAGCGCAATGCTCCGAAGGCGAGCACGATATACAAGATTGCTTCGAGAGGCCACTCCAGGGCCGGATAGTCCGAGGACACCGACTTGAGCGTGGTAAACAGCACGACAAAGGCGGCCGCCGCGAGCCAGGATTTCCGCAACGACACGCGGAACAGGAACAGCAAAAGGAACATGAGCAGTGTGGAGCTGATGGAGCCGGGAACGTGCCAGAGCCATGCGCTGATGGCGCTACGCGCGTTGACCAGATAATCGGTGGACGTGCTGGCTGGAGGCGCGCCGAGCATGGCCTCGAGGTGATAGCGGAGAACAAAGATATCGCAGAAGAAGATGCCGAGGACCGCGCCATAGAGAACGTCGCGGCCGACTAACGGATCGCGCCAGCGTCCGCTCAGCACGCGAGTCCAGGAGATGATGGCTTGCGGCCAGTAGCGTCGAACATACGGTTCCAGCGCCAGGTACACCATCCACACCACCCCGCCCCAGAAGAGCCCGGTGCTCACGGCCAGCGCCAGGAGATAAACGAAATCTCCGACCGAAGCGTAGTGGGCCTGGAATACCCACAGCGCCAGGTGAAGCGAAAACATCGCGATGGCGAGGCGCATGGCTCCGCTGCGATCGCTTTTGCCGCGAACGAAGTTCCAGCGCGCCAGGAAAATTGCCGCGAGCAATGGCGCGAAAAGGATGACGGCGATCAAAATCTTGGCGACCAGTTGGCCCGTGCCCCCCGGTTTGCTGGTGGACATGCGGGCGGAGCGATTCCACGGTCCGCTCAAAGAGAAAAAAACCGGCCGGCCATGCCATGTGGCGGCTTCGACATGCAGCGGGCGGTGGTTGTATCCGGGCCACTCGCCGGTCCAGGCCTGGCGTGTGTCGGAAGCCGCGAGTGACGCCCACATGGGCTTGTCGGCTTGGAATTTGGAAATGTCCAGGCCGGCGGCCGCGAAAAGAGCGTTCCAATCGGGCGAAGGACTTTGCGGCGGCGGATCTTCCCTTTCGGGCGGGAGCGCTTCGAAGTAAGTGAGGCGGCCTTGTGGATCCAGTCGGACATCGATCATGCCCGACATGGTGGGCTTGGGATCGTCTTCTTTAATGTCGCCCGGAATGAACATCTCGTTCCTCAGACCATAGGCCAGCATAGGCGCAGGGCTTTGCCGATACCAGAACTTCAGCGGAGACGGGCGGCTGCGAACAATTTCGTCCCATTGCGGACGCGGTTTGTCGGTCTTTTCAACCGAGGCCAAAAAGTCGTCATCGTAGTCGAAGTAGTAAGCCGAGTCGCCAGGCGGCGCAGTATAACCGAGGCGTTGGATCAGCTCGCGCGCTTTGTCGGCGAGGACTTCGGGGGGCTTGGTGAGTTGCGCTTTCTCGATCAAGCTGGAAGTCGCAGCCAGGAAGACGAAGACCGCAAGGCCCACCAGCGCCGCAGCCAGGCTCGGAACCGCAATCTTCCACGGGAGCGCGGCTGTGTCGCCCGAGGCGGCGACCATTTGGGGCGAAGGCGTTTCACCGGCGGCTAACGCGGCGGCTAACGGATCGCCTCCAGGCAGACGGGCTGCGACGGCGAGAGCGGACGACGGGCGTTTGAAAGGCTCGGGGTCGAGGCAGCGCAGAATGGCGCTTTCAACGGTGGGATCGAGCTCCTTCACCAACGTGGACGGATTCACGGGCGTAGTCTCGCTGTGAAGACGCACCAGCTCGGCCAGGGTGGACGCTTCGAAGGCACGCTTGCCGGTGAAGACTTCGTAGAGCACCAGGCCAAGCGAATAGATGTCGCTTTGAATGGTGACTTCGCGCCCGGCGAGTTGCTCGGGCGCCATGTAGGCGGGCGTTCCGTTGCGGATCTCCTCGCCCGGAATCTCGTCAGCGAGCGCGGCCAAGCCGAAGTCGGTGACAACCACCTGGCCGCGGCCATTGAGCATGATATTGGCAGGCTTCAAATCGCGATGCAGGACGCCCTTGGCATGCGCGGCGGCGAGGCCCGCGCACAACTGGCGCGCGATTTCAACGGCTTTGTCGGACGGCAGGCGACCGATGCGGCGCAGCAGCGAGCCAAGATCTTCGCCGTCGACGTACTCCATCGACAGGTAGGGCTGACCCTCCACCTCGCCGAGATCGTACACGCGGCAGACATTGGCGTGCGAGACTTGGCGCGCGATGCGGACCTCATTGTAGAAGCGCGCGAGGGCGGCGGGATTGCGCGCGGCCACTTCGGGCAGGAACTTGAGCGCCACTTCCTGGCCGAGTGTGAGATCGTGGGCCCGATAAACTTCGCCCATGCCGCCGCGGCCGAGGAGCGCGACGATGCGGTAGCGATTCGCGAGCAGCGCCCCCGGGAGAAAGCGGCCTTCGGTGAGCGAGCCCGAGGACGAAGAGAGTTGGGAATGTGACGGCGTGCGGGCCGGGGTTGGCGTGGCGGAAGGCCTTGGAGTTGACGCTGGTGTGGCGACCGTTTGCGTGACCAGAGGCGCGACGCCATCAAGTTCTGAGCCGCAAGACAAACAGAAGCGGCTGGAGTCCGGGACATCTTTGGCGCAGGTCCGGCAGGTCACGGCGAATCCGTTCGAGTTTCTAGTTTAGCGCCACACTGTATCCTGGACCTAGTGGGTCCCATTCACATTCTGGGCGGTGGTCTGGCGGGTTCGGAAGCGGCGTGGCAGATCGCTGCGGCGGGCCTCAATTGCGTGCTGTATGAAATGCGTCCGCAGCGGCCAACACCTGCACACAAGACCGATCAGCTTGCGGAACTGGTGTGCAGCAATTCGCTGAAGAGCGAGTCGGAGAACACGGCGCCCTGGCTATTGAAGGAAGAGTTGCGGCGCTTCGATTCGCTGCTGTTGCGCGCGGCGCGGGAGGCACGCGTGCCAGGCGGGCATGCACTGACGGTGGATCGCGAAGTCTTTGCGCGAGCGGTCTCGCGGGCGATTGAAGAGAATCCGCGCATCGAGCTGCGGCGCGAAGAGGCGGTGTCGATTGCAGAAGACGCTATCACGATCATCGCCACGGGTCCGCTGACCAGTGGCGCACTGGCGCATGACATTGGATGCCTGACAGGCGCGGAGCGGTTGTTCTTTTACGACTCGATCAGCCCCATCGTGGAAGCGGAGTCGATCGACCTTGCCATCGCTTTTCGCGCGTCGCGATACGGCAAGTCGCTGGACGGCACGGATGACTATCTGAATTGCCCGCTGAACCGTGAGCAATACGAGCGATTCGTGGATGCCATTCTCGCAGCCGAGGCTGTTCCGTCGCACATCCCGGAAGATAATGCCCGGTTCTTCGAAGCCTGCCTGCCCATCGAAGAGCTGGCGCGACGGGGCCGCGAGACATTGCGCTTCGGTCCCATGAAGCCGGTGGGGCTTTTGGATCCACGCACCGGGCTGCGTCCCTATGCGGTGCTTCAATTGCGGCAGGAAAACTTGCGCGCCGACAGTTACAACCTGGTGGGCTTTCAGAATCACATGCGGTTTCCCGAGCAGGCGCGTGTGTTTCGCATGATTCCCGGATTGGAGCGCGCGGAATTTCTGCGCTATGGGCAGATTCATCGCAACACCTATATCAATGGTCCCGCGCTACTGACGCCCACGCTGCAACTGCGAACACATCCGCGCGTATTCTTTGCCGGCCAGATCTCGGGCGTGGAAGGATACGTGGAGTCCATTGCCACGGGCTTGGTCGCGGGGCGGCACGCCGTTGAGTTGGCATCGGGCGCAGAGATTCGAGCGTTCCCTCGCGAGACCGCGATCGGATCACTTTGTGCGTACGTATCGGGCGCCGATGCTCGAAACTACCAGCCCGCCAATATCACGTTCGATTTGCTGCCGGCGCTGGACGAGCCGACGCGGCTGCGATTCCGTCATGACAAAAAAGCTCGGCACGCCGAAGTCTGCCGGCGCGCGCTGGAAAAGCTGGACGAGTACCGATCCGTATATGCCTGACCTGGCCGCGCAAATCGAGCGATTTCTCGCGGAGCTGCGGCGCCAGAATGCGTCCGAGCATACGATTCGGAATTACGCGTCCGATCTGGAGCAGTTTCTCATCTATTTCGCGATCCCTGGAAAGCCCAAACCCGCGGTGGACGACATTGACGCGCTGGCGATCCGGGAATGGCTGGGACATCTATACGAGCAGCGGCTGACGGCCGTAAGCATGCGGCGAAAGTTGGCAGCCGTGCGTTCCCTGTTCAAGTTTTTACTGCGCGAAGGCGTGGTGGAGAAGAACGTCGCGAAGATGGTGCGTACGCCCAAGGCTCCGAAAACGCTGCCGGCGGTGATGACGGCCGAGCAGACCAACGGGCTGGTGGATGGTGTACTGCCCGCGGCGGACAAGTTCGAGCGGGTGCATCCCGAGCGGGACCTGGCGATCTTCGAGCTGCTGTACGGGTGCGGGCTGCGCATCAGCGAACTGGTGGGCTTGAATCTGGACGATTTCGATTTCAGCGAGCGCTGGGTGCGCGTGCGCGGGAAGGGCAAGAAGGAGCGGCAGGTTCCGTACGCGGGCAAAGCGTCGGAGTCGTTGGAACGGTATCTTGCGCTCAGAACGCCGGCCTCGAACGGCGAGCGCGCTCTGTTCTTGAACCATCGCGGAGGGCGGCTGACCGATCGCGGGGCGCGCGGCATCGTGAAATTTTACGCGCGGATGATCACGGGCGACTCGTCCATTCATCCGCACAGCCTGCGGCATGCCTATGCCACGCACCTGCTGAGCGACGGCGCCGATCTACGGGCTATTCAGGAGCTGCTGGGGCATGCGCGGCTATCCACGACGCAGAAGTACACGCAGGTGTCGCTGGCGGACTTGATGGCGGTGTATGACAAGGCGCACCCGAAAGCTTGAGTAGTTTTCCGGGAGAGCCACAAGTTTCCGGCAAGCCAAGCGGCTGAAGGGCGAAATTCTTTCCCTTTTCAGGTCTGCCCGGCTTTTCATTGTGATATATTCCCCAAAAAGCTCTATGTGCGAAGAGGCAATATGAATCCAGCTCCGGAAACCGGCAACCCCCTCGTTATCGACTACCTGACGTTGCGCAAAGCGATTGGGATACTTGGAATATCCCTCCCGTTCCTGGTTTCATTGGGGGCCCTGGTGATCTTTCAGACTCACTTACAGGAGTCCATCAGCGGCTACTACTACGCTGGGACGCGTAACGTGTTGGTGGGAGCACTGTGGGCCATTGGCTTCTTCTTGTTTTCCTACAAAGGATATGAGATTCAGGACGATATTGCGGGCGACTTGGCCTGTGTATTCGCCATTGGCGTCTCACTCTTTCCTACTGCCCCGGTGTGCGAATCATGCAGCTACAGCCAGATCGCCTCCTTCCTGCACGGCATATTCGCGGCTCTGCTCTTCCTCACATTGAGCTACTTTTCCCTGTTCTTGTTTACCAAGACAGACTCAAGCAAAATTCCCTCTCCACGGAAAATGCAGCGTAATGAGGTTTACAGAGCCTGCGGCTACACGATGCTTGTTTGCATCGCGCTCGTTCCGCTTATCAAGTTCCTTCCACAACTCGGCGGCGCGATCGCGAAGTATGATCCCGTATTCTGGTTGGAAGCGATTGCTATCGTTGCATTCGGTATTTCGTGGCTCACGAAGGGAGAAGCGATACTGAGCGATCAGCCTTAGGCGGCCAGTTCG
>Ga0209517_10002744_pt1 | contig 24484 bp, 35 predicted proteins | sample PeaSoiMetSII2010_FD_187695 | JGI IMG/M metagenome (GOLD analysis project Ga0209517, IMG submission 187695) | Peat soil microbial communities from Weissenstadt, Germany - SII-2010 (SPAdes) (version 2) | ecosystem: Environmental > Terrestrial > Soil > Wetlands > Peat | place: Germany... | reverse complement strand
GAGACTACTATCGCCTAACGCAATTGTACGAGCGTGGCAGAGCGTTCGGGGAGCTGTTGCCTGGATCTAGATCACCTTCGAACCCAGCCGCTCAATCAAGCTCAGCCGAGCGACCGCTATCGGCGCTGAGCTGCCGATGGGGCGACGAGCGCCATTCGACGGCTGTTGGACCCATTCCGGCCATTGCGGAGCGCTGTCCCGGACGACGCAGGAGGGTGACCGCGGAACCAGGATCGAGCTTCGCCAGTGCCGACTTGAGCGGCTTCAATCGCGGCGAGAACGGGAACTTGTCCTCGGCAATCAGCTTGCCGAGCGCGGCGGCTATAGCGGCCTGTTCTTCGTCCGTAAGATCGAACTGTGGCATGGCTTACTAGCGGTCAGCGGTATCCCCGTTCCTCCGGCGCTTTCCAGCAGCCCTCATCCCGACAATCATCTTTTCTCGCATCAAGGGGTCAGCCCACCGGGCGTTGGTGCCTTCACGCATCTTGGCGCGGTTAGCGGGATCACGCAGCGCGGCTCGCAATTTCTCAGCTGTAATGGGATCAGCCCATCGCGCCTTCATTGCGGCGCTATGTCTTTTCTTCGCCTTGGGAGTAGTTCGTAAATCCCTTGATCTCGCCACCTGCTTCCCCCGATGGAACAAGGCAGTCGATCCGATAAAGAGATGGGCCGCGACCTGTGGGCAGGATGATGCGGCCAAGTTTAAGGTTGAGAACGAACCAACGCTCCCAGCATAAGGTTAATTTCCGGTTGTGGGCAAGGCCGATTGACCGTCTAGCGGTCAGCGGTATCGTCGTTCCTCCGGCGCTTTTTGGCACCCCTCATGCCCGCGATTATCTTTTCTCGCGCCGACGGGTCGGCCCATCTTTCCTTGGTCGTAGACGCTTTCTTTTGGCGCAGAACCGGATCGGCGTAAGACGCCCGCAATTTGGCAATCATGTTTTCGCGCGCCGCAGGATCGGCCCACCGAGCCTTGGAGGCCTCACCCATTTTTGCTCGGCTGGCCGGGCTACCGAGCGCCGCTCGCCATTTCGCCCCAGCAATGGGATCGGCCCATCGCGCCTTCGCTATGGCGCGTTGTCTCTCACGCATTTCGGGAGTGACGATCCGTGGTTGCGGGTCAGTGCGGGTTTGTCTCATTCCCTTCGGCCTGCGCGAGAGGAGGCTGGCGAACTGTCGGTGGACGCCATTAGGCAAAGGAGTGCAACTACATACCCGGTTACGTTAGCTCAAATGCGAGGGATTGACCATTCCCGGCATACAATTGTATGCCGGGAACGTGCCAAGAACATGGGCGCAGGGCGATGGCGCCTCTGTATGCAGCCCGCATCTCCGACTCGGCCCCGATGACGTGGTGCGCATCGAGTTCCCGCGCGGGCACCTGTCCGACCTGACGCCCGCGATACTGGCGACCGCGTGCCTTCCGATGAAAAGATCCTCGACCTCCAGCGGCAGCTGAAGTGCCAAGCACGCAAGTGGAAGGGGCGCGCGGTGGCGTCCGTGCGGTGGTCGAACCCGATAAGCCCTTGATCTACCTTTTGGTTAGCCAAGAGAGTGGAGCTGCATCCACAAAACCTGTGGAAAAATATGCGGATAAAGGATGTGGCCGAAGGGTTACAGGGCTGGAATCGGCTCTGATAAGCCGAATGCTCAAAAATTAGTCAAAATCTCTTAGAGAATTGATTTTACGAAGATTCTGCTGCCGTCAAGGGATTGTTGCTTGGGATAAGACATCAGCACATAGATCAATCAAGCATGTAGCTAAAATACCACGGAGATTGTTAGTAGCTTTCCCGCAGCAGCGCTAGCTAGAACCCTAGATCAGTTCGACCGTTGCGGCGCTCCTGTGGGGTAATCACGCGCGGATCGACGGTCGTGAAAGCACCGAGCAGATTTGCCATGAAGGCAAGAAACGTTTCCGGGATGCGATCAGCTGCGGGAGCCGGGTGCTCTTGCTCCTGCGGGGATAGCCTGGGTGTTCGGATCAATCATCTGACGCCTTCAGACCGTATAGGCGCCGAGCTCGCTATCGATCAGCGCCGCCCGCCCCGGCGCCAGCGCGTTGATCACGTCGCCGGGCCTCTGCTTAGTCGTCCTCAAATCCGGTAATCGGTGGCAGGGAGCCAATTAAGAAGCCGTGGTTAGGCACAAAGCTCGGGGAACCCCTCTCAACGCGCCAGATAGGAATGTCGGATAGCCGAAGCCGTTCGGCAGCCCGAATGACGACCTCTGGCCACGATGAGCTGGTTTCGTCCTTCACGAGCGGCGGTTCGCGATAGGCTTGACTTTCGCGGCGTTCGAAAAGCTGCCGACGGCGCTGCTGCGCTGCGATTATCCGCCTTAGGAGTTCGGCGGCCTTCGGCACGCGCTGAATTATACGTCGGTCTGCCACGGCATCTTGCAGTGTGCAAGCCAATCGTTGACGATCGATTAACCATAACCCTACGGCGTCTTGCGGGGCACGCTACCCGGCATTCTACGTTGCGCAGGCGGGACGAAAGTCAGGCGATCTCTGATCCCGGTGAACCGGGAGTCGCTTTACCGATACAGCCCGGCGCCCCTCTTGTGCAGCAACGCTTCCTGCGCGCGATCGAGCTGGCCGTTGTGGCGCCAAAGCTCGTAACGAAAGGCCGCGTCCTCCATCATGGAGGGCAGCAATTGCTTCTGCATCCTAAGCTCTCGGTAGACGCGCCGCAAACCCACGGCGCCACCGACGATCATGAAGAGCCCGAATACCGTCGCCCACACGGACCATCGCGCCACACCGAACGATGCGCAACTGTCACCCATCGCCAAAATGAACCACAGCACGGAACGCTGCATTCGAAGATCGCTCATGGTGGGAACATCGTGGGCATTGGTAAAGAGACAGATAAAATTGTTGCGTCTTGGCAGTCGAGACACGATCTAAAGAATAAAACGTCCTTAATAAGCACTTACCGTGAAGGCTTTAGAAGATTATCAACTTTAGAGGCATAACCCCCCGCATATTGACACGGCGGAGAACGACGATGCTGGCAACCGATTGGAACCATCTGGGCGCGATTGCCGAGCGCATCAGCAAACTGGCCCAACAGGCTGACGCAGCGGTGGCCACTGGCGATCTGGCTATGGCCGCATATTTCAGGCAGCAGGCCAAGCAGGCCGACAAGGATCGAGAGCGCGCCGTCGATCGCCTCTTCGGAGCCGTGTGCGAGACGATCTAGGGGCGCTGACATCGTCGTCTGACTCGTTAACCTCGCCGGCGACCCAACGGCGGCTATCGGCGCATCCTCGCCACTGGCGCCCGCGTCCGGTAGGTCCGCTTACCCACCCAAAACGGACCCTCAGTCTTCTCGGCGGAACCGCTCTTCATGCCCCAAAGGGACCGGTACCGGAGGGACGCTCAAAACGTCTCAGACAGATGGAAAACGGACATTCGTCCCGAGGCGCGAAGTTATTATGTATCCTGTCGCCGCGACAGGCAGGCGACGATCGTCCCGTGAGCTGGCGGCTCACCATGGCTCGCATTTGAGGAGAGGTAAATGGCCGACGGCACCGTGAAGTGGTTCAACGCGCAAAAGGGTTATGGCTTCATCCAGCCCGATGACGGGTCGAAGGACGTGTTCGTCCACATCAGCGCGGTTGAGCGCGCCGGCATCCTCGGCCTCCAAGAAGGCCAGAAGCTGAGCTACGAGATCGAGGCTGGCCGGGATGGCAAGAGCTCCGTGGTCAATCTGCAGACAAAATAGCGTCGGTGTCCACAGACAGGGCGGACCGCGCGGACTCCTACCGGGTGCATCTGTGGTTAAAGCGCGGGATCGATCTCAATCATCGCGACCTCGGCATGGTCGATGTGACCTTACATAAGGGCTATCTGGTCGACTTGGTCGGGAAAATTGCATTCGCCTTCGAGGACAAGATCATCCTTGCGGCAGTTGACAAGGTCTCCCGCGTCGACGGTCAGCTCACTGTCCTGGCGTCAAAGCTATAACGTCTCCCTAGAGAGGGTGCCCGGTGGCGCCATCGGGCGCTCACCGCTATGTTCCCCCTATGGCAACTCTTAGCGATGTGGCTCAGCGAGCTGGCGTATCCGCCGCTTCGGTGTCGCGGGTCCTCAATCACCCCGAGAAAGTGGGTCCGGAGGTTTGCGACCGCGTGATGCGAGCCATGGCCGAGCTCGGCTATGTCCGGGATGGAGCCGCGCGGGCGCTGGCTTCGCGCCAATCCCTCACCATTGGTCATGTCGTGCCGACGCTCGGGATCGGGATATTCGCGGCGGGCATCGCGGCGCTGCAGCGACGATTGGACGAATATGGTTATCAACTACTTGTCGCCGCCAGCGACTACGACGAAGCAAAAGAGGCTCGCCAGGTCCGCGCCCTCATCGAGCGTGGCGTCGACGGTATCGCGCTGGTTGGACAACGCCACGCGACCGAGGTCTACCAGCTGCTGCAGTCGCGCAAGCTGCCCTACGTCAATACCTATCAATTCAACGCGGATAATCCCCATCCCTGCATCGGCTTCGACAACCGGATCGGCACCTTCAACCTGACGCGCCATCTGTTCGATCTCGGGCATCGCAATTTTGGCATCGTCACGGCCCTACCCGACCTCAACGACCGCATCGCGGCGCGTTTGAAGGGCATACTCGACTGCTTAGACGATGCCGGCATCGCTGCGTCCTCGCGGCATGTCGCGGGAGTCCCAGCGCAGACCATTGTCGAGGGCCGCAGCGCGACCCGGGCGCTACTCGCCGCGCATCCCGATCTGACCGCGATCTATTGCACCACAGACACACTCGCGATCGGTGCGCTGTGTGAGTGCCACGCGCTCGGCATCCGCGTGCCGCAGGACGTCTCCGTCGCAGGATACTCCGATCTCGAAATCGTCTCGCAGCTCGACCCCCCGCTGAGCACAGTTCATATCCCGGCCGATCAGATCGGGACCCGCATCGCCGATTTCCTGATCGACCGCATCAACGGCAAGGCCGGCCCGAATAAGGTTGAGCTCCAGGCCGAAATAATCATCCGGGGATCGACCGGCCCCGCGCGCGCCGCGGTTCGGCGCCAACGCCGAGCGGTCTAACTAGAAAAGTCTGACGGCGGCTTGACGTGGGTCCATGAATATCTATAATGAAAGCGCTATCATTACATAAAATCAATAGTTTACAAAGATCATCCGGGAGGGCGCTGTGAGGATTTGCGTGAGATTGCTAATCGCCGTGCTGCTCATCACCGTGCCAGCGATGATGATGACGGCCCCGGCACGCGCCGAAAGCACGCTCGACAAGATCCTTAAGGAGAAGAAGCTCCGAGTTGCCATCGATGTCGCCAACCCTCCGTTCGGCGTTCTCGACAAAGCCGGCGAACCGGACGGGTCGGACGTGGCGGTGGCCCGCCAGATGGCCAAGGACATGGGTGTCGAGCTTGAGTTCGTGCAGGTCCCGTCGACCGGGCGCATTCCGGCTCTACTGGCTGGGCGCGCCGATGTCACGATCGCTTCGATCTCGGTCACCGCCGACCGAGCCAAGGCGGTGATGTACTGCAACCCGAATGGCGCACTCCAGATTGTCATCTTCGGCCCCCAGAACGTGGCCATTAAGACGCCCGCCGATCTAGCCGGGAAGCGCATTGGCATTACCCGCGCGACGCTCGAGGAGGCAACTGTTCCGAAAATGGCGCCTCCGGGGACCGACATCGTCTGGTTCGACGATATCGGTGCGACGATTCAAGCACTGCTTTCCGGGCAGGTCGACGCGGTGGCGATGACCTCGTTCGCCGGGAAGACCGTGGCGGACGGCAATCCCGACAAGCATATCGAGACTAAGCTACTTGTGACGACCGCCTTTTACGGCCCGATCGTGCGGCATGACGATTTCGAGCTGCGGCAGTGGATCAACACGTGGCTTTTCCTCAACACCCAAAACGGCATGCTCGCCGCAATCTACAAGAAGTACACGGGGATCGATCTTCCCACCCTGCCCGTGTTCTGAGCTTCCAGCGGCACCGGTTCGCCATGACGCAGGGCAACGTGCCGCTTGATCGAAGCGAGCCGGTGTGAACTACATTTTTCAGTTCAACGTTGTCTGGGATCATATCCCGGAACTGCTGCATGGCGCGCGGCTGACGATCCAGCTTTCGGCAATGGCGATGGCGCTTGGCTTTGCCTCGCCGTTGTCTGCGCCTACGGCAAATCGGCAGGGCCGAAGCCGGTGCGCTGGCTGGTGGGAGGCTACGTCGAGCTGATTCGCAACACACCCTTCCTGGTCCAGATTTTTATCATCTACTTTTCGCTGCCGATGATCGGATTGCGCCTCACGGCCAATACCGCGGCTCTCCTTGCCATGACCATCAATCTCGGCGCTTACGCCAGTGAGATCGTCCGCGCCGGCATCGAGGCGATCCCGCAAGGCCAGGTCGAGGCGGCGCGCGCGCTTGGCTTGAGGCGTCTGCAGATCTTCCGCTTCATCATCATCTTCCCAGCGCTGAAGACGGTTTATCCGGCCCTCTCCAGCCAGTTCATTCTGCTGATGCTGAGCTCGAGCGTGGTCTCGACGATCTCGGCGGTCGAGCTGACGGCGATCACGAACTCGCTTCAATTGACCACCTTTCGATCCTTCGAATTCTATTTCGTCGCGACCGGCCTATACCTCGCCATGGCGCTCGGCTTCAGAGCGGCCTTGGGCGCGATCTACTGGGCGGCCTTCCAGCGCGGCCGGGCAGGGTAAGTTAGCGATGGGACGCAGCTTCGGAACGGCGGAGTTCCTTTTTCTCGTCAAGGCGATTCCCTGGACCTTGCTGCTCTCGCTTGGCGCCCTTGCCGGCGGTGGGATCGTCGGCTTGTTGGTCGCGATCCTGCGCACCTCCCCGTACCGCGCGTTGCGGTGGCTTGCTACCGGCTACATCGAGCTGTTCCAAGGGACGCCCGTGCTGATGCAGCTCTTCGTCACCTATTACGGCCTTGCTGTCCTATTCAACATCCAGTTCGGTCCGTGGCCGGCTGTGCTGACCGCTTTCACACTCTATTCCGGGGCGTTCCTCGGCGAGATCTGGTGGGGCTCAATCCAAGCCGTTCCGCGCACGCAATGGGAAGCCGCGGAATGTCTCTCGCTCAGCTTCCCGAAACAACTCTGGTACGTCATCCTGCCGCAGGCGGCGCGCATCTCGATCCCACCGACGGTCGGCTTCGCGGTCCAGTTGATCAAGAACACATCGATCGCCGCGATCATTGGCTTTGTCGAACTTACCCGTGCCGGGCAGCTGATGACTGACACGACCTTCAAGCCGATGATCATCTATCCGATCGTGGCGGCACTCTATTTTGTCCTCTGCTGGCCGCTTTCATTGTTGGCCAGGACCCTCGAAAGGCGCATCGATGCCACTCTTGGCATTAAACAACATTTCTAAGCGCTTCGGCGGGCATCAGGCGCTCGACGACGTGTCGCTCACCGTCGAACCCGGTGAGGTCGTGGCAATCATCGGACGAAGCGGCTCAGGAAAAAGCACGCTTTTGCGCTGTATCAACGGCTTGGAGCGGCCGGACAGCGGCACCATCCGTTTTGACGGCAGACCTCTGGAGCTAACTCCTCGACAGCTGAAGACCCTGCGCCGCGAAGTCGGCATCGTCTTCCAAAGCTATAACCTTTTTCCCCATCTCAGCGTCGAACGGAACATCACACTGGGACCGACCGCGGCTAAGGGCATGACCCTGGTTGCAGCGCGTGAGCTCGCCCTTCGCGTCCTGCGGATGGTCGATCTTGAGGATAAGATCGCCGCCTATCCGCAGCAGCTTTCCGGCGGCCAGCAACAGCGCGTCGCGATTGCCCGCACCCTCGCCATGGAACCGCGCCTAGTGCTATTTGACGAAATCACCGCTGCGCTCGATCCCGAGTTGATCGGCGAGGTCGTGCGGGTCCTCGACCGGCTCGCCCGCGACGGCATGACCATGGTGCTGATCACCCACGAGGTGGGGTTTGCGCGGCGCAGCGCCGACACCATCGTCTTCATGCATCAGGGACGCGTCTGGGAGAAGGGTCCACCCGACAAGCTGTTCGGCGCCCCGGAAACTGTCGAGTTCGCCTCTTTCATCGATGCAATCCTTTCAGTAGCCCCAGCCGCGAAGCAACGCGTTGGGTGACCACACCGCTGGCCCATGTCCCCGCGTGCAATAAATAGCCGCAATGGGGTCGACCCCGGCGGTTGCATCGCGGCCCCGCGAGCGGCCGGTATCGGCGCATCTCGGTCATTTCGGGTTGCGGGAACGAATGACGGCTCGCCACCTGATTCAGACCATCGGCAACGGCAGAAGTGCACTCTAAAGCCGACCTTCGCCACTGGCAGAAGTCGACTCTATGAGCCCTCTCACGGGTGGCTGTGTCCCCCGATACGACGGGAGCCAGGATATGGATGGTCAAAAATTGGCCCTACAATCTTCGACCTGTTTGCGTCCGCGAGGCCACCCCCTTCGGCGGGGGTACCCCAACCCACAAGGCCATTCGCAAAGGGCCATCGCGGGCGTTAGCAGATCACCTTCGCGGTGCGCTGGGCTGCTCGGGTTGGGAAGAGGGGAAAGGCCACGGTTTGGGCTTCGGAGCCGACATTGAGCCGACACGCGTTAACTCTCTTCCATAAATATATAAATTCGACAATAAGATAGAGAGGAAGGATGGCGGACTACTAGTCCGAGGGCGGGCAAATTTCGTAGTCCTGGGCCGCTGCATCCTCTCCGTTCGCTAGCGCTAAACGTCGCCGCGCGCGCTCAAGCTGGCCAGCAATTCCGTCATGGTCGACACTGATCCGCTGCACCGTGGCCGACAGCTTTGGGCGCTCATAGGGGACCGCGGCCTCGGCGGCGCGCTGGCGAAGATGCGGTTGCACCCGTGGATCATTCGCTTGCTGTAACAAGACCTCATAGGCGGTCAACGGACCTCGGGCGGCGCGTATCCCTAGCTCTTCCTCAAGGCAGCTGCGCCCGCACCAGCGCCGACAGATTGATCTCGTCCGTCATCCTAGCTCATCCAAGCGGTCGAGCATGGTTTGCGCTTCCTCGCCGGTCATCGGGCCATTGTCGCTCACAGCGGGCGCACCATCGAGCAAATCCGGCGAGGTTAGCGCGTCGGTTGTGTTGTCCGGGACTAATGCCGCCGGAAGGTTGGATTGGTTTTGGTTTGGTTTGGAATTTGTTGAAACCGAACTGAAACCTGATCGATTGGTTTCAGTTCGGTTTTCCGCCCCCCTTAGGGGCGAAACCGGAACCGAAACCGAACCAGGCGAAACCGGTCCCTCCGCCAGCCGATACACGACCCGTGCGCGGCCATCACTGGGGCCACCGGGTTCTTCGACCACAATGCCCTCTTTGACGAGCTTTGGCCTGATCCGGTTGAAGGGCGTTTTACCAACACCCTGCCGGGCGGTTTCCTTCAGCCATTCGCCGAAAGTGGCAGCGCGCGGCTCGAAGCTGCGCAGCGCCGCCACAACGATGTTACTCTCTTTCACCGGCTTTGGCGGGTCGATGTCTGTCATAGGAGCATCGAGGATACTGGCGCGGCCTTTGACGGCGCGCTGCGTTTCCCAGCCGTCTTCGGTTTCGACCATCACGCCCTGCTCGAAGGCGATTGCCAGGGGCTCCAGCGACTTGCCGTCCCGCATCTCGTCCGAGTGGATTTTGACCTGATCGCCGCTTGCCTCGACGAGGATCATCGCGTCGGCGTTGGCAGGGATCGCCGTCGATCCGGAATACGTCTTGTCACCTTTCCGGTTGTGGTGGATCACGATTACCGTGAGGCCGGGAAACCGGTCGCGGATTCGGTCGATCCCATCAAACAACAGCTTCATCGCCACCGCGTCATTCTCGCTCCCCGTGCCCGCTGCGCGCCGCAGCGTATCGACGACCAGCAGATCGGGCCGTACTGCCTGCTCTTCGATCGCGTCTATTGCGGCGTTGACCTCGTTCGGGTCGAGCAGGTTGATCGCGTGATCGATGAAGCCGATGTTGCCGCGGCGTTTGTGCACGATCTCAAGCGCCTTCGCCCGGCGCAGCATTCCATCATGCCCTTCGGCGGCGATGTAGAGCACAGAGCCCGACCGCACGTTGAACTCGCACCACTTTGCCAGCCCGGCCGACACGGCGTAGGCGATCGACAGCACGATGTAGCTCTTGCCGCACTTAGGATCGCCCACGAACACCGTGGTCTGGCCCTGAGGCACGACCCGATCGACGCACCAGCGCATCGCCGGCAGCTTGGGGTAGTCGGTCAGGCGGCGGATTTTATATCGCGGGTCGAATGCTGGCGCCGACGGGCCAGCGTCCTTGAGTTCCCCCGGGCCTTCGTCTACAAGCCGGCTCATCATACTACCTTAATTGCGTGAACTTCAGCCGCCCTTCGCCGGGCGGCTTTTCTTGTCGGCTACTTGGTGCAGGGCGCAGGATCGTGATTTGTGGATGCAGGGTTGTTTGGTGGTGTCGATGAATGCGGGGGCGGGAGGTCGGGGTACGGCTCCGCGACCCCGGCCGTAAGCCCGGAGCGGATCGTCTTGCTGATTTCGTCGGAACCAAGCCCGGATAGTTTGGCGCTGTAACCGAGCCACTGGGCGACGTGCTCAGCCTCGATCCAGCCTCGGGCGACTAGCCGCCCCATTTTGTAGGCCATAACGTTGAGCTTGTGGTTTCTCTCGCCCTCCCGCGCCACCTGAAGTTCGGCCCCCGCGTTATTGAGCGCGGCCATCGCGTAAACGCACTCGCGGCTCCAGGGATACAAGCGGCGAGGGGGAAGGTGGGCGTCTCCCTCACAGCTAGGATGGAAGACACCCACCCCCCTCTTTTCTTGGCGCAACAGCACCGCAAGTAGCCAATCGGGCCAGGGCGCTATCGGCACGTCGCACCGCACCGGAAAGCCATGCGCCGGCCACCACACGACTCCGCTGCCGGTGGTTCGAACGTCGATGCCGATCACCGGCCGGCCCACCCAATTGCGCAGCCGTGGATCGTGCTGAAATCCCCAATGCTGGCCGCCCGAGCGGGTCGCATGGACCCTGGTTAGCGGTAAACGGTCGTGATGGGTGACAAGCCATCGGGCCGCTTCGGGATGGCGGGGGCCGTCGAGGTCCAGCACGTCAAACCCGCTCTCAGCGCCCGTTGCTACACCGAGGAGCACCGCTCCCCAGCATGCTTCGCGCTGTCCGGTCAATGCCGCAGGATCGGAGGTCGCGGCGGGCCAGCCGAAGATCGGGGCCTTGGTTTCAGTGTTGCAAAAAGTCGCTGGCAGCGCACGGCCGTCGAGCCGCGGCAATTCCGCGAGCATGGCCGAAGGCCACTAGGCCGCTTCGGACGTGCTGCGCCGCGAGTGCTCCACCAACCACTCCGCAATGTCGTTGTCGCGATAACGGACTAAGTGACCGAGCTTTACGAAAGCGGGGCCGTCGCCGCTGACCCGCCAGCGTTCCAGCGTGCGGACCGAGCAGCCGAGGCGCTCGGCGACAAAACCTTGGTCGCGGAGGATTTCTTGTTCCATGACACTGCCTCGCAAAGCCGCGAACTTGCGGCGGAAGGCAAGTAGGTATCGCGCTAAAAGCAGCCCTGCGACTGACTTTACAAATGCCCGATGTATTGTTCCTACGCGCCGCCGAGCAGCGAAGCAGCGCCGCCCCGTGATTTCCGCAATTGATCCTCTATGGCGTCGCGTTCACGACGCTTAGCAAGCAGGCGGCGTAACCGCTGTTCGACCGCTTTCGCGCTAAGGCCCGCCGCACTACCGTACGTGCCGTGTAGCCATCGGGCGACTTGCGCAACTGTGCCTGGCTTCGTCTCCATCGACGCGTGATACTCGGCGAGCAACCGCTCGCTCGCCATAAGCGCCTTGCGAGGAGGGCGCTGCTCTCTCCGCCCATCGGCTGCTTTGTTGAACATCTGGCGTGCCTCGGCCCTCCCGACCATCCTCGCCAAATAGTGAAACTGCTCGCGCAATCTCTGTTCGACCAAGTCTCGCCACTCTTTGGTTTCCCCGAGCAGCGACGTGCGCGGCAACCTGAACGGATCACGATCCGACACTGGCGGTGGAAACATCACTGGCGCTCGCGCCGCAGTGAGACAACGTCAGCAGCCGACTTCGGCGCCATCGCCGCCGCGATCCGAGCGCCCACGCCATCGTTGACAGCCCGCAGCGGGTCATCCGACAGATGCGCATAGCGTTCGGTGGTCGCAGTGTTTCGGTGCCCGAGCAGCTTTCCGATCATTAGCAGGCTAGCGCCACCCTCAGCGGCGATGCTCGCATAGGAGTGCCGAAGATCGTGTAGCCGCACGCCGCTGAGGTCAGCCGCCTGCCGGACCTTCGCCCATGTCTTGTCGATCGCCGCGCTGCCGCTCCGCGTGCGCATCCCGCAGATGACAAGTGGGTTTCCCCCCATCCGCGGCAGACCTTGCAGCAACTCAAGCGCGGGCGGGCTCAGGCGAACAATTTTGCCTTCGCCCTTGGCCTCTTTCGCGTCCGTCAGTCTCAAACACTGCCGCTCGAAATCGACGTGCGGCCATTCGAGCCCGACGATTTCGCCCTTGCGACAGCCGGTCAGTAGCAGCAGCTTGATCGCCGCGACAGGGTAGGGGTTGCCGGTGGCGGCCATCGCCACGTCGAGCGCGTCGGCCAGCCGGGCAATCTCGGCATTTGACAGGAAGCGTTCGAGCTTGCGCACCGGCTCCCTGTCGACGCCGCGGGCAGGGTTGCGGTCGCACAGGCCGCGCTTGTTGGCGAAGGTGAAGACGGCGCTCGCCAGCGTGACGCACTGCGCGGCGACGCCCTTGCCGCCTCTAACCATACTGCCACGCGGGCGCTTGTCAGGTTTCCTGGCCGCCTTACCCGTAGCGATCGCATCGCGCATGCGCTCGATCTCGGTGCGGCCGATATGATCGAGACGCCGACCGCCGAGCAACGGCCTCAGGTAGTGTTCTGCGCGCCCGCGATCAGTCCGCACCGTCCTCGGCTTTTTGACGCTGACGCCCTCGGCGAAATAGAGGTCGAGCAGCATGCCAAAGGTCAACGCATCCCGCTCTTCCTTCCGGTCCTGCGCCGGATCGCCACCGTTTGCCACCTTCCCGAGCAACCGCTTGGCCTCGCGTCGCGCAGCATCCGGCGTCCAGGGCGAGCCGTGCTTGCCAAGTGTCAGTCGCTTGTTCGGCGCAAAGCGCCCACGTCCTGCGCGGTATTCGACGGCATAGCTCTTTGTGCCGGCCGGCGTCACAACCAGCACGAACCCCTTAAGCTCAGTGTCGTAGACCTTGCCCGGCTGTGCCGCATCGACCGTCCGTTTCGTGATCTTTTCCCGCATTCCCGCCTCCGCCGGACTTCCGGTCCGCCGTCTTTCGTATCGGCACCATATCGGCACCGTAACGCGCAACCATGTCGGAGAATGTCGGACTATGACGGGATAAAGTCAAGAAATGCAGCTAAAATTGGTGCCGACAGCGAAGGTGTGTCGTCTGGTGTCACCATAGGTATTCGGACTCTGACTCCGCCAGTCTAGGTTCGAATCCTAGTCCCCCAGCCAACTTTTTCAATAACTTAGACTAAGATGAGGCTAGACGGGAACCATCGGGTCTAACATGGGTCTAACACCCAAAGACTTTTAGATACTTGATATTGCTGAATGTTGCTGATTCCCAGAGGGAGAGGCGGCGGGTGAGCTATCCCCGCACCAACCCACCGTCGATCGGGATCACCGCACCGGTCACATAGTCGGATAGGTCGGTCGCCAGGAATTCGACGACCCTGGCGCAATCCTCGACCGTCCCGAGCCGCCGCAGCGCTACCAATTCGGCCCGATCGCGATTGCTCTGGGTGCTGCCGGGAATGACCGTCGCCATGATCCGCCCGGTAGCGATTACACCAGGAGCGATGCAGTTGGCGGTGATTCCGAACGGGCCGAGATCCTGAGCCAAATACCGGGTGTAGTGGGCGATAGCGGCTTTCGCAGCCCCATAATGGGCGTAGCCGCCATCCACCGATGGTCCTGTTCCAGCGACCGAGCTAACGGTGATGATCTTGCCTGACCGCTGCTCCTTCATGACCGGGGCAACGGCGTTGACCGTGTAGACGGTGCCGTAAAGGTTCATCCCGACGACAAGCTGCAATACTGCCGGATCGAGATTGCTGGCCTTCGTGTCCATAGGCCGACCGCGACCGCCGCCCGCATTGGCGACCAGGACATCGACCCGGCCCCACTCCTGGACGACGCGGGCGACCATCCCGGCGACAGCCTCGTGGTCGGTAACATCGACCTCGATTCCCGAAGCGGTTCCGCCCGATGCCTCGATTTCGGCGACAGTGCTATCGCCGGTCATGTCCTTCGCCTCGGCCTCGAATTCCTCGTAGGAGTGCAGGTTGAGATCGGTGACCGCAACCTTCGCCCCCAACCCGGCGAGCCGCTTCGCGTACGTCCGAGACCGCGTGCTGCGCCCGTGACGATAGCTACCTTACCGTCCAACTTGCCCATCGCGTCCTCTCCGATTGCTCAGAAGACCAGGGTCCGGTTCTGGTCACCTTCTCGGTTTCAGTGACAGCAGATACTCAACGATGTCGTCCCTATCGTCAGATTTCAGCATGATGTTTGGCATGGTCGAATGCGGAGTTCGCAGGAACACCCGCAAGGAGGTTTCAGTTATCGAGGCTTCGGCGGCGATGGCCGGAAAGGTGGGCGATTTCGGATTCGCTGAGGCCTCATTCAGGTGGACGCCGTGGCATTGGGCGCACCATTGTTCCGCTAAGACCTGTCCTCTCGCGGCGTCTGCCTTTGCGCGGCTCGCGGCATCGAGCACGATCAGGGCCATAGCAATGAAAACTGCACAGATCGTTCTCGGCCCGCTCATAGCGTCCTCAATCCGAAATCCCTGGTCGATTATCGTCGGATCTGAAGGGAGCGCCAACTTGCGTAGAGTTCGGTGACATGTTGAAGTTCTGTGCGCTCGGAGCAGCAACAGTGGCTGTTTTCCTCATCTCGACAGGCACAACTGAAGCCCAGGACTCGTCGGGTCAACGGGGGCAGGCCTTTGCACAGGCTAACTGTGCACGATGCCATGCGGTCGGCCCCTCGGGAGAAAGTCCGCTATCGAAAGCGCCGCCATTCCGAACGCTTCATGAGCGGTATCCGGTTGAGGATCTGGCGGAGTCGCTCGCCGAGGGTATCAGGACGGCCCATCCAGCGATGCCCGAGTTTGAACTGGACGAACAACAGATCCACGATCTGATCTCGTATCTAAAATCGCTTGAACGCTAATCCAGCGCGTCGGGTTTGCTCGGCCCTTTTTGCAGGAAGTCTGCTAGGGGAACCGTGCTCAATCGGCTGCCCCGCCGCGCTGGCCTTAAATCGCTCTGGTCAGATCCACTCTCACCGGCCCAAACAGAAGCGTGGTGTCTTTATAGAGCATCTGAATCAGATACTTAGCGTCGAACTGCGTGGCCGCTTCTACGCGAACCCGCTGCTGATTTCCGGTCTTGTTGATCTTTATTGTGGCCTCCCACGTCACGCCTGACATGTTTCCTCCGTTGAAAGTTGCAGGGATCGCCCCCGAGGTCGTCGCCGTGGTTTTCGCTGACGCCGACATCGAATGGCGGACTCCAGAGTATCAATTATCGTGTTTTCTGATATTGGATTTTCTGATTTAACCACCTTGGCCGAGTCATTCCATGCGAGCCATCGCAAAATGGATTTCGTCCGAGCATTACGAAATCGTTGGAGAGGTTTTGGAGGCTGCCCGACGTAGGGGAAAACTTACGCAAAGCGAACTGGCGGCTCGGCTCCAAAAGCCCCAATCGATGATTTCGGCGATTGAAGCCGGAAAGCGGCGGGTCGATCTCGTGGAGTTTCTGTTTATCGTCCGCACCTTGGGTGCCGATCCGGTCGAAATCTTTGCCGAGATCGTCAGGTCATTGCCGAAATAGCCGCTGCCCCGACGCTGATGGCGTATGCGCGGGGACGGTTCGATCATGGTCTTGGATATCCGCGACACCGGCTGCGGTATCCCATCAGCCGAGGCAGTGGATACGTTGCTCGCAATCGGAGGCTCGCCCAAACGGGGGACCGACGCACGTGGCTTTCGCGGTGTCCCGTCGATGCCGGTGTGGGGTTTCGGCTTTTGATGGGCAAAGCCCCCAACGTCAGAACCCGCCAGACCGCGAAGGCCATCAGCACAAACAGCGTCGTCCAGACCGGCGCGAAGACCCAATTTGGCGGGTTAAAACCAGGTTTGATCAGCCCGGCATACCAGGATGCGAGGTTCGGATAAGTGGCTATCTGGCCGATAACCAGGGCGGCGGCGACCGGGATCACGGCGACCGCGACGAGACGCGCCTCATCGGTCAATCTGGTCTTCGCCCGCATGACGCCGAAACCGCCCGTCTTTTGATTTGAATCAGTGTCGTCACTACCATTCGCTACGAAAACCGTTCAATCGGGCCTGAAAACCCGGATGGAGGCCGAAGCGATGGCTAAGAATTCTCTCAAGCCCGAGGGGGATCACCGCAAAGCCTCAGCAGGCAGAGACGCCAGAGGCCAGGGTGGAAATGAGCTTTCCGTTCTGCAAAAGGGCAATCGCCTTCAAATCACGGCGGATATTGATCTGGAGGGAATCGCCGAACTCAAGGATGTCCTCGGGCACTACGAAGCGATTCTAAAGCGGCTCTCGGTGCGAAAGCCGCCATCTACTGGCGTGTCATTCCTGATCACGCACCATCAGAAAGCTGAACTCAGGGAGCGTGGCTTCACCGATGATCAGATTCACGCCATGACCCCCGAAGAAGCACATCGGCTGCTTGGGTTATCCATTCCTGGTCCTGACCCTTCTGGGATGGATATGGAGCTTGCTGAGGGAAACGCCGTGACGGGGAAAGGGAACACCACACAATTGAAGTAGAAGGCCAATGGCCCTTTGCGATGAGGGACGCTAAGGGTGACGGCCAGTTCGACCAGACTAGGTGAGCAGGCAGACCTGAATTCGATCCACCACGACCGCGTAATTTCGGTCGCCTGCGACGCATCTCACCAGCGCAAGCCGCCTTGTAATTCTCTGCTGCTCCTGCGGCGGCGTGGCCGGATCAACGAACTCCGCCAGAAGGCTCCGAGTGATTTCTTCAAGAGCATCCCGGAGGCCGCGAACGGGATCGTGGAGGCCCCGGAGAAAGGGTCTTAGTGAGCGAATACCGGTCGCCAACTCCATCTCGCACCCTTCGTTAACAGCAGCGTCGATGTGGGATGTCAGCCGCACGAAGCGTAAGTGGTGGCCGACATCACTGCACTCTCGACGGCTAATAACGCCGAGCAGAACAGGTGTGATCGGGATAACTAAACCACCTTTCAAGATCATGCTCTACTAATAAATTGGTTAGCAAAAAGTCGTTAATGGGTTATTTTTCAATTAAATGATCAAAAGTTCGGTATACGCTAAAATGCTTTAGCGGAATTCAGTCAGGAGATCATCTTCAGAATCATTTGGAGGTTGAGAATCTCGTTTCTGCGTGCCGGTGTGATTTTGTGGTGACGGTGAGTTTCTTCGGCCATCTGCTGTCGGGTGTGCCGGACCCGCAATTTGCCCCTCGGTCGATCATGTTAGCGGGTCATGATTCAGCCATCGCCTTCTCGTGGGCGAGGCAGTAAGGGGCGTCGGTCGTCGCCGAACAGCCCTTCCGCTCACAGTAATCCTCAAGCTCGGATGGGCTTATCGGCATGAAAACAATTTCGTGTCCACTCGCCTGATCTCGTTGGTGGTAGTGATGCTGATGGAACTGCCATTCAGCGTGCGTTGGGGGCCACCCGTGGCAAATGCGGCAGAACTCGGGATAATCCGCTGCCGAAAGCTCGGGTATGGGTAAGCTAATCATCTACGAAACCTTCACAGACCCCTACTTCCTCAACTAGATCGAGGTCGTCTCGCTGGCGGCGGAGGGTTTCAGTCTGTCAGATCAAGCAACGTCACCCGGCGTTTTTTCAGAGATTGTCTTTGGATCGACCGGCACTTCGCCCGTGCCGTTACAGCAGTCACACAGGGCCTCGAACCGGCTGAGAATGTCGCGCTGATCGACCTCGCCAGCCTCACTTCGTCGTGGCTCGCGCTTGACGCGTCCCGATCCAGCACAGGTCTCACATAGTTTGGTGAGATAGCCCACCGCTCAAAGCCTTCGGCGATCTTGCGTTGAAAGGCTGCACTATGCGGTGCTTCAGAATGGTTAATTTCGACGGTCCGCAGATCGGCGTCAGTTGGGGAAACGCCGACACGGCGGTTCCTGAGCTATCGCGCTATTGCGCTCGCCCACGGACGCGGCCGCAGCTCGGTGATCCCGCTGAGACACTACCCCTGTGGCGGAATGTCGCACCTTGTGATAGGCTGCTTCAAACCGCGTCACCGATCCGGTGGTGGAAGCTTCGACTTGAACAGCGCGGAATGGGTTGTGACCGGGGTGATCGTGACGGTGCTTAGCCTGGGCGCGGCCATCGTCCTGCTCGTCATTCTCTAACGATGGATTGACGCCCCGAACAGCGGTTTGGGAGGAACGCTATGCATATCCGAAACCCTGTCGAGTGGAGCTTGGATTTGATCAGGTCTGCTGGCTCCGTCGTCGACTCTGTGACCCACGTCGGGCCTTATCGGGAAGGCGAGGCGCTCCCCTCTATCCGGCGCATCGAACTGTCCGACCTGGGCGACGCCCTCGCTAAAGGACTAGACGACTTCGCGGCCAACCGAACCGATGTCATCTTCCTCTGTGCGATTTACCCAATCGTCGGCCTCATCCTGGCCCGACTAGCGTTCGGCTACGACATGCTGCCACTGCTGTTTCCGCTTGCTTCTGGTTTCGCGCTCATCGGTCCATTCGCGGCGGTGGGCCTCTATGAGATCAGTCGGCAGCGCGAGCGGGGCGGCAGCGTTACGTGGAGTGATGCCTTCGCTGTCTTTCACTCGCATTCGCTCGGCGCGATCGTCGTGCTCGGCCTCTTGCTGATGGCAATCTTCCTGATGTGGCTCAGCGCAGCGATGGCGATCTACACTCTGACCCTCGGCCCCGAACCGCCAGCGTCGATAACAGCATTCGCGCGTGCTGTGTTCACGACCGATGCGGGTTGGGCATTGATCGTCCTGGGGATGGGCATCGGGTTCCTGTTCGCCCTGCTGGTGCTGTTGATCAGCGTGCTGTCGTTCCCGCTTTTGCTTGACCGCGAAGTCGGGCTGAGAACGGCTGTCGCGACATCCGTGCGTGCGGTAATGACCAATCCGGGACCGATGGCAATCTGGGGATTGATCGTCGCGGGCGGGCTGGTAGTTGGATCTATCCCGTTATTCCTCGGCCTGATCATAGTCATGCCGGTGCTCGGTCACGCGACTTGGCACCTTTACCGCCGAGTCGTTGAACCTCGATAGCAGCGCCCTTTTCGACGGCGCTTTCAGTTGATACACAAGGCTATGACTGAGACGGTCGCCATTGAGCGTGTCGCCCACATCGGTATCCGGGTGCGCAACCTCGACCGCGCCTTGACCTTCTATAGGACGCTAGGATTTACGTTGTCCCGCCGTGCGGAGGGCGACGACGTGGCGATCATCCGCAACCCGCAAGGCGTCGAAATCAATCTTATCTTCAATGCCAACGCTGGTGATCCGGCGACGAACATCCTGATGGATGTCGGCGAGAAATACCCCGGCTACACCCACGTTGCGCTCTACGTCGCCTCGATCCCGGCTACGATCGCTGCCCTGAAGGTCCATGACATCGCCATCTCACAGGGGCCGGTCAAGTTCGGTGAAGACGGCGGCGTCTCGGTATTCGTGCGCGATCCCGATCGTAACGTGATCGAACTCCGGGGGCCTGACCAGCCTAAGATTGAGGGTGTCACCCGATACGTTCCCTGATCTGGGTGTGTCTCATTCAGGTCCCGGCAATGTATTGGTTGTGGCGAGCGACGACCGAGCGGGTTACTGTCAGGACTGCGGCTCGCGATAGGTGAGAGACACTATGAGCAAGACTTTTCCACGATGCGAATAACATTTACTCCCCCAAGCATCAATCTTTTGCTATCCGAGCCGAAACAACATGCCATTTTCATGTTGATGGATATAGGTTTTCCGTCCAAAATAATGACGTTATCATGAATTATAGTCCAGAGGCGATCATCGTTTTTATGATAGGCTGAACAGTCGACTTTGGAAGTTCCTGTCTGTGCTAATGCGATTGTCGGCAACAGTGCGAGGACTGACAACAGTATCAACCGTTTCATCGGTCGAACGCTAAAGTTAGCCGTCTGACCGCAAGGGTCGAGAAAATGTTGCTGAAGGTAATCCACTCTCCGCTTCCCAACGCAGATATCGGAATTTGAAATTTTCTCACCGGGATCGCTCAATAGCGCGACGAGAATAACTACCACGAGAGGCTGTGCCCACAGCCCCTGCTTGTGTCGGAAAGGTCCCCAACGAACGGGGAATGCTCGCCCATCGCAGCACCGATAACTCTGGAGATCCCGACTGGTTAAGCTGAGGGGGATCGGGCGACCGCGATCGCCTCGATGGCGACGAGCACGCCGGGGATGTCAGCGCCGAAGCGGACCATAGACCGCGCTGGCTTCGACCCGGTGAAGAACTCCGCGTATGCCTCATTCATCTCTTTGTAAAGGTCGGGCCGCGCGAGCAGCACGGTAACCTTGACGATGCGATCGAGCGAACTTCCTGCGGCTTCGAGGATGGTCTGGACGTTGCAGAGGGCCTGACGTGTCTGCTCCTGCATCGTGTCACCGACGACCTCGGTGGGGCCACCACCCGGTCTGACGGGTATTTGGCCCGACACGAACACCAAGCCGTTGGCGAAAACGGCGTGGGAGTAGGGGGAATGCGGCTGAGGGTATCCGGGGACCTCGACGTAGCGGATCGCGGACATATGGTCACCTATCGGTTCTGCCATTGATTCTCCAGTTGGGTCCAGACCTCTAACAAATGGGTGCTGTGTTTCTTGTCTTTATCCACCGTATCGCCGATCGCGGTGCTCAGCATGTGAAAGGCGTCGTCTTCCGTGTTATCGATCTGCAAGGTTCCCAAGGTTTGCGCGAGAATATGGGCGATCTGCTCGCGATCGGTGGTCGCCTTGGCCTTCTCGATACACTGGTTGATGACCTCTAACGGGTTCATCTCAGCCATTGGTTCTCCCTTCGTTGGGTTTTCCGATTACGGCTGTCGCTCAGGGTCCGATTTTGGTTTACGGTGATCGCGACGGGGAACCCGGCTGATGGGAGCGGATAGCTTCCCGCGGAGATCAAAACCGTGTCGCCCGAGGGCATCGAGGGCCTTCGATGTGGTCTTGCCGGACAGCCGTGCGAGCTTTTCAAGTTTGGTCTCGTCCATGCGCTTCCTGCGTCCTTCACCCCGTAGCTCATCGCTGTAGACTATCTGTCCGTCCGACACCAAAACTGATCCCGAAGAACGATTGGTCGGGTTGAAATTCGTCCTCCATCTGGTCGGCGACCTCCATCAACCCCTCCACGCCGCCGATGATCACGATGCTGGTGGAACTCGAAAGTGGGTCTCCGTAGATGGGTTCCGGCCCGGCAATCTGCATCATTTCTGGGACACCGAATGGGTCCGCCGCCTCGGGGACAACCCCCGACAAATCGCCACCACGTTGACCGCAACGATTTCTGACGAGCAAGCATGGTCTCAGGGGACGGTATCGGATTGGGCAATGGAGTCCTTCACCGTCGCCCGCAAGGACGCCTATGGGTTGCTGCCCGAGCCGAGCACGCGGGGTGTCTACGTGCTCGATGACCGGTATGTCGATGCGGCGGTTCGGGATGTCCGGGTGCAGCTAAGCCGAGCGGGTGTGCGGCTCGCCCTGGTCCTCAATAAGGCAATTGGAGACGTGCGATAGGTCCCGCTGATCCAACTGGTCGAGACGTTGACCGCTATGCTCAGACCCACTGCGACCAATATTGTTCGGCTCCAGCCGTCTCGACGATCCGAACCCATTGATCGCCGCCCTCACATTTTGCGATCCAGACGGCAGCGCTTTTTAGGCCCTGTTTTGGTCCCTCCTCGATAATGACCTCCAGAACATCGCTCTGCCCCAAAAGCTTTTTGAGTTCCCTATCACCTTCTTTGCGCGTGGCAACTTGGTCAAAGCTCCATTTGGTTTCTGAAGAATCGATGTAGCAAACGGCGAGATCCCCAGGAATGCCCGGCGGGTAATTGTCGTTCATTTTGAGAAACATTTCTGTCCCTTGGACTGCCCTTCAGGAATGCTGCTTGATCTTACCTTCGAGTGATCCGTCCTGATGGTCCCTGACCAATCTGCTGAGGGACGGCTCGTCGAGCGTGTGCAGCACGTCAGAGAGTTTGTCGGTTTCCTTAAACCCCTTGGCAAAATCCGAGCCGTGAGTCCTACGTAACGTCCCGATGAGGGTACGCGCCGGATGGAAAGTTGAAGAGCAGCAGGAGTTATTCATCTTCATCCCCGTTTCCCGATAACATCAGCTTGCCGGAAGCAACGGCGGGTGGAGGGCGTGGCGTGACACTGTAGGGCAGATCGGCTGGGGAGCGCTCGCTCGCCGTGGGCCATCGATCGTGCGCCGGCTTCGGCTCGGCAGCGGCCTGGTCATGTTCACCTACGTTTTCCTGCATTTTGTCAATCACAGCCTGGGCAGCATCTCCTTCGAGGCGCGTTCGCGATCCACTTCTCGCTTGCCTTCTGGGCGATTTATGTCCGCCGCAGCATGCGGATGGGCTGGATCGAGGGTCTGCGGCTGCTTCTCGGATTGTCGATACCGTTGCTGGTGCTGCAACATGCGCTCGCCGAGCGCTTCGCCTACACGTACTTCGGCATTCATTTGCTGTACCGGCATACGCTTTTTCTTTTCTGGGTGTTGAGCCCTCAGATCGCAGGCCTTAAGCAACTTGCCTTGTTCACCGTAGCCTGGTTGCATGGCTGCATCGGCCTGTATTTGTGGCTGCGGATAAAGCGCCATTTCCACCGGGTGGCGCCATTCCTGCTCGTCGTCGCCGTCCTGCTGCCGACCACCGCCTTGCTCGGTGCCATTCAAGGCGCCCGCCGAGTCGAGGCTATGGTCCACGCCGATCCGGCCTTTCTGACAGCACTGCGTCAGACCGGGGTTGCCGCTCACCCGGATGTCGTCGCGGCTCTCTGGACGATCGCGCTGTGGTGCTGGGGCAGCTATGCTACCGCTCTTGCCCTCGTCTTTATCGCGCGCGGCGTCCGCACACTCATCGAGCGCCGCGGCGGGACGGTTCGCATCGTCTATCCCGATGGACGGGCGGTGCGTATTCCGAAGGGGCTGAGTGTACTCGACGCCAGCCGGCGCGCCGGCATCCCGCACGCCTCGGTTTGCGGGGGTCGGGCGCGCTGCACGACGTGCCGGGTCCGCGTGCTGCTCGGGTCGGAGAGCCTGCCGCCGCCGTCACCCGTCGAAGCCCGGGTGCTGGCCCCGCTCCATGTGGATCGCACCGTCCGGCTGGCATGCCAGCTAAAGCCGACGGCCAATATCAGCGTCTGGCCGCTGATGCCGCCCGCGATGACCGTGCGCGACGAGGACCGCCTCGATGTCGCCGAAACCGGGACGGAGCGCTTCGTCGCGATCCTGTTCATCGATATCCGCGCCTCGACGCAACTGGTCGAAAGCCGCTTGCCCTACGATGTCGTCTTCCTCCTCAACCGTTTTTCCGAGGCGGTCGGCAGCGGCATTATCGCGGCCGGAGGCACGCCCAATCAGTTCACCGGCGACGGCATGATGGCTATCTTCGGCATGAATACCGATGCCGAGGCGGCCTGCGGTCAAGCATTAGAGGCGGCGCGCCTGATCGACTGGCATCTGGCCGAGATGAACCGTTCCCTCGCCAACGAATTGCCGCAGCCGATCACCGTCGGCATCGGCATTCACGCTGGGGACGTCATAGTCGGCACGATGGGCTACCGCGAGCATGCGCAGACCACGGCGATCGGTGAGGCCGTTCACGTCGCCTCGCGGCGGCAGGACCTCACCAAGGAATATAACTGCCAACTGGCCGTCTCGGACGTTGTTGGGACGGCCGCCGGCATGCCGCTCGACAACTTCCCCCGTCATGACATCCAGGTGCGTGGCCTCAGCGTTCCGCTGTCGATCCGCACGATCGACAGCGCCGCGATGCTGGCACGCCACGATCCCTCGTCGCCGGACGAGCAGGACAACATCGTACAGATCTACGCACAATCGAGATAAAGGCTCCCCCGATCACCGGTTCCGACGCGCCCACTCGTATCCCTGGCCTTGATGGTCTGTCCAGGCTCGAACCTGCGGTCAAACCCTGATCGAGTGGATGACCGCTAACGGCGCTGAACTGCCGCTAGCCGATGGGCAACAGGATGGCCTTTGTTGGCCCCACAGTGGTCATTTGGCGGTCGATCGGACCACAACGGTTCCGGGAGCCGCGGCGCCGGGCTATTTATGTGTTCGTTCGGGATTTCTTTACGTGGTTCGTTTAACAAGGGCCGAAGTTGGCG
>Ga0209517_10002743_pt1 | contig 24486 bp, 21 predicted proteins | sample PeaSoiMetSII2010_FD_187695 | JGI IMG/M metagenome (GOLD analysis project Ga0209517, IMG submission 187695) | Peat soil microbial communities from Weissenstadt, Germany - SII-2010 (SPAdes) (version 2) | ecosystem: Environmental > Terrestrial > Soil > Wetlands > Peat | place: Germany... | reverse complement strand
CCTGGCGTCCTCGATTCACGATCGGTTTGCCTTCCAGACGCGACCGCGCGTAACGGCGCGCGCGCAGCAGTCTGATGCGGATTGCGGTTTCCGACACGCCCTGCTGCTTGGCGATTTCTCCAGTGGTTACGCCGCACATGTTCTGTTCCAGCAGACGACGGTCGCTGGGGCGGCAGATTCTCAACACGCGGGCCACGTCGATGGCGGCCATATCGATGGCGACGGTCCGGTCACGCTTGTCGCGCAGTTCAACCAGAGACCGGTTCAGAAGCTCTTTGCGAATCAGTCCGCGATACACGTTGAGGGCGATCGTGTTCACCCACGTCACCACCAGGCTGTCGTCACGGAGCTGGCTCAGCCGCTCCCATGCCCGGACCCACGCCGCTTGTGCGACTTCACGGGCGTGATCTCGCTGTACGCCTCGTGACAGCAGGAAACGAACCGTGAGGTCGAATCCACGCTGATACGCTTGCCCGTATCCTTCTCTCGTCATTTCAGGATTGTTGCTCCTCTCAGAAGAATTTCGCGCTCGCGCTATGACGTTGCACTTGAGGTACCAGGGGACCTAAGACATGCCAAGTGAATCCCTTATACCGATCGAAACAAAATCTGAGCCATTTGATCGAGCAAATTTTACTTTTCGTTGCAGAATCTGCGTCTCCTCTCACGCGAAACGTTAACGGATTTGCCGCATTAGAGCGCGCAAGATTTGCCGCTTTAGAAAATTGACGATACCGGTAGCGGATCGAGTGATCCGCTATCGTTATGAGGAGAAAAACTTCTATATGCGGTGAGAATCGACCGGACGAATCGGTTCTGTGTCTTCGAGATTCTCTCTTGAGTCGAGCAGATCGGATTCCTCTCTGATGCGTTGCCGGTGTTCGAGCACTGCGGTTGCCCTGGTTCGCGGCAGGGGTTTCTCGCTGGCGCCGAAGTCCGCTCTGGCTTCCCTTCGCGCGCCGATATGCTTCGCGCCCGTCTCGCGCAGAGTATCCTCCGCCCGTTTTTTCCAGTCGGTGTTGTCGCAGTGAACGGACAACAACACGCCGCCCCTCCGCGTCCGGCCCTCGTAGCGGATCGCCTCATATTCGGGAGTGGCGCTGCCGATCAAAGCTCCGATCACAAGTCCGAGGACGCTTCCTGCGCCGGCTCCGCTCAGCACGGCACCGAGGACGCCGACCGCCGTGAACTGCGCAAGCCAGGGAACGGTCGCGAAGTCGCCACGGGATACGAGCCATCCCAGGCAGGCGCCGATGACGATTCCGACAAACGCGCCGAAAGCGGCACCTTCCGGCGCTTTGGTTCGCTTCTCATGCGCAAGATCTTTAGACCCGATATTGTCTGGAACCAGAATCGAGCTGTCGGTGCTGCGAAACCCGACGCGCGTCAGAGCGTCGGCGGCTTCTCCGGCACTGACCTGGTCGGTATAAATTCCAAACGCTGCAATGTTTCTTGCGGCCATAGAAATGTACTCCTGTTCTATTGATTCGCTCCGGTATGCACAGCGGTGATGCTGGTTCCGATGATTTCCCCGGACACCACTAATTCGACGCGCCGGTTCAACTGGCGGCCTGCCGCGGTCGAGTTGTCGGCGACCGGGAGAGTTTTTCCGAATCCCTGCGCTGTAACGTTACTGGGCATAATTCCCTGCTCCACCAGATAGGTCCGGACGGCCTCCGCCCGATTTTCGGAGAGCTTCATGTTGTATTCGTCGCTGCCGACGCTGTCGGTATGTCCTTCGACCTGGATCTTCAAACCGGGATGCCCCTCGATGATTCCCGCGACTCGCGCCAGTTTTTCACGCGCGCCGGGGCGCAGCGTGTACTTTGCGGTATCGAACAAGACATCCGACATGTTCACGATCAGCCCACGGGCGGTATCGCGAGTCTGAAGAATCGCGTTGAACTGATCGAGCAGTTGCCTCCGAAGCTGCGCCTGATCCTGTTCCGCTTTCTGTCGCAGGCGATCGGCTTCGGCCGCGGCGAGGCGCGCCTTCTCGGTCTCGGCGGCCAGCTGCTGTTGTTGCGCGAGGGCCGCCTGCCGGGCGGCGTCGGCTTCCTGTTTTTCGTTCAGCGCAGCCAAACGGGCGGCCTCCGCCTGACGAGCTGCGTCTAGAGCCTCCGCCTTGCTGCGCTCCGCCGCCATGCGATCGGCATCCGCCTTGGCTCGAAGATTCCGCTCCTCGTCCGCTTTCTGGCGCGCGATTTCCGCACGCTGTTTTTCGGCATTTTCACGCGCGAGCGCGGCCTGGCGTTCAGTCTCGAGCTGCTCGGCCTGTTCGCGCCGAAGCGCCACGACTCGTGCATCCTCGGCGCGAACCGCAGCTTCGCGAGCCATGGTGATCACCGGTTTTTGCCCCGGCTTCTGATCCTGATATTTCTCGGCTTGACGCAGAGCGGAATCGGCCTGCTGATAACTTTCCTGCGCGTATTTGTCCGCGCCCGCAACGCGTGCGAGTTGAACCGCATTCTCGGCTTCATACAGCTCAAACGGATATTTCTTGCCGACCACGATCGGCGCAAAACCGGGGGCCCGGCCTTGCATCGTATACATGCCGCGCGGCAGAAGCTCATAGCGGGCGTTGATGGTCTCGATCACTCCCTGGGTATCGGGTCGAACAATGTTTTCAAGCACCACCACGTCGCTCGGCTGCGTGACCGCGTAGTAGGGCTCCGCGGTTACGATCATGCCGAAAGTCTGAATGTCGCTGGTGGTTTCGATTTTGCTGCTGGATCCAGCACCGTAATGATCGAGAGTCAGCTCTCCGAGATTAACCGGCCGGCCATCGGGAGAGATCGCCCACAGAACATAGGTCAGATATTCCGGCCCATAACCCGTGGGCTGCGGAAGATCTTTGAACTCGGCCGACACGTGAATCACCCCGCGTTCGCTTTCGACGGTGGCCCTGCCCTTGGCGGTCGGCATCAAGGCCGTGCCTTGAAAATCGATTTTAGTTGCACCGCCGCGATGCAGATAATTTACTGCCGCAGTCGTTCTGGCAACGACTTCCACGCGGAAAATCGGAGTGGGTTCCACCTGCTCCGGCGCTTTCTGCGTTGGGTTCGGAACTTGCGCCGAGAGTAACATCCCGGACATCAAGTTGATCGCGATGATCGCTGATCGTTTCATGCGATGTCACTTGCAACTCAGAGTCCATGCAAAAGACACCTGCCGTATCAGATATATCGAAGGCATATGTTAGAAAATGACCGGAAAAAGTTTCGCGAAACAGGCGCGAAATGCGGATTGGTTTGCAGGCCTTCCGTGGAAGATCAGGAGCCAAATTCTGCAACGCAGAGCCGTGAACCGGCTTAGGCTTGGCGCAGAGCCTGAATCGGATCGACTCGCGCAGCGCGGCGAGCGGGCACAGCGCTCGCGATGATGACGATCAGGCAAAACACGAGCAAAACGGCGCAGATGGTCAGCGGATCTGTTCCGCTGACGCCCGCAAGAATCGAGCCGGTGAGCCGGCTCAGGCTGAGCGTTAGACCCACTCCGATCAGAATGCCTGCGGTCACGAACAACAACGACCTTGAGAGCACCATCTGAAGCACTTGCGCATATCGGGCCCCCAGAGCCATGCGGATTCCGATTTCACGAGTCCGGCGGGCCACGATGAAATGCAGGACGCCGTAAATTCCTACCGCCGCGAGCAGCAGCGCCGTGATTGCGAACGTTCCCACCAGCGAGGCTCCCGCTTGATAAGTTGAGACAGTGCGATTCAGGAATTGCGGCATATTGCGTACACCGAACATCGGTAAAGCCGGATCGAGCGCGCTGACCTGTGCTCGCAACAGCGGCACCAGTGTATCCGCGTTCGCCTTGGAGCGCACCAGCACGGTCACCTGGCCTTCGTGAAACTGGGTGAGCGCGGTGAATACGTACGGGGTCGCCGGCTCGCCGAAAGTAAAATATTTTCCGTTCTTGGCCACGCCGATCACTTGATACTCCGGGCCTCCCGGTTTGGTCGAGAAGCGGCGGCCGATGGCTCCATCGCTCGATTGCCAGTAGCGGCGCGCCATGGTTTCGTTGACGACAGCCACCGGCGTCGATGAGGCGGTATCGCGGTCGTCGATGGCGCGTCCCGCGACAATCTGCGTTCCCATGGTTTCGAAATAGCCCGGGCTGACCGTGCTTCTGCCGGTCAGATTGCTCTCTTGAGCAGAACGGGGCACATAGCCTTCGGGATAGACCGAGATCGGATTCTGATAGGCGTCGAGAGGGAGTGGAAATGCGACCGCCGCGGCGTCCACGCCTGGAATCGAGCGCAAACGGCTGATCAGGGTGCGCTCGAAAACCAAGCCGCGTGCCTGATCGTAGCCTTGCAGATCGAGATTCACGCCGAACATGGTGATTCCGGTGCGATAGAATCCCGGATCGACGCTGCTGGCAAACTGCATGCTGCGCAGGAATAATCCGCCGCAAATCAGCAGCACGCAAGACAAAGCGACTTGCCCCATCACCAGCAGATTTCCCGAGCCGATTCGGATACGGCCGACATGGAAGGATCTGGTTTCCCCTTTCATCGCAGAGGCTTGGTCGACTTTCGAGGCTCGCAGGGCGGGAATCAGTCCGAAGATCACGGCGGCGGCCAGCGAGATCAGGATGGTGAACGGAAACAGACGCGGATCGAGACGCGAATCGTATTCGAGATCGGTGGTCTGAAAGTCGAGCGTGGGATAGAAATTCCGCAAGCTGTCGCCGAACCACATCGCGAGCACGATTCCGAGCGCGCCGCCGGCCAGCGCGAGCAGCACACTTTCGGTAAGCAATTGGCGCACAAGCTGAATGCGGCTGGCTCCAACGGCCATCCGGATCGCCATTTCCCGGGCTCGGCTGGCTCCGCGCGCGAGCATCAGATTCGCGACGTTAGCGCAGGCGATCAGCAGAACCAGAATCACCGCCAAACTCATGATCGCTGTGGTCGCGGGGAGAAGTCACGTGGTGAACAGGAACGGCTGCGTTCTGGCTCCGCCGGGCATCAGGTGAACTGTGTAGTCTTGGTTAGTCTTCGGAAATTCAGCCGCAAGCTGGCGGGCGACCACGTTCATCGCGGCTTCCGCTTGAACTCGAGTGACGCCGGGCTTGAGCCTTCCACGCACGTTCAACCCTCGGTTGCCTCGCTCATTAAGGAAATTGCCGTACTGGGCGGCGATGGTGGGCTGCATCATCACCGGAACCCAGACGTCGGGAATGAAGTTGAAAGCTACTGTGCCGTTGAAGCCATGCGGTGCGACGCCGACGATGGTGAAGGGATGGCCATCGATTTTGATGGTCTGCCCGACGATCTTCGGGTTGCTTTGAAAACGGCGCTTCCAGAAGTTGAAGTTCAGGACGCAAACTGCTTTTGCCCCGGGCACTTGATCTTCATCTGGCGCGAAACCGCGGCCGACCACGGGGTGCACGCCTAGCCCGGAGAAATAGTTGCCGGTCGCGACTTCGCCCCAGATCAGTTCTGGTTTCTCGCCATCGGTCATGCTGAGAGGTAGGCCACTTGAGCCGATGATGTCTGAGAGACCGGTGTCCTGCTTGCGGTAATCCAGCAATTCTGGATAAGAAAATTTCTCTGTGTTGGGACCCGAATTGGGCGTCGATTGGTAGATCGCGACCAGCCGGTCTGGCTGATCGACGGGCATGGCGCGCAAGACAAACGCGTTGACGAGCGCGAAAATCGCTGCGTTGGCGCCGATCGCCAGAGCCAGAGAAAGAATTACGACGGCGGAAAACCCAGGCGATTTCGCGAGAACGCGAGCGCCGTACTTCAAGTCCCTCAATAAGTTCCCCATACGCATGGCGCATGCACGCCGGCAGCCTAACTTAAAGTCTACATAGAGCATGATTTACGCGACGGCGAACTGTCCGGGCGTGGGACGGCCTGTGTCGATTCCGGCTCGCCGTAACCAATTGGGGGTTGCAGCGTCTCTTACGGCAATGTTTAACGATATTCGCTTCGGCATCCGGATGCTCCGGCGCAGCCCGGGGTTTTCCCTTCTGGCGGTTCTGTGCCTGACGCTGGGGATCGGCGCGACCACATCGGTGTTCAGTTGGATCGAGGGAATCCTGCTGCGGCCGTTCCCCGCAGTGGCGAATCAAGACCGGCTGGTGGCGATGGCGGGGACCGATCGCAACGGTCGAACCGATGTCTCCTGGCCAGATTTTCAGGATTTTCAGAAGAACTGTACGGGCGTGGAGGCGTTCATCGCGGAGCACATTTTCGGAACGACGCTGAGCATCGGGGATCGAGCCGACCGCGCGACCGGCAGTGTCGTTTCGGCCAACTATTTTCAAGCCCTGGGGATTCGTCCGATCCTGGGGCGCACATTTGATCCGAGCGAAGACGTGGGGCGCAATGCTCATCCGGTGACGGTGATCAGTTATGAGGCATGGAAAGACCGTTACCACGGCGATCCGGAGATTATCGGCAAGACGCAGATGATGAATGGCGCGCAGCACACCATAATTGGCGTGACGCCGGAGGGATTTTTTGGCACTTTTGTGGGTTATTCCTTCCACTACTGGGTCCCAGCTTCGATGGAAGAGGTGTTCGAACCGGGCGGGTACAAGCTGGAGAATCGCGCGGCTCGCTGGGTGGAAGGATTCGCGATGCTGAAGCCTGGCGTGTCGATCGAGCAGGCGCAGGCGGAGATTTCGGCGGTTGCCAACCGGCTGGAGTCGAGCTACCCGTCGACCAACCGCGGGCACGGGATCAGGCTATATGCGCTGTGGCAGACTCCGTTCAACAATGCGGGGACTTTGCTGCCGACGCTGCGAATTTCGTTCGTGGTGGCTTGCTTTGTGCTGCTGATCGCGTGCGCGAATGTCGGCAATCTGCTGATGGTCCGGTCCTTCGGGCGGCGGCATGAGATGACGGTGCGGCTCTCGATGGGGGCTGGGCGTTGGCGGTTGTTGAAACAACTGCTGACTGAGGGATTGATTCTTTCTGGCCTTGCCGCTGCGGGAGGTTTACTGGTCGCGAACTGGTGTCGCAATCTGATCATGCTGCTGTTTCCGCCGCGGCCGGGAGTGATCGTGAATCTGCCGGCCGAGATCGACTGGCGGGTGCTCGCGTTGAGCGCCGGGGTTTGCCTGGTCTCGACGATTCTGTTCGGGCTGGTTCCGGCCATTCAGGCGAGCAAGATCGATCTGGCAGCCGCGATGAAATCGGATTCGGGTGGAGTCGTGGGTGGACGCGGCAGGGCTTGGATCCGGTCGGGCCTGGTGCTGGTTCAGGTTTCGCTGAGTTTCGTCTTGCTGGTGGGAGCGGGGTTGCTACTTCAGAGCCTGGAGAAAATGCGGAACACGAGCCCGGGTTTTTCGACCACGAACGTTCTGACCACCGGAGTCGATCTGGTGTCGGCGGGCTATGATGCGACGCGAATCAGGAATTTTCAGGATCAGTTGATTACTCGCGTGCAGGCGCTGGGTGGAGTCGAATCGGCTGCGTGGTCGCGCATCACGCCGTTCAGCTATCGCGGGTATTTTCCGGCTCCGATCGCGGTGGATGGATACGTGACGGAGCCCGATGAGCAGCCGATGGTCGAGTACAACGAGGTTGGTCCCGGCTATCTGGCGACGATGGGGATTCCGCTGGTCGCGGGACGCGAATTTACCATCGCCGATAACGAGACGGCTCCGCCGGTCGCGGTGGTGAGTCAGGCGATGGCGACCCAGTATTGGCATGGCGCCGACCCCGTGGGAAGCCGGCTGCAGGTAAAGGGCAAGTGGATGCAGGTGGTGGGAGTCGCGAAGGATTCGAAGTACCGGAGCCTGCTGGAGACGCCTAAGCCATTTTTCTACGTGCCGATGCGGCAGGGTACAGCGGGTCAGAATCTGCAAATCCGAACTGCGCTGGGGCCGCAAAGGATGGCTAATGTTCTGGCGCGGGAGGTGAAGGCTCTGGACGCGAATCTGGCGCCGTCGGAGGTGATTACGATGCGGGAACAGGTCGACAGAATGACCTGGACGCAGCACGCGGCGGTCAGCCTGCTGGGGATTTTTTGGCGGGATCGCGCTGGTGCTCGCGGGGATTGGGCTATATGGGGTGATGTCGTACGCCGTGTCGCAAAGCACCCGGGAGCTGGGGTTGCGGATGGCGCTGGGCGCGAGGGCATCGGATCTGCTGCGGCTGGTGATGTCGCAGGGCGTTGCGTTGACGGCCGGCGGGATTGTGCTGGGTGCGACGGCGGCGCTGGGGTTGACCCGGCTGATGGGGGATTTGTTGTATAAGGTGAGTCCTCGCGATCCGGTGGCGTTCGGGTCGGCGTTTCTGGTGATGACGGTCGCCGCTTTGGCGGCTTGTTTTCTGCCTGCGTGGCGGGCGACGCGGACGGATCCGGTGCGGGCGCTGAGGGATTCATAACGAACATGGATCCTAACCAGTGCGGTGTAACTGAAATGTGCAATTGCGCTTCCGAATGGCGGGCAGGTCACTTGGGCCTTGACGCTTCTTCAAGTCAGGGCAACAATGAATATGTCAATCGGCCTTTTGGTTTCGGCCTGAAGGTCGATTGGAGGTGCCCCGTGCCGGATTCGGACCGGCGTCCTTCAGCTTAGTAGGCCGACGCTCTATCCATCTGAGCTAACGGGGCACAAAACTTATTTAGTTCCATCATTTGGGCTTAAGCGTCGGTGGAACTTGAACCGGAACTGGCGCGACCGGCGCGGCCGCAACGGGTCGAGGGATTGGTGCGGTCGTTGGAGCCGGGGCTGGCGTCGGCGCTGGCGCGGGAACGTTGAGTTTGTAAGCTACCTTTCCGTCTGCTTGGGGTATCGCCTGCGCCGTCTGCTGCTGCACCAGCCGCTTGAGTACCGAGTGAATTGTTGCCATTACATTCGCGTGCTTGGATAGATCGTATTTCCTACCTTCAAGCGCCGTTCTCATGGCCACGGGCAGAAACACTACTTGCGGTGCGGATTGGAGAACCTGACGGATGTTTTCGGTGATTCCGGCATCTAACGTGTCCGACTGTTTGATCAGCTGTACAATCTCTGTAACTTCTTCATTCAAAGTAACTTTCTCTTCTGCGAGCGGCGCAAGAGCGTTCATCACTTCGGCCAGACGGCTCATTTCGCGCCCTAATTCAAGGACCTTGCGCTCGGCAGTTTCGTGATCGCCTTGAAGCGCATCCATCTTGTTTGCAGCGTCTTGAAAGGTCTTCTTGTAATCCATTAAGCGTAATGTAGCTTATGCTTAAAAATAAATCAAGCAAAATCGTTAAGCAGGAGTTGAGCGACGGGAAGAACTTGAGAGGTTTGAGCACTAATCGAGAGAGAAAGCGGAATCTGGAGGGTCTGGTGTGGCCAGCTATAAATGCCATCAACGCAGGTTCGGTGGAATAGCCTGTTCAGTGGAATAGCCTTGTCGCCGGGTGCTGCGTCTGCTATATTTCGGTCTGCATACCTATTTGCCCACCTGAAAGGAGACGGTTATGAGCTCCACTCACGAAGAGGTTAAGAAGAAACGAAAAAGCGCATTTTCCAGGCGCGGGTTCCTGCAAGGGCTTGGCGCGGGAACGGGAGTGCTCGCGACGGGCGTGCTGGAACCTGAAATTGCGGAGGCTGCGCCATCGACGCCCCTGCATGGGCCGGATGCGGTCGCGATTACGCTCGATATCAATGGGAAACCTTCCAAAGTGACGCTGGAGCCGCGGACTACGCTGCTCGATGCGCTGCGTAATCATCTGGACCTGACCGGGGCCAAGCGCGTGTGCGACCGCGGGACGTGCGGGGCTTGCACGGTGATCATCAATGGGAAGGTCCAGTACAGTTGCACGGTGCTCGCTATCGACGCGCAGGGCAAGAAGATTCAAACCATCGAAGGGCTGGCCGAGCCGGGCAGGATGCATCCGGTCTCCGAAGCGTTCTGGAATAACGACGCGCAGCAGTGCGGTTATTGTACGCCGGGATTCGTCATGGCTTGCAAGGGATTTCTGGACCGTAATCCAAATCCGAAGCCGGAGGATTTGAAGAAGGGGCTGGGCGGCAATCTGTGCCGCTGCGGAACCTATATGGGGATTCGCAAGGCCGTGCTGGAAGCCGCGGCGAACATGAAGGGAGGCTCCCGTGCCTAATTACTCCTGGCCTCCGATGGACAAACGGCGGGTGATGGGGCATCCGCTGAAACGGCTGGACGGTCCCGCGAAATCGAGCGGGCGGGCGAAATATAACTCGGACATTCATCCCAAAGATCTGCTGTTTGGGACGCTGCTGACTTGTCCGCATGCGCATGCGCGGATCACCAGCATCGACATTACGCCGGCGCAGAAAATTCCCGGCGTCACGGCGGTTCGTGCGATCAAGAAAGCCGGCGATGAGATTCAGTGGGCGGGAACCGAAGTTGCCGCGATCGCCGCGACGGATGAAGAGATCGCTCGGGACGCGGTGCGGGCAATCAAGGTCGAGTATGAAGTGCTTCCGCACCTGGTCCATGAGCAGGACCTGGCGAAGGCGGGGACTCGCGCCAAGGCTGCGGGCGAGCAGACGGTCGGTGATCCGGACCAGGCGTTCAAGCAAGCCGAGGTGACCAGCGAGGGCGAATACGGGTGCCCGGTGCTGACGCATTGCTGCCTGGAATCGCATGGGCAGGTGGTGCAGTGGGGGCCGGATAACAAGATCGAATTCTGGCCGTCGACGCAGAACGTATCGGGGATGCCAACCGATTTGGGGCGGTCGATCAACGTGCCGGCCAGCCAGATCCATGTCCACATGGATTACATGGGCGGCGGATTCGGAAGCAAGTTCCCGTCCGATCTGTGGGGGCGCGAGTGTGCGTTCCTTTCACGAGACAGCGGCGGGCGTCCGGTGAAGCTGTTCCTGGATCGTGCGACGGAGTTGATGATCGCTGGCAACCGGCCATCGCTGTACGCGAAGGTCAAAACGGCGGCGAATAAAGACGGGACGTTCGTGGCGTGGGAATCGCAGTCGTGGTCGACGGGCGGATATTCGCCGGGCGGCGTGAACGGCAGCCTGTTTCCGTACCTATATAACAAGGTAGAGAACAAGCGCATCAATCACAGCGCGGTGTCGATCAACGCGGGCGGGCAGCGGGCCTGGCGGGCGCCGAATCATCCTCAGGTTTCGTTTGTTACCTGCTCCGCGCTGGACGATCTGGCGGCGAAGGTCAATATCAGCTCGCTCGATTTCTTCCTGAAGAATGTCAACCTGACGAATAAGCCGGCGGTGTATACGGCTCAGCTCGAAAAGGCCGCGGAGCTGATGGAGTGGAGGAAGAACTGGCATCCGAGGGGCGACACGACGCCGGGTTCCGTGAAGCGCGGGCTCGGGTTGGGAGTCGCGTTTTGGGGCGGACTGGGTCACGACAGCCAGTGCCGCGTGACCATTCATCCAGACGGAAGCGTTGACGTCGACCTCGGCACGCAGGATATCGGCACGGCTACGCGAACGATGGTCGCGATGGTGGCAGCGGAGACGTTCGGGTTGACCATCAACCAGATCAACGTGGGGCTAGGCGATACGCAATTCCCGCCGTCGGGCGGATCGGGCGGATCGACCACCATCGGCGGCGTTTCGGTATCGTCTCGCAAGGCGAGCGTGAATGCGCTGGGCAAGATTTTCGACATGCTGGCGCCGACCATGGGCGTAAACGCCGATCAACTGGAAGCTGTCGACGGCCGAATCCAGCAGAAGGGCAATCCGGCCAACGCGATGACCTGGCAGCAGGCGTGCGCCAAGCTGGGGACGCAGACGGTCTCTGAGATGGGCGAAAATCTGTCGCGCAACGCGTTGAAGGAAGGGCTGATCAATCAAGGCGCGTCGGGCGTGCAGATGGCCGACGTTAGCGTCGATACCGACACCGGCATCGTGAGGATCAATAAGATCGTCGCGGTGCAGGATTGCGGACTGGTTGTAAATCCGACCACGGCTCGCAGCCAGATTTACGGCGCGTGCATCATGAGCGTCTGCGGCGCGCTTATGGAAGAGCGGGTGATGGATCAGCAAACCGGTCACGTGCTGAACGCCGATATGGAGTTTTACAAGCTGGCGGGCATTAACGACATCGGTGAGATCGTGGTGCATCTGGACATCACGCCGGAGAACGACGCGCGCGGCATTATCGGGCTGGGTGAGCCGCCGACCATCGCGGGAATGGCGGCCATCGCCAACGCGACGGCGAATGCGATCGGCGTGCGCGTGGGGCACGTCCCGTTGACTCCCAACCGCGTGCTGGCAGCCTTGGGCAAAGCCGGCTCGCAAAGGAGGATGGCATAAATGGAACGCTTCGAATACGCGAATCCGTCGACGTTGAAGGAAGCGACGGCGCTGCTGGGCTCGAATTTTACTGACGCGCAGGTGCTTGCCGGGGGCACCGATCTGATCAGCATGATGAAGGAGTATCTCATCACGCCGAAACGCGTGGTGAATATCAAGGAGATCAAAGAACTGGGCGGAATTTCGAAGGCTGGAGGCGGCCTGCGCATCGGCGCTACGGTGACGTTCGACGAACTGACGCTGAATCCGCTGGTGCGCACGGATTTTCCGTCCCTGGTTCAGGCGGCGCTGGGCGTCGCGAGCCCGCAGATCCGCAATATGGGGACGGTCGGCGGCGATCTGTGCCAGCGGCCGCGCTGCTGGTATTTTCGCGGCGGCAACGGGCTGCTGGGCATGAAAGACGGCAAGAGCCTGATTCCGGATGGCGAGAATCGATATCACGCGATTTTCGGCGGCGGGCCGGCGTATTTCGTGAGTCCGTCGAGCCTTGGGCCGGCGCTGGTGGCGCTGGGCGCACATATGAAGCTCGCATCGGCAACAGGATCGCGAACCGTGGCGGCTGCCGACTTCTTCGTGAATCCAACCAGCGATACGCAGCACGAGACCGCGATTCATCCTAATGAAATCGTGACCGAGATTGTGATTCCGATCGCGCAGGAAGCCAATGCGACTTACGAGGTTCGTCATAAAGACGCGCTGGATTGGCCGCTCGTGACGGCTTCGGTGGCTTTGAAGGTGTCGGGTTCGAAGGTCGCGAGCGCTCATGTGGTGCTGGGTCATGTCGCGCCTACGCCGTGGTCGGCCGCGTCTGCCGCGAAGGTGCTGACGGGTCAAACGATCGACGAAAAGACCGCCGAAGCCGCGGGCGAGGCTGCGGTGGAAGGCGCGCGGCCGCTTAGCCAGAACGATTACAAGATTCAACTGGCGAAGGTCGCCGTCAAGCGCGCGCTGCTGATGGCGGTGCAGAAGGCTTAGTGTATGGAGTATTCGGGCACTTCCCGGATCGATGACGACCGATGCATCGATCTGCGCTGGAAAGGGCTGTACATCGCGACCGAGTGGGACCCGTCGATGCCACATTCGGGCGATCGGGCTTTTTGGTGCCATAAGACGCAGCAGTGCATCGGTCCGGATGGAAAGATCGCGGACGATTACGAGTGTAACGAGACGCGGAAGTGCTATCAGGCGCTTTGAAGGCTTGTTGAAAAGGGACAGACTACTCTGTCCCCAAAAGGCGCAATGTGATCTTCAACAGGCGCTGGCGCGTGGACAGAGCGGTCTGTCCCCTTTTCAACAAATCCGTAGAGTGCTAAGGTGAGGTTATGAAGATGCTTTCTCTTCTTGCGATTTCTTCGCTCGCAACTTCTCTGGTGGTCGCGGCGGAAATTCCGGGCAACAGCGTGCGCGGCGAATATATCGAAGCGCGCGATGCCGACGTCTACACGGGGCCTTGCTTTGCCAACTCTGAAGTAGAGTTGACGGGCAATCTTGCCGTGATGGGCTGGAAGATCGAGAAGGGCTCGTGGCAGGGCGTTTCGCTCGACGGCTTGTCGGTGATGGGAGTGATTCGCGCGGCCGGGACCCTCGGCGACGTGATGCATTCGGCGTATCCGGTGAAAGCCGTGATCATCGTCGACGAACGCGCCGATGTCGAGCAGCGCATCGCCTTGCAGCACTTCGCGCAGCGAATGAGCGGCGATCTGCTGACCGATGTAGTTCGCGTCGAATCGCGGCCGATTCAATTTTCAACTGCGGACCTGCACAGCCGCGTCGTCAAGATGACCGCCGGGGATCTCGCGCAGGTGGCGACGCGCGCCCTGGAAGACACGGATCAGATCTGCCACAACGAAGCGGTCTGGTATGAGCCCCTGACTAAGCTGGATCACGCGATGGTCGCGTATACGGTGCAGGAGTCGTATCAGGGCCAGGGGCTCGGCACGCAGTGGAGCTATCCCGGACAGCGCAGCGCGTTCGTCGGGACATTCCAAATCCAAGACTGAAGATTGCGGATCGATCACATTCAATTAGCCGCACCGGAAGGCTGCGAGGCAGCGGCGCGGGAATTCTATGGCTCGATTCTGGGGTTGCGGGAGATCGAGAAGCCGGCATCGCTGCGCGCGCGCGGAGGCTGCTGGTTTGAGTGCGGCAGTCATCAGGTTCATATCGGCGTTGAACGCGACTTTCGGCCTGCGAAAAAAGCTCATCCGGCATTTGCGGTTGCCGATCTGAACGGATTAAGGGAGAGGCTGGTCACGCACGGGATCGGCGTGATCGATGACGAAAATCTTCCCGGCACGCGGCGGTTTTACGCTCACGATCCGTGGGGCAACCGGCTCGAGTTCGTGGAGGACTCAGTCTGATTCGCCGCGGACCAGATCCTCATAGCTTTCGCGGCGGCGGATCACACGCCAGGTAGCGCCTTCGACCAACACTTCGGCCGCGCGAGGACGCGCGTTGTAGTTAGAGGACTGCACGAATCCGTAGGCTCCGGCCGTGCATATAGCGAGCACGTCGCCAGGCAGCGCTTCCGGCATTTCGCGGTCACGGGCCAGAAAGTCGCCGGTTTCGCAAACAGGACCTACGACGTCGGCGCGAATGTTCGCGGCGTCGGTCTGGCGCACGGGAAGGATCTGGTGATAGGCACCGTACAGCGCGGGGCGAATCAGGTCGTTCATGGCGGCGTCAACGATCACGAACTCCTTCTGTCCGGTTCGCTTCCGATAAAGCACGCGAGTGAGCAAGACGCCCGCGCTGCCGACGATCGACCGGCCGGGCTCGATCAGAACGTGCAGACCGCGGCCTGCGAGCTTGGCGCGAAGCTCGCCGACGAACTCTTTGATGGCAGGCGTAGATTCCTCGGGTTTGTACGCGATTCCCAAGCCGCCGCCTAGATCCGCGTGGCGAATGTCGAAGCCTTTGGCGAGCAGACGGTCGATCAACGCCAGAACCCGGTCGACGGCTTCCATCGAAGGCTTATAATCCATTAGTTGCGAACCGATGTGGCAGCTCACCCCTTCGAGAAGCAGATTCTTGTATTCGCGCGCGCGATCGTAGACCGCTTCTGCCTGATCGATGTCGACGCCGAATTTGTGCGCCAGCTTGCCGGTAGAGATATAAGCGTGGGTAATCGCGTCCACGTCGGGATTCACGCGCAGGGCGACACGTGCTTTCACGCCGCGCCGATGCGCCAGTGCATCGACTAAAGCGAGCTCCGGCTCGGATTCGCAATTAAAAACGAAAATTCCCGCGGCCAGCGCTTCTTCAATCTCGGCTGCGGTTTTGCCGACGCCCGAAAATACGACCGTCGCCGAATCGCCGGCGGCTTTTTTTACGCGGTACAGCTCGCCTCCCGAAACGATGTCGAACCCGGCTCCGGCAGATGCCAGCAGACGCAGCAATGCCAGGTTACTGTTGGCCTTAACGGCATAGCACACCGTGTGGGGGACGTCGCCGAAGGATTCGTGATAGGCGCGGAAATTTTCGAGCACCATAGCGGAGGAGTAGACGTAACACGGCGTGCCGGCACGCGCGGCGATCTCCGCCAGCGAAGTGTCTTCACAATATAGTGCGCGATCGCGATATTTCATCAGCACACTTTCATCACGACCACCGACTGATCGTCGGTGATCGCCGTGCCCTCGCGAAACGCGTCCAGATCGGCGAAAATCGCGTCCGCGATCGCCTTCGGCGAATCGGCGCCATGCTTTTTCAGAAGACGATGCACGCGTCCACGAGAGTAATCCTGTTCGTTTGCGTTGAGCTGATCTTCCACGCCGTCCGAATAAAACAGGATGGTGTCGCCGATTTCGGTTTCGATCGCGACCTCTTCATAACGTCGATCTTCCAGCAGGCCGATCGGCACGCCCTCCGCTTTCGGTTTCAGAATTTCTCCGTTGCGATAAATGACGGGCGGCTCTGCACCTGCATTGCAGATCGTCAGGCGGCGGGGACGGGGCTCCCACAATGCCACTAAAAGCGTCGCGTATTGTGCGTCGACTTTACGCTCGAGAAGGGTTTCGTTCAACGATTGCATTAGCACCGCTGGACTCCGCCGGCGTGGCGCGAGGATTCTCAGCAGCCCGCTAATCAGGGCTCCATACAACGCGGCGGCGGCGCCTTTGCCGCTTACGTCGCCGAACGCGATCACCGCGTAGTCGTCGCCATGATCGAAGAAATCGTACACATCGCCGGAGATTTCTCGCGCCGGGCGGGCGCGGATGGCCGTTTCCAGACCGCGCAGCTCCGGAGCTTCGCGCGGCTGCAAAACGTGTTGAAGTTTGCGCGCCGCTTTCAGATCCTGCTCCATGCGCTGTTCCCGCTGGGCTAGAGCTTCATACAGCCGCGCGTTTTCCACTGAGCTGGCGATCTGCGGCGCCAAAAGCGAGAGGGTCCTCTGATGATCCTCGGTGAAAAATGCGATCCGGTCGCTTTCCACATCAAGGACTCCAACGACGCGGTCCTGAACGACCAGCGGCACGGCCAGCTCGGAGTGAATATCCGGGTGCGATGCGATGTAACGCGGATCTTCCATCGTGTTTAAAACACGCACAGGCTCACGTGCTTCGGCGGCGGCTCCGGTAATTCCCTTCCCCAGCGGGATGTTATCGAGATTTACGCGCTCATCGTAACGCACGCTGAAGCGGTGGCGAAGCACTTTTTTCTCAGCGTCTACCAGGAAGATGCTGAACGCATCGTAATTGATCAGCGCCCGGATGGTCGCAGCGATTTTTCCGAGCAACTCATCCAGGTCGAGAATCGAGCTGAACTCTTGCGATAGGTGCGCCAGCGTCCTCAGCGTCCGGTTCTGGCGATCGACTCTGCGATACAACCGGGCATTGTCGATAGATACCCCGACGCGCGTGGCGATCAAGCGCAGCAGCGCCCGGTCTTGCTCCGAATACGCCTTCACGCGGGTCGATTGCACATCCAGCACGCCCACCAGCTTTCCGCGCGCCAACATAGGTACAGCCAGCTCACTGCGCACCGCGTCGAGCGCATTCAGGTAACGCGGGTCGGTTCGCACGTCGTCGACCATCACCGGTAAGCGCGTCGCCGCGGCGACTCCCGTGACGCCTTCGTTCAGGCGAATGATCAGGCTCCGCACCAGTTCATCGCGATGCCCGATGGCGTGCCGGATTCGCAGGACCTGGCCTTGCTCGCTATACAGCAGGATCGCGAACAGATCGTAAGGGACCACCGTCTTGACGATCGCCGCGACGTTTTCAAGAAGCTTGTCCAGATCCAGCGTCTCGGAGGTAACGCGCGACACCTCGAGCAGAAAGTCGAGCAGCTCGGCGCGCTCGCGAAATACGGCGGATTTGCGAGGCGTGGCCACTATCCCGCCGTGGCCTCGACGATTTTCACACTCGCGCTAGCACCGATACGAGTCGCGCCGGCAGCGGCCATGTTTTTCAGATCTTCCAGCGTGCGAATGCCTCCCGAGGCTTTGACGCCCATTTCGGCGCCGACAACCTGGCGCATGAGCGCGACGTCGTGCACGGTGGCTCCATGGGGACCGAAGCCGGTGGAGGTTTTCACGAATTCGGCGCCCGCAACCTTGGCGAGCGTGGACGAGATGATCTTCTGATTGTCGTCGAGCAGGGCGGTTTCGAGAATCACCTTGACGATCGCGCCGCCCTGGTGCGCGGCATTCACGACGGCGCGGATATCCTCACGCACGGCGTCGTAATTGCCGCCGCGCAGCTCGCCGATGTTGATCACCATGTCGATCTCCTGCGCGCCGACTCGAACCGCCGCCTCAGTTTCGGCAACCTTGATCGCGGTCGTATTCGCGCCCAGAGGAAATCCCACGACGGTGCAGACCTTCACGGGAGATCCGGCTAATTCGCCGGCCACCAGCGACGCCCAATAGGGGTTCACGCAGACGCTTGCGAAATTGTACTTCCGCGCCTCTTTGCAGAGCTTGCGGATGTCGGCCGCGGTGGCTTCCGGACGCAGCAGCGTGTGATCGATGGTCGCGGCGATGGCGGAATCGATGTGAGTCAGCTTGTCGCTGGCGGAAAGGCGATCGGCGCCCGCGGCAAGAATCGCTTTCGATTTCCCAGCGCAGGTCTGCGGGCAGCGCTGCTGGCATCCCGGACAAACCACGTCGGGAATGTTCAGGCCCTCGCCCTTTGGAGCGGGCGATCGCGCCAGAAGCTCGTCTCCGATGCCTGCCACCAGCAGGTCTAATTCTTGCGTATCCACCTGAGTCTGTGTCTTGGGCGCGGCCGTTGGATGCAGGCACTGACCGCGCTCGATATCCTTGATTTTTTCGACCCGCGCGGCATGCCGGCCTCCCCCGAACGGCGTCGTGAGCCACGTGCGGAGAACATCTTCGGCCTGCGTTTGGGTCAACAGCCGCCCGCCCAGCGTCAGCACATTTGCGTCGTTATGCTCGCGGCTGTTTCGCGCGGACGCCCTATCGTAACACAGCGCCGCGCGCACTCCGGCGAACTTATTGGCCACCATTGCCGACCCGATACCCGCGCCGTCGATGATCACCCCGCGCGCAGCCGCGCCGGATGCGACCAGCTCCGCCACTTGTCTTGCGATATCGGGGTAATCTACGGGCGTCGCTTCATTGACGCCGACGTCGCGCAAAGCGAGCCCATATTCGTGAAACATCGGCAGCAGCTTCTGTTTCAGATCGAATCCGCCGTGATCGCAGCCGATGGCGATAGTCCGTTCCGCTGAAACAGGGGCAGGCGATTCGCCTTTCGCCAGTTCGATAATCTTCACGCCTCGAGCTTGAGCAACGTCACGAGCCGACGGCGTCACGATCGCGCCCGCGGGAACGCGCAGCTCTCCCGAGTCGGGAATGTCCTGCTCAGTGATCACTGCACGCATAACTGTCAGTCTACTCTGCCTCCGGTGATGACGAGTACGACGCTCTTCCCCGCCAGCGATTTCATCTGAGCCAGCGCCGCGAGCGTAGCCGCGCTGGTGAACTCCGCGACCAGTCCGGCTTCTTCGGCGAGCAGCTTCTGTGCAGACTCGATTTGCGAGTCCGAGACCGCGATCATCTCGCCGTTAGAGACTTTTAGCTCGCGCAGCAGCCGCAGCGCATTGCGCGGCCGCCGCACCGCGATAGACGCCGCGGCGGTCTCCCCTTCCGGCGCGGATTTCCCAGTGAACCTCGCCACCATCGGCTGCACGCCTTGCGCCTGGACTCCGATCAGGCGCGGCAAACGCGTGATCATTCCCATTTCCCGTGCTTCGCGAAATCCCTTGCCGATCGCCCCCAGAGTGCATCCGTCGCCTACGGGAGCAATCACAACGTCCGGCGCGATTTCAGCGGCGATCTCCAGACCGCACGTCTTTTTTCCTTCCACCAGGAACGGATTGAACGCGCAATTGCGGCTGTACCAGCCATGTTCGCACCCGGCCTGCTCAGCTTCCTGGAAGGCCTGATCGTAGTTGCCGGTGGAGACGTGCAGATGAGCGCCAAGCCGCTTAAGCCAATCGAGCCGCACCGGTGACGCATAGCTCGGGACGAAGGCGTGACAACGGATGCCCCGATGAGCGGCGAATGCCGCTAGCGAAATTGCAGCGTTTCCCGCCGATGCGCAGTAAACCGCGCTCGCGCCAGACTCCGCGGCGAGCGTCATAGCGATTGTCGTTGCCCGGTCTTTCAGACACCGGGTCGGGTTGCGAGTCTCGTCTTTGAGAAACACATTAGCGGCGCCGAATCGCGTCGCCAGTCTTGGCGCTGCAACCAGCGCGGTTGCACCGGCGGGTAAAACAGGGGCTTCGTCGCGAACGGGCAAAAGCGGGAGGTAACGGAAGATGCCACGACGTGACGCGTGGTTCGAGAGCGCGTCGCGCGCGGCTGCGTAGTCGTAGTGGACGTCCAGAATTCCAGGATCATCCCCGGTATCGCCGCACTTTGGACACAGATACGCGCGCGGGTCCATGGGAAATTGTCCGCCGCAGCGAAAACATTCTAAGTGTGTAACGAACACCGTCTTATTATGATGAATAGATGGAAACCATCGCTCCCCCCTCCGTGGTCGATCTGGAACGACAGTATCTGTTGCAGAACTATGCGCGTTACCCGCTGGTGCTCCATCGCGGGAAGGGATGCTACGTTTACGACACGTCAGGGAAGCGCTACCTGGATCTGATCGCGGGCATCGGCGTCAACGCCTTGGGCTACGCGCATCCCCGGCTGACGAAGGTGATCCGCGAGCAAGCCGGGTTGCTTCTGCACACTTCGAATCTGTATTACCACGAATATCAGGGGCCGCTTGCGGAGCGCGTCGCGCATGCCAGCGGACTCGATCGCGTGTTCTTTTCCAATTCAGGCACGGAATCGATGGAGGGCGCTCTAAAGATGGCGCGCTCGCATGGGCGCAAGATCGATCCGGAGAAGATCGAGCTGATCGCGCTGGACAATTCGTTCCACGGCCGGACGTTCGGTGCGCTTTCGATTACCGGGCAAGAGAAGTATCGGCGTGATTTTGAGCCTTTGCTTACCGGTGTGCGCTTCGTTCCGCGCAACGACATCGGTGCTTTGGAACAAGCTGCCTGCTCACGGACCGCCGCGATCGTCTTCGAACTCGTGCAGGGCGAAGGAGGAATTTACCCGCTGTCGAGCGAATACGTTCGCAAGGCCCGCGAGCTGGCCGATCGCCACAACGCACTATTGATCTTCGACGAAATTCAGTGCGGCGTGGGCCGTCCTGGAACCTATTTCGCGTATCAGATGCTGGAACCCGTGGTGTTGCCGGACATTATGATCGCCGCGAAGCCGCTGGCCTGCGGGATTCCTCTTGGAGTGATCGCCGCGAATGAGCGCGCGGCGGCAAGCATCGGAAGCGGTATGCACGGTTCCACGTTTGGAGGCGGCCCGCTGGCCTGCCGCGTCGCGCTCGAATTTTTCGATATTCTGGATCCGCTGCTGCCGCAGATCGTTCACGTCGGCGGATATTTCCGGATGCGGCTTACGGAGCTCGCCAAGCGCTTCACATTCATCAAAGAGATCCGCGGTTTCGGACTCATGATCGGAATCGAGTTGGACATGCCGGGCAAGCAGATCGTCCTCGACGCGATGGAGGAAGGCGTCCTGATCAATTGCACTCACGAAAACGTCCTGCGCATGCTGCCCCCGTACATTCTGACGGAGCAGGACGTGGATCGCGCAATGACGGTCCTGCTTAAAGTATTCAAGAAAGCCAAACCCGAGTAGCACGATGAATTCGATTCCCGCGGCCTTAACCGGCGCGCGCCTGCTCAGTGCGCCTGCCTGGAACAAAGGCACCGCGTTCACTGAAGAAGAGCGCACGCGTCTGGGTCTTCACGGCCTGCTGCCGCCGTACGTCGAAACCCTGGATGAACAGGTGGTGCGGGCGTTCACGGCGTATCGCTCCTACGACAAGCCGATCAATCGTCACATTTATTTGCGGGCGCTTCAGGACAACAACGAAGTGCTGTTCTACCGGCTTCTGCTCGACCATGTGGAAGAGACTATGCCGATCGTTTACACACCCACGGTGGCAGAAGCGTGCATACACTTCAGTCATATTTATCGCCGTCCGCGTGGCTTGTTCATCTCTTATCCCCTTCGCGAATCCATTCCGGAGCTGCTGCGCAACCGTCCGCATCCCGAAGTGGACGTGATGGTAGTGACAGACGGCGAGCGCGTGCTCGGTATCGGCGATCAGGGCGTGGGCGGGCTCAGTATTCCCATCGGGAAATTATCGCTGTACTCGCTGATCGGAGGAATCCATCCCACGCGGACGCTGCCGATCGTGCTCGATGTAGGCACCAACAATCACGAAATCCTGCGCGATCCGACGTATCTCGGCTGGCATCACGCGCGTGTACGTGGGCCCGAGTACGACGATTTCATCGAACAATTCGTCAAAGCCGTGAAACAGGAGCTGCCGAACGCCTGCCTGCAATGGGAGGATTTCGCCACGCCGCACGCGCGCGGCATTCTGGATCGCTACCGGGATGAGCTGCTTACCTTCAACGACGATATTCAAGGCACCGGCGCCGTGACCCTGGGCGCGATTCGCTCGGCGGTCAAGGTGATTGGAAAAACCATGCAGGACCAGCGCGTGGTCTTCCTGGGCGCCGGTTCGGCGAGCATCGGCGTCGCCGATTACCTCCGCGCCGCGATGATCGAAGACGGACTGCCGGACCAGGAAGCACGCGCGCGCTTCTGGATCGTCGACAAGGACGGTCTGCTGCATGACCGCAGATCGGACCTTACGCCGGAGCAGCGCGTTTACGCCCGCAGCGATACGGGAAGCCGGACGCTCGGCGGCGTGATCGGCAATATCGAGGCGACCATCCTGATCGGACTTTCTACGGCGCACGGCGCATTCACGGAATCCATCGTCCGCGAGATGGCTCGCAAAACCGAGCGGCCGATCATCATGCCGCTATCGAATCCCACGGAGCGCTCTGAAGCCACGGCCGAGGATCTGATTCAGTGGACTGAGGGGCGGGCCCTGGTCGCCACCGGATCGCCGTCCGCGCCGGTCCATTACGCCGGCCGCACCATACGGATCGCCCAATGCAATAACGTTTACATTTTCCCGGCGGTCGGACTGGCAACGGTAGCATCGCGCGCGCGCCGGGTGACCGACGGAATGTTCCTGGCGGCGGCGCGTGCTTTGGCCGATCACTCCCCTGCGCTGAAGGACCCGGCCGGGCCCCTGCTGCCTTCGCTGAAGGCTCTGCGCGGCGTGACAGTGGCCATCGCGTTCGCCATTGGACGTGAAGCGCAGCGTGCCGGGGTCGCGCCGGAGTCGACTCCGGAGAAATTGCTGGATGCGGTGACCGCCACGCAGTGGACGCCGCAATATCCGGCTCTGTAAGTCGCGACTTGCTGTAAACTAAAATTGATGCGCTCCATCGGGCGGTTTTTATTCTGGGATTATCCGCGCGCCAGTTGGCAGTACGACGTGATGGTCGGACTGATCCTGATGTTCATTTTCTTGATGCCGCGCGACGTGTTTCGAGATCAGCCGAAGGCCGCGGCGGTCGTGATGCTGCGCGGCGGATTCTGGATCGAGCCCCAGGTGCTCGCCGGAGTGCCCGATAATCAACTTCTGTCGAAGGCGAGCGCCGTAGTCAACGCTCGTTACAAGACTCGCACCACGATCAGCAGCGTAGAGCCGGTCTACGACGAAGCCGAGCAGGAAATCAAAGGCTACATGGCCTTTACCAAGCCGTGAATTATTCGCGCGTCTTGTTGTGTGCCGCGACGCTGATTGCGCCAGCGCTTCGCGCGGATTCGCTGGATGAGATTCTCCAGAGAATGGACGCATCCGCGAAACGATTTAAGTCGGTTACGGCCAAGCTGCACCAAATCGAGTATCACGCGATCCTGAGCGAATCGACTTCAGAGGACGGAGAGCTGCGTCTGCGCCGGGTCAAGAACGAATTGGCCGGCGTGCTGATCTTCAGTCCGCCCGATCCACGAACCATCGCGTTCGTAGGGCACAAGGTGGAGGATTATCGCCCGAAAGCCAATGAGGTTACGATCTTCGATGCGGGCAAAGATAATATGGCGAAGATCGATCAGTTTCTGCTGATCGCATTCGGCGCCACTTCCGGAACTGACTTGAAAAACGCTTACGACATCAAGTTCGCGGGTACGGAGAATGTCGGCTCGGTGTCCACCAGCCACGTGACGCTGGCTCCGAAGTCCGAGCAGGCGAGAAAGCTCGCGACACTGATCGAGCTGTGGTTTCCCGACGGGAGCTCGAACGCGATCCAGCAAAAGGTAACGCAGCCGACCAAGGACTACATGTTGACCACGTACTCCGACATCAAGCCCAACCCCGCGCTGCCCGACTCCGCGTTCGAGCTGAAGCTGCCCGCCGGCGTGAAAACCATCACGCAGCACTAGCGGCGGCTCGGAACTATGCCTTGCCGGCTTCTTCCTTCTTCAGCTTCTCGCGCTGCTCTTTCAGGATCGCCCGGCGGCTGAGCTTGATTTTGTTGCCTTCTAGCGCCAGGACCTTCACCAGGATCTGATCGCCTTCTTTCAGCTCATCGCGGACCTGCTTGATGCGGCTCTCCGAAATCTCGGAGATGTGCAGCAGTCCGTCGGTGCCCGGGAAAATCTCGACGAAAGCGCCGAAATCCACGATGCGGACCACTTTGCCCAGATACGTTTTTCCGACTTCCGCGACCGCGCAAATGTCGGTGACCATCTGGATCGCGCGATCGGCAGCGGCGCCGTCGGACGAGAAAATTTTCACGGAGCCGTCGTCTTCGACATCGATCTTGCAGCCGGTC
>Ga0209517_10002740_pt1 | contig 24500 bp, 14 predicted proteins | sample PeaSoiMetSII2010_FD_187695 | JGI IMG/M metagenome (GOLD analysis project Ga0209517, IMG submission 187695) | Peat soil microbial communities from Weissenstadt, Germany - SII-2010 (SPAdes) (version 2) | ecosystem: Environmental > Terrestrial > Soil > Wetlands > Peat | place: Germany... | reverse complement strand
CAAATCCGGTACCCATAAGGAAGAACTGCTGGTTCCCCGGGATGAGCTCAACCGCATCTGGGTGCTGCGCAAAGTGCTGAACCCGCTCTCCCCGGTGGAGAGTATGGAACTGATTATCGACAAGCTCTCGAAGACGAAGAACAATGCCGAATTCCTCTCCTCCATGAGCAACGGAGGAAGGTAAGTCCGGAGGTGCATTAGGCTTTTCCCGCCTGACCTGCCTACCCTCGGTCCCAGCTTCCAAGTCTTCGATTCGCGACGAATTTGTTGGTTGAAGCGCTCATACGATCACTATCGCTCGAAGTGTGCCTGGCGAGGGCCAACCCAGTATTGAATGGTCTTGACATCTTCTGACGTTCCGCTAATCTGAAACCATGGCAGTGAGAATAGCCACAACCAAAGTGAGAATCGGACGCGTCGGGCAGAACTTGCAGGTGGTAATCCCGCAGGAGATGCTGAAAAGCCTCCATCTCCGTGAAGGCGACCTGGTGGCGCTCCACAAGCAGGCGAATGGAGTGCTCATCAAACCGCAGCCCGCGGTTGATCCCGATGACATCCTCAGCCCCGAAGAAAGCTCACTGATTGCCAAAGCGCGCCGCGAGATGCGAGAGGGAAAGTACGTCACGCTTGCTCAGGTCGAGTATGACTTGGCTCGTAAGCGTTGACCTCGACGCCGCAGAAGAGCTTGAGGCGATCCAACCTTTAACCTATATGCCGGAATTGTGGTATTGGGCTTCGGCCAAGCCTTTCTTCCGAAGCAATTCGAGAATCCGCTCGACGACTTGATCGGCGGCGAGGCCGGTGGAGTCAATCGTCACGGCGTCCGGCGCCGCCACGAGCGGAGAAATCTTCCTCTCCGCGTCAAGCTGGTCGCGTAGTGCGATTTCTCCGGCAGTCTGTTCGAGGGTGGCTGAACGGCCTGTCTTGCTGTCTTGTCTAAGCCTCCGCCGCGCACGCTCGACTCGATCAGCCTGGAGGAAAACCTTCAGGGAAGCGTTGGGGAAAACCACAGTGCCGATGTCGCGCCCTTCCATAACTACACCGCGTCCCACAGCGCAACCCCTCTGCACCGTCACCAGCTTGGTGCGCACCTCCGGTAAGCGCGACACTTTAGCGGAGGCTAACGTCACCTCCGGAGTGCGGATTTTGTCCGTCACGTCCTGACCGTCAACGAAAACGCGGAATTGCAGTCCATCCATGGCGATGTGGATATCCGTCTGCTCAACCAGCTTAGCCACCGACCGAGCGTCGTCTGGCGCAATTCCCGATTGAAGGACCTTCAAAGCCATGGCGCGGTAGGTGGCCCCGCTATCCACATAGGTCAATCCCAGGCGAGCCGCCACTTTCTGGGCGACGGTGCTCTTGCCCGCGCCGGCGGGGCCGTCGATGGCGATGACTAGGGGAGTAGACATGGTTGAGTTGTCAGTCATCAGTTGTCAGTTTTCAGTATCCAAGACTGACTTCCCTTCCGTCTTGACCCGCCCCTTCGCTGCCGTCTCAATGCTGTCATCCTGAGCGCAGCGAAGGATCTCTGTAGTTAGTAACGTCAGGAGCCCGGCAAGCAACTGCAGGGATCCTTCGCTGCGCTCAGGATGACAGCGTCTCAACCGGGTTTGTACTGAGAACTGACAACTGAGAACTGACAACTGACAACTGATGACTATATTCTCTTAAACGCCTTTTGCAAATCCTTCATCCCATAGCGCAGAACCGTGGGGCGCCCGTGCGGGCAAGTCATGGGGCACTCCGTCTTGGCGAGGGCTTGGAGCAGCCAATCCATTTTGCTCTTGTCGAGCGGCATATTCACCTTGATCGCCGCGTGGCAGGAGACCGAGGCGGCGATCTTGTTCTGCAGGATGTCAAGGGATACCGTCCGCCCCTCTTGCCGCGCGTTGTCCAGGATCTCGCGCATCAGGTCGCCCACATCGTCGGCACGCGTTTCCGCGGGCGCAGCCTTGACGGCCAAGGTCCGCTGGCCAAAGGGCTCGACCTCGAAGCCGTTGGCCGCCAATTCTTCCGCGATCTCCTGGTAAGTAACCTGCTGCTCGGCCCTCAATTCCAGAATGATGGGCGCCAACAGCCGTTGCATCGAAACCTTCTTCTCCTGCCGCATGCGGACGTGCCGGTCAAACAATACCCGTTCGTGCGCCGCGTGCTGGTCGACGATCCAGAGCCCCGTGGGGTTAGTCGCCACAATGAAACTTTCCTGGACCTGGCCGAGCGGCTGAAGATCCGCCGGCAATTCGCCCGGGGCCGTGATGGCGGGCGGAGTCGCCGGCCGCGAGGCCGAATCGGCGTCCCAGTTGGGCGCGGCGGGAGCGTAGGGAGAAAGCGCCTCCTCAAGCGGGAGCCGGCCCGCCCGCGGCTCAGGTGTCGGGGAAGCCAACCTGAACGGCGCGGTAGGGGCACGCCATGGCGTGCCCCTACGGTCCTGCCAAGGCCCGCTTGCGCGTCCCGGTGATGGCGTGGTCCCGACAAGCGGATTCTGAACAGCTTGGCCCAGCTCCGCTTCTTCCTCGAGTTTCTCGGCCACTTCCGCCGAGTCAGTCTCCACGGGCAGTTTTTGCGACGGCCGGGCCATCGGAAACGAGGCGACGGGCCGAGTTGCCAGCAGAGCCTGGCGAAGCGCATCCCGTACCAGGTCGTGGATAAACCCCGAATGACGAAACCTCACCTCGATCTTGGACGGGTGAACGTTCACATCCACTTCGGCCGCCGGCAACTCGAGAAAAATCAGGGCCACTGGAAACACCGAGGCAGGAAGAATGTTGCGGTAGGCTTCCGTGATGGCGTGCAGGATCAGGCGGTCGCGAACCAGCCGGCGATTCACAAAGAAGTAAATGTTGTTGCGGTTGAGTTTGTGTACCTCGGGCCGGGAGGTGAACCCAAATACACGGACGAGGGGAGCTGCGGCAGGACTTTCGCCTTCCTCTTCCATGCCCGGCGGAGCAGGAACCGTCATGCGCCGCTCCACGGGAACAATCTCGATCAGTTGCTCGAGGGTTTGAGCGCCCATCACCTGGTAAACTCGTTCGCGCAGGCTCGAAACCGGCGACACCTGAAGAATCTCATTGTTTAGGGAGGCGAGGCGAAAACCCTTGTCGGGGTGGGCAAGCGCATAATGCGTCACCAGACTCGCAATGTGACCGAGTTCGGTGGATTCAGACTTCAGAAACTTGCGCCGCGCAGGGGTATTATAAAAGAGGTCGCGCACTTCCACTCGCGTGCCCGCCTCCCACGCCACTTCCTTGACATCGCGCAGCTTTCCTCCCGCCATCTCCAGGCGTGTGCCTGAGCTCTCCGAAGCGTGCCGGGTCTCAAGCACCAGGCGCGAAACGGCCGCCAACGAGGGCAGCGCTTCACCCCGAAAACCCAGCGTCGCGATTTCAAATATGTCCTCGGCAGAGTGAATTTTGCTGGTGGCGTGCCGCTCGAAAGCCAGCAAGGCATCGTCGTGGCTCATGCCGCACCCGTCATCCACGACGCGGATCAGGCGTTTCCCTCCCGATTCCACCGACACCTGGACATGGCCCGCCCCGGCGTCCACGGAGTTCTCCACCAACTCCTTCACCACCGAAGCAGGGCGCTCCACCACCTCGCCGGCGGCGATCTTGTTGACGACGATTTCCGGCAGGATGCGAATGACGGACATAGCAGAATTGAGTCATTGAGCCATTGAGTCATTGAGTCATTGAGCCACTGGGTCAGTGTTCCAGCGAAACACTTGAACCAATAGCTCGATGGCTGGATGACCCGATTGCTCAGTGCCCTAATGAGTCAATGACTCAATGGCTCAATGACTCAATGGCCCGATGACTCAATGGCTCAATCTTTCTTGATTTCCAGCCCCAGCTCTTCCAGTTGCTCCGGCTCGACACCGGCGGGAGCCTCGCTCATTAAATCAACGGCGCTAGCAGTCTTCGGAAAGGCGATAACCTCGCGGATGTTCGACTCGCCTGCCATGAAGGCAATGATGCGGTCGTACCCGAGCGCAATACCGCCATGCGGGGGTGTTCCGTATTCGAGGGCATCAAGAAAGAAGCCGAAGCGCTCGCGAGCTTTCTCTTCCGTCAAGCCCAATACGCTGAAGACGCGCCGCTGGATGTCCTGCCGGTGGATACGAATCGAGCCACCGCCGATTTCCGATCCGTTGAGCACCAGGTCATATCCGAGCGCCTTCACCGAGCCCGGATCGGACTCGATCGCCTCCAGGTCTTCCTCGCGCGGCGAAGTAAAAGGATGGTGCATGGCGCTGAAGCGCTTCTCCCGCTCATCGTAATCGAACATGGGGAAGTCAATCACCCACAAGAAGTTCCAGCTTCCGGCTTTGATCAGCCCCAGGCGTTCGGCCAACTCCAGCCTGAACCAGCCTGAGGCTTCGTCGAGTTGCTGAACTCGGTGCCGCGAGGTCTCCTCGCATCCGAGGATCACGAGAAGATCGCCGGCAACCGCCTCGGTAGCGCTCGCGATACCGCGAAGGCATTCCTCGCCCACCGTTTTCGATAGCCGCGACTGAATCTCGGCATCCTTCAATTCCACAAGGGCGAAATTCCCGGCTCCCAGGGTTTTGAGCGGAACCTGGTACTTGTCCATCTGGCTGCGCGAGATTTTACCGGCCCCCCCTGGAATTCGCAGCGCCTTCACTGCCTTGAACCCGCGAACATTGGACAAGGAACTTCCTGTCACATCGATTCGTTTCCAAGCCAGGTCGAATCCCAGATGGGGCTTGTCGGAGCCATAGCGCTCCATGGCCAATTCGTAAGTGAGGCGCTGGAACGGACGCTTGACCTCCACCTGGACGAGCGCGAAGAGTTTCTCCATCAACCGCTCGACGATGTCGAATAGCGTGTCCCGTTGTGGAAACGCCATCTCGATATCGATTTGCGTAAACTCCGGCTGGCGATCGGCGCGCAAATCTTCGTCGCGAAAACACCTGACAATCTGGAAATAACGGTCGAAGCCCCCGATCATGAGGATCTGTTTGAAGAGCTGCGGAGACTGCGGCAGCGCGTAGAAATGGCCGTGGTGAAGGCGGCTGGGAACCAGGTAGTCGCGCGCGCCCTCCGGTGTCGAGCGGGTCATGAACGGCGTTTCGATTTCATTGAATCCACGCTCGGAGAGGTGCTGGCGAACCACCTGGCTGGCGCTGTGCCGAAGCCGCAAGTTGCGCTGCATCCGCCCCCGCCTTAAGTCCAGGTAGCGATAACGAAGGCGAGTCTCCTCGCTCGTCTTCGTTTCGTCCTCAATCGGAAAGGGCGGAGTCTTGGACTCGTTGAGGACCAGAAGCCTTGCCGCTTTGACTTCCACGGTTCCGGTGCCAATCTGCGGGTTAATGGTCTCCGTGGAGCGAAGCACCACCTCGCCTTCCACGCCCACCACATACTCGGGCCGCACTTCGTCGGCGCGGTCGTGCGCTTGGCCGCTGATTTCCGGGTTGCAAACCACCTGCGTCAATCCGGTGTGGTCGCGTAGGTCGAGAAAGATGATGTTTCCCAGGTCCCGCCGGCCATCGACCCAGCCGGCCAGAAACACCGCCTGCCCCGCGTGCGATGCTCGCAGCTCCCCGCAGTAGTATGTTCGTTGTCGATCTCCAACAAGGTCAAGTTTCACGGTCACCGCCAAAAAAGAAATGGTAAATTATAAATTGTAAATTCTAAATTGCGAAAATCGAACTCATCGTGTCCTGTCATTCTGAGCGAAGCGAAGAACCTCGCTCTGTGCCAAGCAAACGCCAAAACAAAGATCAGAGCGAGATTCTTCGCTTCGCTCAGAATGACAGCACAATGGGGGTTCAGTTTTCATAATTTATAATTTACAATTTACTATTTATAATTCTAGAATTACCGCTCACAATCTTGCCTTAAGATACGATACGATATTCCCAGGCTCCACTTCCTGCTGCTGACCGGCGGTCATGTCTTTCACTTGGTAGCGCCCGGTGGAGATTTCGCCCTCGCCGATGATAATGGCGAAGCGCGCCTGGAGCTTGCTTGCCAGTCCCATCGCCTTCTTGATCTTCATGGGATCGTAGCCGATCTCGACGCTCAAACCCTGCGCGCGCAGTTCGCGAGCCAGGCCCGCCGCGGCTGGAACCGCCGCCTCGCCCATCCAGACGATATACGCCGCCAGCGGAGCCTCGGGTTTAAGCGCCGCGGCCGCCTGCACCGCCAAAATCAGACGGTCCTGCCCGATCGAGAAGCCGATGCCTGGGGTGGGCGGACCGCCCAGTATCTCCGACAGCCCGTCATACCGTCCGCCGCCCAAGACGGCGTTCTGTGCGCCCAAGGCGCCACTGGTGATCTCGAAAGTGGTCCGCGTGTAATAGTCGAGACCGCGCACCAGGCGGGGCGTAACCTGATAAGAAATCCCCCGCCCCTGAAGCTCGCTCGTGACATGTTCGAAGTGCTGCCGGCACTCGGGGTCGAGATGCTCGATGATTTTGGGCAACTTCTCGATGATGGGCTGGTCCGCCTCCACCTTGCAGTCCAGCACCCGCAACGGATTCGTCTCCGCGCGCCTCTGGCAATCCGCACACATCGAGGCCTTCACGGCTCCCAGGGCTTGACGCAGAACCGTAAGGTACTCGGCGCGACACTTAGGGCATCCCACCGAGTTCAGGAGAAGCTGATACTCTCGAATCCCCACTCGCTCCAGGAAAAGCACGAGCATCTCGAGAACTTCCGCATCCACCAGCGGGCTCTCGGACCCCAGCACTTCTGCGCCGATCTGATGGAACTGCCTGTAGCGCCCCTTCTGCGGGCGTTCGCGTCGAAACATGGGCCCGATGTAATAAAGCTTGTGAACGCCGCCCTGGTTGTACAGGCTGTGCTCGATGTAGGCGCGCACCACCGAGGCGGTGGCCTCCGGGCGCAACGAGAGGCTGACCACGCCAGAGCGAAGTGCGTACAGATCTTTTCCATCTCTGGAAGCAACGGCCGACTTTCGGAACAGATTCGGGTGCTGGACGAGGATCTCGTAAACCTCAGATTCATGAAGCCCAGAAGTTTCCGAAATCCCGCCCAATGTCCTGTACTCCCATTTTGGGTCTGAAAGAGCTTCATATACCTTCGTGACCTTGGGGTTGCCGAGGCTATCGATGCTCTCCGACTCTCGGTCGCGGAAGGTAAACATCTCCTTCATCACAATATCTGTATCGGCGCCTACGCTACGCGAGAAGAGTCCCGTCTGCTCCAAATTGGGCGTGCGAATTTCGCCGTAGTGATAAGCGCCGAAGACGCTCCGCGCCTCTGCTTCCACCCGTTGCCAGAGGTTTGTGTCCGGCGGCAGCAGGTCGCGCGTCCCTTTGACAGAGCGAATGGGTTCAACTCTCATGGTTTATCGCACCAGCTCAGAAGGGTACGTCATCATCGTCAACTGTGATGTTGCCCATCTCCTCGAGGTACCGCTCCGCATATTGCACGTAATGTGAGGCATGTAGGTCGATAAAATTCTGATCTGCCTCCGTAAGCTGCCGCTTCAGGCGGGCCGGCGCCCCCAGGTAAAGGGTGTGAGGCGGAACTACAGTATTCTCCACCACCAGCGCGCCCGCCGCCACAATCGAGCCCTCTCCGATCCGGGCGTTGTTCAGCACAATTGCGCCGATGCCAATCAAGCAGTGATCCTCGACGGTGCAAGCATGAAGCACGGCGCGGTGCCCCACGGTGACCCAGTTGCCGATCGCCACCGGTGAATTCGGGAACCCGTGCACTATGGTTCCGTCCTGAATGTTGGTGCTGGCGCCCACCCGTATGGGAGCAACGTCGCCACGCAGCACCACCTGAAACCAGATGCTCGAGTTTTCGCCAATTTCCACGTCCCCAATGATGTCAGCGCTACGGGCCACAAATGCCGTGGCCGCAATGCGCGGTTCGATCATTCCCAAATCTTCAATCATAGACAGCCCACTCACTCGGATCGTAATCAGTCCACAAACCTTTTGAAGTTATCACAGGCGCAAGAAACCCTGCAAGGAGTTAGGGTCATCCAACAAGTTCAACTTCAGCGTGCGGCCAAGGATGGCCGCACTCCCAGGAGAATACGGTTTTTTACCGCGCAGTGGGGATCAATTCCAGCGGCTTGCCCTCTGCCCAGGGCTTGTAGGTCGCAGCGAAGCGGATGCGCTCCTCGGTTGACGGATGGGTATACAACCAGAAGCGGATAAAGGGACTGGGATCAGGATCTTCCAGGTCTTCCTGAGCCATGATCTGGAAGGACTGAACGTCGGCGGTGTTGGGGTCGGAAACAACGCCGTAAGCCACTTCGAGCCCGAATTGATCGGCCTGGTGCTCGAAATGACGGGAGATGCCGTTAAGGGCCGGAGAGGCTAGAAACACAACCACGGTCAGTACGATGAGGACGATCGGAAGCGAGGCAAGATCGGCGACGTCCATGATTCTGTCATTCTGAGCGAAGCGAAGAATCTCGCTCTGGAAACGCGAGGCAGTGCGAGATTCTTCGCTTCGCTCAGAATGACAGCTTAAAGCGATGACTTTGTTAATGGCTAAGTATCCCACGTAGAAAAGCACCAGAAAAATCATTTCGTCGAACGCGAATTCCTTGGGGATGTGGTGGAGCACATAGTGTCCGGCTTCGTGCCCGACCACCAAAAGAGTCTGGTCGGAGTCTAGCTTCTCGAGGGTAGTATCCCAGACCACCAGGCGTTTGCTGGCGCCCCAGCCGGAGACGTAGGCGTTCACAATCCTGGTTTTGGCGCTCGCGTCCATTTCGTAGATGCGCGAGCGGGGAATCGCCAGGCCGGCGTGTCCCAGCATTTTCTGGATGCGGTCCGTCAAAGCGGGCTGTGTTTTTTCGAGGGGCGCAAATCGGTAAAACAGCGGCTCCACAACGTAAGGCTCAACGACGATGAAAGCCAGCGTGATAGGGATGGAGGCAAACCAGAAGTAAAGCCACCAGCGCCGCGGGCTGCGCCGCACCAGCCCGTAGAAGACCCAGGCAATTAAGATCCCCACCACCCCCGTGAGGCCGAGGTCCTTCGCCCAGTCCGCCACCCAGGACCCGATGCCCTGGGTCGAGAGGCCGTAGCGGTGCTCGAGCACGAAGCCCCAGTAGTAATCCAAAGGGGACTCGAGTGCCCTCACTACGAGCAGGAATATCGAGACAAACAAAGCCGCCTGCACCAGGTGCCGGGCGGAGAACCTACTGACCCGATTCCGCAAGCCGACCGCGAACCCGCTCCGCCAAAGGAATCCGTAGACGGCAAGGGCTAGCGCGATAGCTGCGAAATACAAGATATACTCGGCCCGCGAAAAAGCGATAGCCTTGGCGCGCTGCTCCGGCGTCAGGACGTAATGAGCTTCCGCCGTCTTTGTACCCGCCGGCTGCTCACCCGCTCCGGTCTTCGACTCCGTCGCCGCCGGAGCTTGAGGCGTGGCAGGCGGCGCAGGCTGTTGCGATGCTGCAATGGACGGTGTGATTGCCAATAGACAAAGAGCGAACAGCAGCGGCGAGCCAAACCTGCGCATGTTTTCTACTCTGAAAGCTTTCGCACCACAAAGGCGAGGAGCTATGTAAACCCACGGCCTCGGCTCCATGTCTCATTGCCACCGCGGTGATGATTTCGGTTGTTCCGAACTTTTACTGCCATTGCGTGGAGCCGCCGCCTCGCCTCATCATAGTGCAGGAGAAAATTCTTGACAACGGCGCCGCCAGAATTTACGATAAGACCTGCGTTTTCAGGAGGTTCGTTTGATAAAGCTGGACATCATTAACGAAGTTGTAAATCGCACCGGCATCACCAAGACCAAAGCGGAAATCGCGGTCGAGACCGTCTTCGAGTCGATGAAGAAGGCACTCGCCGGAAGCGACCGCATTGAGCTGCGCGGATTTGGTGTCTTCAACGTAAGGCCTCGCAAGACGGGAATCGGCCGCAACCCCAGGACGGGCGCTGAAGTGAGTATTCCGCCCGGAAAGGCCGTGCGCTTCAAACCCGGCAAGGAACTGCAAACGCTTCCCTAGACTATTTACAGACTCAGGCGAGCAGGCGAAAATAGACTTTTCGCATCCTGTGCTATGGGTGATGAATTCTATATCCGGCCTGGCCCCGGGGAGACCCCTCTGGACCTGTTTCCCCCTCCGATTCAGCCGCGGCGGCGGCGCTTCCGAAGCCTTCGGCAGCGCTGGCTTAACTCGCTTCCCTTTCATGCTCTGCTGTTCCTGCTGACGTGTGTGACTACCCTCATCGTAGGCACTCACATCGCCCAGAACTACGAGCACAACTTTCCGGCCTTCGACTGGGACATTTCGCGGGCATTCTTTGCGGGCATTTTTCACAACCCCGCGACCCTGGCGCAGGGGATACCGTTTTCATTTACGCTGCTCAGCATCCTGCTGGCGCACGAATTAGGACATTATTTCACCTGTCGGTATTACGGCATCGAGGCAACCTATCCTTACTTCATCCCCGCTCCGACCTTGATCGGAACCATGGGCGCGTTTATTCGGATCAAGACGCCCATCACTACCCGCAAAGCGCTCTTCGACGTGGGAATTTCCGGGCCGTTGGCGGGTTTTATGGTGGCGATTCCGGCCCTGATCGTGGCCACGTTGAATTGCCAGCCTGTGATTCCGAGAAGTCTTCCCGACACCATTACCTTGGGAAACCCGCTGGCAATTACCTTCCTGGCAAAATTCCTGCGCCCCGGCTTGCATCCCATGAGCATTTCGTTGCAGCCTGTCGGCTGCGCAGCCTGGGTGGGACTGTTTGCCACCGCTCTTAATTTGCTGCCCGTTGGTCAACTCGACGGAGGCCACATCCTCTATGCCGCACTGGGCGACAGGCATCGGATGATTTCCAGGGGCCTGTTTCTGGCCTTGGTCCCGCTGGGAGTTTTCTGCTGGGCCGGCTGGATGGTCTGGGCTGTCGTTCTGCTGGTCGTCGGCCTGCGCCACCCCGTCATTATGATTCCGTCCGAGCCGCTGGGTAACGGCAGGCGAATCCTCGCTTTAGTGGCCACCTTGATATTCCTTCTCACCTTCGTCCCCACCCCGTTCGCGGTGCGGTAAAGCCGAAAATCGAAATTCCGAAATCCGAAAATCGAAATTCGAAATTCGCCCACGAGAAACTCAACAATTCGGTCGAACTCGAAGGGCTAAACTAGCCATTGAGCAGCACAACCTTCATTCACGTTTCCGATTTTCGATTTTCGAGTTTCGATTTTCGAATTTCGGCTTTTCGATTTTCGAATTTCGGCACTTACATGATGTTAACGGGGTCGACGTCGATCATGACCTCGCGGGGTTGTATTGCCGATTGTGCGCAATGATGGATCAGTTGTTTTAAGAGGGCATGAAGGTTAGCGCGTGAGTTGGATTTCAGCAGGAACTGGATCCGATAGCGCCGCTCCACTTTGGCCAGGGGAGCGGGGCCGGGGCCGAGAATCTTTATGCCCGGGAACTGTCCTTCGACTTTGGTAAAGAAGTCGCCGACCTCCTTCGCCACCTGCGCGGCCCGTTCCAGCTTTTCGTGCTGAGCGATGATGTTGGCAAGTGCGGTGATGGGCGGATAATGCATCATGCGGCGGAAGCCCATTTCCTTACTGAAGAACCCGCTGTAATTCTGGTCTGCGGCCAGGCGGATGGCATAATGCTCAGGATAAAACGTTTGCACCAGCACCCGCCCGGGGGCGTCGCCTCTCCCGGCGCGGCCAGCCACCTGAGTTACAAGTTGAAACGTTCGCTCGGCGGCCCGGAAGTCCGGCAATCCGAGGCCGATGTCCGCGGAGACGACACCCACGAGTGTGACGCCGGGGAAATCGTGTCCTTTGGCGATCAATTGCGTACCGACGAGAATGTCGATCTTGCCCCGCCTGAAATCCTCGAGTACGCGCAGGAACTCGCCGCGGCGGCGGGCCACGTCGCGGTCCAGGCGGGCCACTCGCGCGCCGGGGAAAAGTTCGGCGAATTTGTGCTCGATCTTCTCGGTTCCCTCGCCGACGTAGTGAAGATATTCGCTTCCGCAGGCCGGACAAAGCGATGGAACTCCGATCGAGTACCCGCAATAGTGGCAGCTCAGGCGGTGCTCGCGGCGATGATAGGTGAGCGAAACGGAACAATTCACACAGCGCACCGTCTGGCCGCAACTCCGGCACAACAGAAACCACGAGTAGCCGCGCCGGTTGAGCAGCAGCATGATCTGCGCCGAAGCTTGAAGCTGCGCCTCGATCTCCTCTTTCAGCTTGCGGGAAAGCGGCACTTGCGTGTGTGTCTCGCGGAACTCCTGCCGCATGTCTACCACCTCGACCGCAGCCAGTTTCCTCCCTCCGATCCGTTCTTCCAACTTCGCCAAGTGGTATTTGCCCTCGCGCGCATTCCAGTAAGACTCCAGCGAAGGCGTCGCGGAGCCCAGCAGCGCCAGCGCGCCCGCGTACTGCGCTCGCACCACCGCCACATCCCGCCCGTGGTATTTCGGCGTTTCATCCTGCTTGTAACTCGAATCGTGCTCCTCATCCACGATCACGGCGCCCAGATTTGTGAGCGGCGCGAAAACGGCCGAGCGCGTTCCCAGCACGACTTTGGCTTGGCCGCGGCGCACGCGCCACCAGGCGTCGTCGCGTTCCCTTTCCGTGAGTCCGCTGTGCAAGAGCGCGACCTGCTCTCCGAATCTCGAGAAAAACAGAGATTGCATGGCGGGAGTGAGCGCGATCTCCGGCACCAGCATCAGGGCGGAACGGCCTCGCTCCAGGCAGTGGGCAATCAGGTGAAGATAGATTTCGGTTTTGCCGCTTCCGGTAACGCCGTGCAGCAGCACAACGCCAAATCCGCCGGAATCGAGCCGCGGGAAAAGATCGGCGAGGACTGCCGATTGCGCGGGCGTAAGTCGTGGTGCGGGCGTCTCGCCCGCAGCCACGGGAGCGTCACGCTCCCCCTGCGTAAGACTAGCGCCGTGCCAGCCGGCCTCGCTGAGTTCAATTAATCCCGCCTGGCCGAGCTTGCGCAAGTGGGCAAGCTGCGCGCGCGCGGCTTCGAGTAGCGGACGATGATCGTCAGCCGGCCCTTGCTGTTCCAGAGCCTCGATAATTCTCTTGGCGACCGGGGAGAGCCGAGGCAGGTGCTCCGGCAACGGCCCCGCCAGCCGGACGGAAAACACTTGCCGGCGGCTGCGCTCCTTTTTCACTTCCTCGACGATCAGCCATTTTTGCTGGAGCGCACGCGAATAGGCGTTGGGAAACTTCCTTTGCAAGATCTCGAGAGAAGCGCCGGGACGCCGGTCGAGGTACGCCAACAGAGTTGCATCCTGGCTCTCATGGCTCTCCTCGGGGGGGCTGGCCGCGAGTTCCTGAAGCTTGCGCCGCCCCTCTTCTGTCAGACGAACCTGCCGAGCGCGCCGCGTTTCTTGCCTGAGCGGCAACATGGCGCGGAAGACTTCCCCGGGCGGCGCCAGGTAATAATCGGAGATCCAGAGGCCTAGCCTCACGAGCTCGGCAGAAAGTGCAGGTTCAGGATCGAGGGCGCGCAAGGCCTCGCGCACCTCGATCCCGGGCGCCAGTTTGCTGGTTGGACCCAGCACGATGCCCGTGGCTTTGCGGGTGGCCAATGGCACCAGCACGCGCTGGCCTGTAGAAACCGGCCAGGAGGGCGGGAAACGGTAAGTAAGCGGATACGGAATGGCCGCCATCACAGCGACATCGTAGAGAGAATCCAGCGGCTTTTTTCTTTCTCGATCCATGGAGTCCAGAGTTGAAAGTTGCGAGTTGAAAGTCTGAATTCCGAAGTTGATAGTCTAGAGTGGAAGCGCCTGCCTATGCAAACTGGCTGTGCACGAAAGCGAGGTGTCATCCTGAGCGCAGCGAAGGATCTCGGCAGTTGCTTTTCGTGTGCCGCGGGTTGAAGCGAACTACAGGGGTCCTTCGCTCCGCTCAGGATGACAAGAAGAAGCATTGTTCCCCAAGAACAATGGATTCCCGCTTTCGCGGGAATGACGCCTGTAGGGGGACGGCTTGCCGTCCCCTCACCATTTGCTCTCACTCAGCAGGGGTAGGGCAAGCCCTACCCCTACACTGAATTGCGCGCGTGCTGCGCCATCAGATTGGCGTAGAGGTTGCCGAGACGATCCAGCATCTGGATGGCCGGCGAAAAATTCCTGCGGTTGATGTGCTCGATGTTGAGCCCGACGAGCGGCGGATCAGGCGGCAGGTTGTCGAACACATCCATCAGGATGCGCTGCGCGAGGTCGAGCGACCTCGCGAGGCAGGTCGCGGCCGGAGCAGTGGCTCCGTCTTCCGAGCCGAGTAGAAACCGATCCAGGTTTTGCGGAATGTCCCCGCCGAGCCAGCGAAGGAACTGCAAATCCCGGCGATGGCTGACCGGCGCGAAGCTCAGGAAGAGGCGCACCGGCAGGCCGTTGAGCCGCTGCACCAGCCACACCACGTCATTCGAGTCAAAGAGAACCTGAGAGGTGAAGAAGTCAAGACCCGCCTTGTGCTTGGCGCGAATCCGCTCGGACTCGTTCCTGCGGCTGGGAATGGTGATGCCTCCCAGCGTCACCGGCAGTCCCTCTTTCCGCACCAGTCGTGCAGCCTCCGTGACGTTGGGACCTGGGTAGCGGACTTTGGCGGATTCGCCGCCCACCAGAATAACCTGCCGCATACCACGCTCGAGGCAGGTCTCGCGAAACCACACTTCCGGCTTCGGATCCTGGACGACCACGCGGTTGAGAACCACCTCCGCGCCCAATTCGCGCTGAATGCGCGAGCCCAGCAGTCGCGGTTCCACGCGCGCCACGAACTTGCTGGTCCGCTCCGCACCACGAGCCTCATCGAAAATCTCCGGAACATTGATCCCATCCACAAAGGGCGTGACCCGTTTCAGCTCAGTAAGGGATTCGTCGATGGCTTCGGACTGATCCGCCGCCGGCGGCACCACTTCAAAGAGCGTCACCGGTACGAAAGGATTCAAGATTTTTTCTTGCAGTGTCATTTGCCGATAACCGCGCTGGTAGCGCTTACTTGTTTTTCAATCTAGCCGAAACCGGCGAGAAGTACAACCTGCGGTGCGACCTTTCTGATGCCCAGGGACGAAACCCCTCACCCGTCCCGCGGCGGCTGATGAAAGCGCCGTCGCGGGACACCCTCTCCCCAAGCGAGAGGGGTGTCGATTCAATGGAAGAGGCCCGCGCGTCCAATTGTGGGTACGCTACGGCTCGACAAACGGCGGCAGGCGGCGCGGGTGGCGGTAGACATCCCGCAGATGATTCACGTCGCCGGCTGCCTTTTCCCAACGCTGCAATTCTTCGTCATACCGGACCGAGATATTGTCGAGGAAATACGGCAGGTTTTCCCCAAGCCAGAGCTTCCGATAGTGGGTTCGCAGCAGAGTTGTCTGGTCTCGCATGTCCTGGATCAAGCCGTTGACGCCGTCGATCCGTCCCAGAACGCCTCCGACCACCTCGGGCTTCGTCGCATCGGCTTGCGCCTGGGCGTAGAGGTCGGCGATGTACTTTGAATAGATGGCCTTCTGCCCGAGGAAATCGAAGCGGCGGGCGGAGAACTCCACGTAATCCAGCAAGTCCTTGTTTCGGCGCGCAAGGTGCGAATTCGTGATGAGATCGGCAACGACATCTTCAGCCAACAGCCGGATCTGATGTGCGGCCGGCTCCAATTGGGCGTAGAATTTCTGCCCGTCCGGGCTCAGCGCGTCGACCCAGGTCAGCCAATCCTCGCCGTCGGAATGGACCGCGTCCCGCAAGAGCGTATGGATTTGAGTCAGGTTCTTGATCTCTGTGGCGAAGTGGTGATCCGGGGCGCGGTAAAACGACCAGTCCCAGTTGTCGGAGAACTGCTCATCATCCACGGTCTTCTGCCAGGATTGAGCGGCGCCGTACACCAGGCCGTACCAGGTGTAGTTCACCATGCTTTCGCCGTCATCCATCCAGGTGGTATTGAAGACGCCCGTCGCGCCCTGTTCTTTTCCGTCCGTCACGAACTGGCGGATGTTGGGCAGCGCCTCATTGTAGTTCGGGAAAATGCGGCTCCAGTTGCTCACCCCCGGCGCCACCCAGGTCTCGAGTCCCACGTCGCGGAAGGGCTTGATCTCATTCACAAAGGACTTGCGCACGGCGTAATCCCAAGGCACCGCAATCATGTCGTGAGGCAAGTCCTTGAGGTGCTCAGGATGCTGGACGCCCATATCGCCCCAGAAGAGAACCTTGCGATGGTGAGGGCTCAAGGTCTCGTCGATTTTCCGCAGATAGTCGATATAGACCTTGCCGTAGCCGTCTCTGTCAACGTCCGCCTTGGTCCGGCCTTGGCCCAACTCGTAGGTTTCATCGGCGCCAATGTGCAAGAAGGGTCCGGGAAAAACGGCAGCGAGGTCTGAGAACATCTTGCCGATGAAAGTAAAGGAACCGGGGACGGTGGGCGAAAGCACCTCCCCGTAGGGAACCTCGGCCATGTCCTGGTATTGCTCCGTCTCGAGCGCCAGATGAAGGTGGCCAAACGACTCCTGCTCGGGAACTATCACCATGTGATATTGTTTGGCGAAGTTGACGAGTTCCGTCGCTTCCTCCGGAGTCACCGCGCCGCCCGCCGCCGCAAAGAGCGGCAGGCTGGGGTAGGCAAAAGTGTTCTCCATGTAGAGCGAGAACAAATTGATTTTGTACTCGGACAACAGAGTGATTTCCCTTTTGAAAGAAGCCGGCGTGGGAATAGGGCCGCGGCTAATGTCGATGCTGACACCGCGCCAGCGCATGGCGGGCCAGTCCGCGATGCGCACCGCGGGAATCTCTGCGCTGCCCCCCGGAGTCCGCTGAAGCAGTTGGCGAAGCGTCTGGACGCCGTAGAAAATGCCCGCTGCGGTCTTGCTCACGATCGAAGCTTCGCGAGCCGTCACCACCAGGATGTAACCTTCCTCGTCGGCCTGGGCCGGCAAGCTCAACCCGGACTGTTGCAGAATGTTCTTGCCGGCTGTGCTGTCGCTGCGCGCCAGCACAATTCGCGGCGAGCCTCCGCTCTTGGCTCCCACCGTGGCGGCCACGCCTCCCAGCGAATTCAGATCCTGCACGAGCAGCGATGCGGCAAAGCGATCCTCCTCGTCGTTGCTGGGCACCTCGATGTTGATGCGCGCCCCCACGCGAAGCGTTCCTTGACCCGCCTCAACCTGGTTCGGATATGGGATGAGCGGCAGGCTGGATGCGAAAAGCGAACTTGCGAAAGACGCCAGAGCAAAAAGAGCGAGCATTAACCTTGGCAGTGATCTATTCAAAGTAATTCCTCCTCCTGGAATCGACTGGGCCCGCCCTCAATCGGCATTCCCTTCTTGGGGACCCGGAAATCTGAGAGTGTACACCCTCGCGCCGCGTTTTGACAGCCAGGGAGCGAGTACTCAATCGGTCGATAACGACTGAGGTGTAGGGGGACGGCTTGCCGTCCCCTTACGGCGAGTGGGTAGGGCAAGCCCTACCCCTACACCACGCGGGCAGAATGCCCGCGCTACCTGTTCCTTTCGCATTTTCCACTTGACAAACCCGGAGGTCCATGATAGCCTATAATTGTGGTCGTTTTGTGGACACATTGTCGTGGGCAGACTTCGGACCGCGAGGAAAAGCGCAATAGTTCCGGTGTGGGGGAATGTAGGGAACTACAAGAAATGAGAATAGTGGGAACGAACTCAACGAAGTACCTGAAAACAAATGACATCACTGTTTTGAGTGCTGCAAATTATGCGCGTTTTGCATGCAAATCAGCACCGATTAGAGCCTGAAACGAGCAAGAACAGGAGATTCTGCCCAAACGAAGCGAAGCTGGCAAGGCGCAAGCCCAGGCCCGGAATGTGACAAGAAGTCGGCTACATAGCAACCCCTTCGCTCCCCCCTTCAAGGAGTGGGGGCACGCCGTGGCGTGCTGCTACGATCTTCATAAACCCACCGCCGGGGCGATCGCTCGAAAGGGGCCGGCATGGCGTTGACGAGCCTTTAAGCACATGTTACCTTCGGCGTCGAGTCCGCAACGGTGTGTGTATTGGCGCGCTGCTCGAAAAGGCGACAAATAGGCCGAAACGGGCGGATTCTTTGCGATTTTAATATCCTCTCCGCAACCCGCTTCTCACCCGAAACGTCATAGCTTTAGGAGCTAGTTCTAAGCAGACGGGGTTCTTTCCCGTCCGAGCTCGGTGTTGATATGAATGGCATTCCCATTGCTAGATTATCGGGATGGCATTCATGCACGGTTGGTAGTTGCCGCCGCGTAACTTTACCAACTCGCAAATCTGAATGGTCGAGCGGGGCTAGACCTCTTTGAGGGTGGGCCTCGCTCGCCGTGTATATCGGTGGAGGTTGCCAATGAGGATGATAGCTTGCCGGCTTTCTGGGGACCGCTATATGAGATCGGCTCTTACCTTGGTTTGCGGAAGCCTGCTGGTTATGAGCGTGGCCACGGCAGGATGGAGCCAGACGCCGAGCAGCCTCTACAAAGCCGCGGGCACGGTGGCGAGCACCGAGCCGACAGGTTTCACGCTCCAGACCGATGCCGGAGTTCGTCTTGCCGTCGTGATCCCCAACAATGCCCTCCTTCTCCGGGTTGCTCCCGAAGAAAAGACGCTGAAGAACGCCACCAAGATCAGTGTTGCAGAGATCGCTGTGGGCGATCGCGTTTCGGTCCACGGGCAGATTTCGAGTGATCAGAAGACCGTCGTTGCGGTGCGCGTGATTGATATGAGCAAGGCAGCCATTGCGCAGAAGCACGCAGCGGAAACCGCACAGTGGCAGCGAGGCGTTGGGGGGTTGGTGAGCGCCGTCGATCCTGTAGCTAACACCATCACCGTTTCGACATCAGGCTTCGGCGCGGCGAAGAAGACTACGGTCCACGTTTCCAAGGACACCATTCTACGCCGGTACGCACCGGATTCGGTGAAGTACGAAGAGGCAAAGCCCGCACCGCTCAGCCAGATCCAATCCGGAGATCAGCTCAAGGCGCGAGGCACGCGCAGCGCCGACGGCAGTGACTTCGACGCCCAGGAGATTGTTTCGGGATCGTTCTTGAATATTGCCGGCACCGTCTCATCAATAGACACCACCCAGAACACGCTCACGGTCACGGACTTGAAAACCAAGAAACCGCTTCTGGTGAAGCTTACGGCGGACTCCCAGCAGCGCAAGCTCGACCCCCAGCTGGCCCAGAGGATCGCCATGGCTTTCAAGGGGGGCGGCAATGGCGCGCCGGGCGGGATGCCGGGTGGCGCGCGAACCGGCGGGGCTGCGGGTGCATCCGGCGGCCCTGCTCCGCAGGGTGCGGCCACAGGTGGAGCTCCGGGAGGTCCCGGAGGGCAAGGCGGCTTCGGCGGGCCTCCAGGTGGCCCCGGAGGCGCGCGAGCGGGTGGAGCGCCTGATTTTCAGCGCCTTCTCAATCGCATGCCCACCGCCACGCTTGCCGATTTGAAAAAGGGTGATGCCGTGATGATGGTTGCGAGCCAGGGTACGGATGCCGGCGGCGTCACGGCGATTACGCTACTGAGCGGCGTGGAGCCAATCCTGACCGCTTCACCGTCCGCCAGCCAAGCGCTTTTCTCGGGATCGTGGAATCTAGGCGCGCCGGGCGGCGGAGGCGGAGAAGAAGGGGCGCAATAATCCAGCGCCGGTCGCAGGCCCGGCGCCGGTCATGGGATCGAATCGGAGTTGGTTTCTCGTAAGCAGGGGCCTGGGCCCCACTCAAGCAGCAAGAAGGCAAGCAAGTGCCCGTCGTAGTCACCCCGTACCAGCGGGGGGTCCGCACAAGGTCAGAAAGACCTGGGTTTCCGAATTCGCGGAGACCGCAGGCGTAGTGTGACTTCAGGAGAGACGTGATGCGATTTCGGTTTTTTGGGAAATGTCTTTATATCTTGTTGGCGTGTATTTTGACGCCAGTTTTTGCCAGCCATTTATTTGCGCAAACCACTGCCGGCACCTTGCGCTGCCAGGTGAACGATCCGTCCGGAGGAGTAGTGACGCAGGCGACGGTTCTTGTGACCTCTGAAACAGGACAAACCCAGGCCCTGCAAGCGAACAAAGACGGCGTTTACGAGTTCAAAGGACTCGCTCCGGGCAAGTACAACGTGAAAGTCATTGCCAAGGGATTTGCGCTGTACGAGCAGCAGGGAGTCGAGGTGAGCGCCGGGCAGGTTCAAAAGCTCGCCGTCACCCTTCAGCTCGAGGAGGAAGTGCAGAAAATTACAGTCTCGGGCGAGGCGCCCACCGTGAGCGTCAATCCCGAGAACAATGCCAGTTCGCTGGTCATCTCGGGAAAGGAACTCGATTCGCTCTCCGACGATCCGGATGAATTGCAGTCGGAGCTTAGCGAATTGGCGGGACCGTCAGCAGGGCCGAACGGCGGCCAAATCTATATCGACGGTTTTACCGGCGGCCAACTTCCCCCCAAGTCCTCAATCCTCGAAATCCGCGTCAACCAGAATCCCTTTTCGGCGGAATACGACCGGCTCGGATATGGCCGCGTCGATATCACCACTAAGCCTGGCGCCAGCCAATTCCACGGCCAGGGGTTCGTGAGCGGGAACACCGTTTCATTCAACACGCGGAATCCTTTTGTAAGTCAGGAACCGGACTACCATTCGGAGTTCTACAACGGCAGCATCGGCGGGCCTATCAACAAGAAGGCGTCTTTCTTCTTCAGTATATTTCGCCGGGACATTGACGACGCGACCGTGGTGAGCGCAGAAGTGCTCAGTCCGGATCTGTCCCGGCAGATTCCTTACAGCCAGGCCGTGGTGAATCCCCATATGCGCATGAACCTCGGCCCGCGCGTGGACTACCAGCTCAGTTCGAAAAACGTCATGACCGTACGCTACCAGTATTGGGGGAACAACGACACCGACGACGGAATTGGACAGTTCGCTCTCCCCTCGCAGGCATACAACGCCAATGGCTCAGAGCACACCTTCCAGGTGGGCGATACGCACGTGATCAGCGACCGGACGGTGAACCAGGCTCGCTTCCAGTACCTTCACGACAGCAACTACCAGGCGCCGGTGAATCTGGTGCTCAACGGCAGCAACAACCTGATCGGCCCTCCCGTGGGGTGTCTCTCACTTGCGCAACCCTGCCAGGTTTCTGTCTCGGGAGCGTTCACTGCGGGCGGGAATGCCCAGGGAATACAAACGGACAGCGAAAATCACTATGAATTCCAGAACTACACGTCGATCAACCTGGGGAAGAACTTCATGAGGTTCGGCGGGCGCGTACGCGATAACGATGAGACCCTGGGCTCGAGGCAGTACTTCAACGGTGCGTTTTCGTTCCCTAATCTCAATGCTTATCAGGCTGCGGTACAGTCAATCAACGCTTGTACAGTAGCCGGAGGGACTGCGTGCCAGGCGAGCGGAGCGACTGTGTTTTCTATCTACCGCGGCACTCCCTCACTGAGCCTCAACTACGCCGACCTCGGACTTTACGGCGAGGACGATTGGCGTGCCCGCCCCAATATGACACTCAGCATGGGTTTGCGCTTCGAGACGCAGACCGGTATTCATGATCACGCCGACATCGCTCCAAGGGTGGGTTTGGCCTGGGGTCTCGGCCGGGGAAAGACGCCCAAATCAGTGCTGCGCGCGGGCGGGGGTGTCTTCTACGACCGCATCTCACAGAACTCTTTGTTTACGGCACAGCGCATGAACGGCTGCAATCAGCAGAGCTATACATACAGCCAGCCCGACTTCTTCCCGAATCTACCAACCGACATTCCGGCTTTGGGCGAAGTGGGCTGCCAGAGCGCTTCGAACATGAGCCCGCTTGACCCCAATCTGCGAACCCCGTATACCCTCCAAGGCGGCGCGGGCCTGGAAAGACAGTTAAACAAGAATGCCACCGTGTCCTTTACTTATCTTGGCTCGCACGGTGTTCACCAGATCCTGAACCGCGATATCAATCCGCCCATTCCGTCTACCTACGATCCCACGCGACCCGCCACCGAGCCGCTGCCCAACATCCTGGGAGTGCGCCCCTATACAAACTACGGCAACGTAACCAGTGTGGCGAACATCTACCAACTCGAGTCGGTCGGCATCTTTAACCAGAATCAATTGATCGCGAACTTCAACATGCGTATGGGAGCGAAGCTGAACCTGTTCGGCTTCTACACACTCGGTTACGCGAACGGCAACACAACTAATGTGATGGACCCGTACGACATTGCTGAGGATTACGGGCGCGCGTCCTTTGACATTCGGCACCGCGTTTTCCTGGGCGGTACGTGGACCGTGAAGCACGGTTTTGCCTTCAGCCCCATGATCGTGCTCAACTCCGGTGCGCCGTTCAACATCACCATTCCCGGAATCGATCTCTACGGCACCGACAATTACAACGATCGGCCTGCACTTACCAGCCCCGGCGCGGGGTATAGTACGCGATGGGGCACTTTCAATACCTCACCTGGAGCGACCGATAAGCTCATTGGGCCTTACTACGGAACGGGCCCGGGCCAATTCACCACGAATCTCCGAGTCAGCAAGACGTTTGGATTCGGGAAGAAGCCTGAACGCGCCGGCAGCGGATCGTTTGGTGGTCCAGGCGGACCTGGCGGTGGGGGTCGAGGCGGGCCGGGCGGCGGCCTTGGACCCCGCGGGCTCGGAGGAGGAGGCGGGATGGGTGGCGGCTTCTTCGGCGGAGGCGCGCCGAGCAATGCGCGCTACACCCTCACCTTCAGCGTCAACGCGCGCAACGTCTTTAACAACGTAAATTTCTCGGCGCCTTACGGAGCCCTCGGTACGAACTACTTTGGCCGGTCGAATTCGCTGATGGGAGGTTTCTGGTCTTCGGCAGCGGCGAATCGCCGTATCGACCTTCAGGCAGCGTTCAACTTCTAGCTCTGACGTGTGTCGGGGCGGCCCTTGTGGCCGCCCTGGCTGCGGCGGCGTTGACTATCCCCGGCCGTCGGCCTCTACGCCTCTCTATTTTACTTTCCCACGTTTTCAGGATTGGCCCGCTTTGGAGTGCAGCGGCAGTTTGCCGTACTCCAAGCACACCTCTCAAACATGCTCTCTCAAAATGGGATGCGCAGGTTGACTGCTCTCGGGGCGGCGATGATCTGGTTCGTAATGCAGTAACTTAGTCCGGCGCGTGCTGTCCTGAAGGTTGGCTCTACGCGCAGAGCACGCGCTCCCATCTAAGCGGGGCGGCCGCAAGGGCCGCCCCTACAGCATTGCTATTGCACAACGAGGTTTACGGTCGTTTCGCGGATGACCGTCGTCTGGGTTCCACTGACTACGCCTACGCCCGCGGTTGACCCGGTATAAGTACCCAGTATCGTTATGGTGTAATTCCCCGTGGGAGTGCCGTTGATCGTCGACGGCTGAATGACGTTCGTATAGATAGAAGTCTCGCAGCTCACCCAGAACACCGCGGCAAGAGCCAACATAGCCAAAGCGAATTGCGCGAAGATCAGCCTGCGCCGGCCGCCCGGCTGGCGCCGCCTCAATTTTCCACGGATGAGAAAGACAGCGATCAACACCAGGTTGCACGCTCCCCACAAAGCAAACATCATGGGAGTTGGCGGGGGCATGCGGGGGCCGGCGCGCGGGAGCACGTGCCCCGTTGTCGACGTTGATTGTGCCGTAGTGCTCACCGTAAGTTGCGAGCTGACCGCCCCACCATTCAGGGGCGTCAGAGAGGCTGGATTGGCGAGACACAACGTTCCCTGCGGCAGAGGCTTGAGACAGCTTATCGTCACCGCCTGGTTAAAGCTATTCACAGGAGAGACCGTGACCGAGTAGATGGACGACGCCCCAGAGGTTATGGTGTTGACCGCCGGAGTGGCCGAAACCGAAAAATCTCCGAAGTATACAGCCAATGACAGCGTCGCGGTTTCATTGCTGCTCGTGACGTCAGCGCCATTGACTGCGAAGATGTACGGATTGGCGCTGGTGGGGGAGAGTCCCAAAAGCGTCAGAATACTCGTGCTCGGAATGGTGGTTGAATTCAAAGCGATGTTGGAGGGGTTAAAGGAGCACGTGCCGGGCGAGCAGGAGAGGGCGATGGTGTCCGTGAAGTTCAAACTCGGGGGAGCAGACATACTGATCGTAAAGGTCGTTGTGGTTGTGCCGATGGGCAGAAATTGCGTAGTAGTAGGCGAGCTCAGAGTAAAGTTGGGGTCTCCAGTCCCCGTCAAAGCGATACTTGATGAGCCGCTGGTCACGTTATCGGTTATGGTCAGACTTCCCTTGCGAACGCCCGTGTTGGTCGGGGTGAAAGTGACCGAGAAACTGCATTTGCCGCCCACAGCCATGGTAAATGGGTAGGAGGGGCAAGTATTCGTTTCCGCGAAGTCGCCGGTGGCCGCAATATTAGTGACCGTCAACGGAGTTTCGCCGTTGTTGGTCATGGTCACTGTCTGGGACGGACTGGTGGTGTTCAAGGTCGTGGCGGGGAACACCAAACTGGTCGGCGAAAACTGCACTTGCGCAATCCCCGTGACCCCCGTGCCGGTGAGCGTGACCAGATGCGGGCTGCCGGCGGCATTGTCGGTGATGGAGAGCAACTCGGTCTCGGGAGCCAGCACCGTGGG